>JACCDO010380600.1_pt1 | contig 21911 bp, 13 predicted proteins | sample 7446101 | NCBI WGS metagenome assembly JACCDO01 (sample SAMN15323440, study PRJNA562643) | freshwater metagenome | isolation source: river surface water | place: USA:Blue River Watershed | collected 2017-08-16
CAGCGGACGTCGGGCTCGCCCGTCGGATCGCTGCTTCGCTGGGGGTTAGCGAACCCCTGGCCGCCGTCCTCGCACGTTCCTTCGCGGACGAGGCCGAGGCGGAGCGTCATCTCCGCCCGCAGCTCGCCCACGTCTCCGACCCGTTCGCGGTCGGCGGCCTGCGCGAGGCCGCCGAGCGTCTCGTCGCCGCCGCCGCCAAGGGCGAGCGGATCGCCATCCTCGGCGACTACGACGTCGACGGGGTCTCGAGCACCGCGATGCTCGTCCACTTCCTCCGCCGGCTCGGCGCCTCGCCGGAATATTTCGTCCCGCGCCGCCTCGAGGAAGGGTACGGACTGTCGATGGCCGCTCTCGAGCGCGTGCTCGCCGAGGCGAAGCCGCAGCTCTTCGTCGCGCTGGATTGCGGCACCAATTCCAAGCCCGAGGTCGAGCGCCTCCGCGCCGAAGGCGTCGATGTCATCGTCGTCGACCATCACGTCGCCAAGGAATCCCGCGTCACCTGCACGCTCGTCAATCCGCGCGTCAACGACGCCGAGGACGCCCCGTGGCAGACGCTCTGCACCGCCGGACTGGTCTTCAAGCTGGTCCACGGCGTCCTGAAGGTCCTCCGTCTCGCGGGCGACGAACGCGGCACGTCGATCGCGGTGAAGGACTACCTCGACCTGGCCGCCCTCGGCACCATCGCCGACCTGGTCCCGCTGCGGACGGAGAACCGCATCCTCGCGGCCCATGGCCTCAAGGCCCTCGGCGAAGCCCGCCGCCAGGGTCTGCGCGCCCTCATCGCGGTCAGCGGCATGGAGCCCGGCGGCGTGCTGTCTTCGGTCGATGTCTCTTACCGGATCGGTCCGCGCATCAACGCGAGCGGCCGGCTGGCCGACGCTTCCTTGCCGTTGCGCCTCCTGCTTTCGGACGACCCGGATGACTGCCTGCGTGACGCCGCGCAGCTCGACGCCATCAACCGCGAGCGTCAGGAGATCGACAAGAAGGTCACCGAAGAGGCCATGGCCCAGGCCAAGGCGATGGGCGACCTCGCCGGCTATGTCGTCCACGGCGACTGGCATCCCGGAGTCGTGGGCATCGCCGCGGGCAAGATCTGCCGCGCGCTGGACCGTCCGGTGATCGTCCTCGGCAAGGAAGGGGAGAGCGCCAAGGGTTCCGGTCGCAGCGTGCCGGGCACCAATCTCGTCGAAGCCCTCGGCGCCTGCGCCGACCTGCTCAGGACCTACGGTGGTCATCCGATGGCCGTCGGCGTCTCGTTGGACGTCGCCTCGGTCGAAGCCTTCCGCGCCCGCTTCGACGAGGCCATCCGGGCCCAGCGTCTGGCCGGCTCCGTCCAGGCGGACGGACGTGACATCGACATCGCGCACTGGATCCGGCCGGCGGACGTCACCGATCAGCTGCTCGACGACCTCGACCTGCTGCAGCCCTACGGCGAGGGTAACGCCGAACCCGTCTTCGGTTTCAAGGGCTTCGTCTTCGATCGTCCGCCTTCGCCTTTCGGCGAGGGTAATTTCCGGCATCAGGTCCCGCTCAGCGGAGGCCGCCGCCTGAATTTCGTCGCCTGGCGCATGGCCGACCGCATCCCCGAACTGGGCAAGCCGGTCGAGATGGCGGTCAAGCTCCAGTGGAACCGCTGGCAAGGCCGGCGGACCCCGCAGGCCGAGATCCTCGACTGGCGCTACGGCTCCTGATTCAGCGTCCGGGGTTTTCCGCCTTCGTCCGCGCGTCTTCGATGCTGCGGCAACGCAGCGTCTGCGGATCATCAGGATCGGTGAGCAGGAAGGTGAGCGTCCGGATTTCCGGATTGCGGAGCATGCGCAGCGAGTAGCCGGGGGCCAGGCCGTCGGGTCCTTCGATGAGGATCTCGCGGACGGAGTAGCCATACTCGGGGCCTTGGTTGGTGATGATGCCTCGGTTATTGCCCTTCAAGGTCAGGCGCCGCCCTTCGGATCTCACTTCCACTGGCTTTCCGGTCAGGTTGATGAATTGCTGCGCGCCGAAGGGGAAGGCGCCCTCGTCGTCTTCCATGACCATGATCTGGTAGCCGTTGGCGGCGGCGTAGAAGATCAGCAGATACTTGCCGTCCTTGCGGAAAGTGCAGTCGGTGGTGGGCGCAGAGGGAAGCAAGGTCGGCTTGCTCTCGGGCTTGACCGTCGTCGGTGCCGCCGTTTCGGGCATGGCTTCGAGCCGTAGCACCGCCAGGTTCGCTTCTTCGGTCTCCTTGGAGTTCGCGGACAGGGCCGCGCCTAGCTCCTGCAGGCGCTGATGGAGGGCTTCGATCTGGGCGACGTCGCCGACCGAAAGGGGCCGGTTGTCCTCGGTCTTGCGAAGTTGGATTTTCTGGAGGAATTCCGACGTCTGCTCGTGTTCTTGGGAGATCTGCAGGGTGGCGGCCTGGGCCCGGCGTAACCTCTGCAGGGCGGCTTGCAGTTCGGGCGAAACGGAGGTCGTCTTCTTCGCCCGCGGATCGACGGTCACGAATCGCAGGTTGTTCGGCCCCGCATAAGCGAATTCGGCCGTGAAGCCATCCGTCGGGATGTCGATCCGATGCAGGCGGTCTCCCATGAGATAGCTGGCCCCCGGGATCGGGTCGTCGAATGACATCGCGCGGAAGCGGGCGCGGACGGATTCACGTTCGGGACCGGCGGACTGGGCCGTCAGGACGGTCGCGGCCAGGATGCCGAGGATGACGCCAAGCGGACTCATAGGTCGTTCGGCCCCAGCATGCGCGAGGACAGGATGACGAAGCGCCGGCCCAAGGTCTGGTTCACCGTATTGAGCAGGGGATTGTGTCTCTGCCCGTCCGAGGGGCTGCTGACTTCGGTCTCGGGCGGCTGGCTGGGATCGCAGAACTCGGGGATGCGCTGCACGACCGCTTCGATCCAGCAGGAGGCAAGCGTCTTGGACGGATCCAGCGGGTCCGCGGCGTCCCCGAAGCAGCGGATGACGAACGTGTCCGAGCGGGTCGCGAGGGAGGAGCCGACGGCGGCCAGGATGTCGGCTTGGGTGAGGGAGGTCGGCGCGGCCCTGAGCGCGTGGTTGCGATTGGTGGAAGGGCTCACCCTCGGGTCCGACGCCATCGCGTTGCCGGGGGTGGAGACATAAGGGATCGCGCCCGGAAGGGATGTGTTCGCGATCGCCTGCGCGTTGCCGAAGGTCGGCGCGGCGATGAGCGGCGAACTCCGGTTCGAGAGGTTGGCGCCGGCGACGTCGGCCCGGATGATGGCCGTCTGCAGGCAGCCCTGCCAGGCGACGTCGTTGGGGTAGGCCCCGCAGTTGAAACGGTTCACGAACTGCGAAAGGCCGATGAAAGGAAGGGGGACTTCGGCGCCGCGGTTACGGATGACGTAATGGACGTCGAGGGAGGGCGAGGCGCGCAGGCCGTATTGGTAGCGGTGATTGAAGCGGATGCGGTTGCGCATCTCCTCCACGATGCAGCGGGCCAAGGTCCAGATCTGGTCGTCGCTGAGGGTCGCCAGCCCCGTCCAGGCCTTCGGTTCGGTGAAGTTGTAGCGCTGACTGACGTCGGCCCCGTCCGCCCGGACGGCGCGGGGGAACCGGGCGTTGTCGGTGGGCGAAGGTTCCGTCTCGCTCGCCGCGCCCAAGGCGTTGCGTTTGGCGCTCGCGAGCAAGGCCGCCCAGGCGGGTACCGAGGTGCTGTTCACGTTGAAGGTGCCCTCCGACAGGATCGTCCCGGCGATGCGCCGATGGTCGCGGAGCATGCGGCGCACCGTTTCCTCGTCTCGTTGCGCGAACAGCCACGTGCGCGGATTCGCGAGGCGGCCCTGGCCGGCGGCGAAATCATCCAGCACGGATTCGAGCGACTTCGTCTCGGTCACGTCGGCGCCCCGCCGGATCACGGGCGCCGCGCCCGAGAGGAAGAAACGGTCGAACAGCGCCGCGTTGGCCATCCAGACGCTGTCGTGGTTGGCGAGCCCGCAGGTGCTGTCATGGTTGCTCGTGATGTAGTTGGAGCCGTTGAGCGTGACGAAGCTCTGTCCGATCTGGAAGAAGGGGTCTTGGTCGCGCAGCCCGAAGTTCGCATGCGTGTATTGGGCCAAGGCGAGCGGCGGCGCCAAAGGCACCTCGGTGTAGACGGCGGACGTCACGCCGATGCTCGTCTGGCTCAGTCCGCCGAACGCCTGCGAGGCGTCGACCCCGCTGGTCTGCATCATGATGCCCCAGCCGCTCGGCTGCGAGAGGGTCGTCCGGTAGCTGGGCGAGGTGAACGCCCGGCCGGACGGGGTCGACGCCGTGGAGATCCCGCTGGCGTCGGCGCGTGTCACGGGCGCCATGGGATTGGAGTGCGAGAAGAGCGGCCAAGGCCCGCTGTCGCGGGGCCAGCGGAGGCCCTGGTCGATCACGCCGAGGATCCTCGGCTCGGCGCCGATCACGGGAAGCGACGTGCCGCCGCCCCCGTAAGTGAGGCTCATGAACGGCGTCGGCAAAGGTATCGGTCCGCTCCGGGCAAGGCTGGTCGTCATGAGCGTGTTGAGCTCGCTGGCGGCGTCGAGGGAGTCGGCGATGATGTCATCGCCCGGCCAGGCGGCCAGCATCACGCGCGTCTCGAACACGCCGCTGTTCATGAGGCGGACGGTCGTCGACGTCGCCGTGGCGGACATGGGCGCGCCGGCCGAGGTGGTGAGGTTCAGCCAGACTCCGCCGCGCGAATCGAGTCCCTGACGCATCGCTCCCCCGATCCGTTTGAACGGGACCGGACCGATGTCGCTGAGCGTCGTGCCGGCGCCGGGCAGCGAGAAGACGCGGAACTCGCCGGGCCTCAGGAGCACTTCGGCGTCGATGTATGTCCGGAAGCTTTCGTCGGAGGTCGAGGAAGGATCCGCCGCCGCCGCCAGCTGCCCGAGCGTCCGCGTCCAGTTGCTTCCGCCTGACTGGACGTTGAGGCTCAGGGTCTCCCATTTCCGGAAGGAGAAGCGCATGCCGGCCGGTTCAAGGGAGACGTTCTTTCGTCCGAGCCGCAGGTTGATCCCATACGGGTTGTGCAGGACCACGATGGGCGAGACGGTGACCCGCGCCTGTCCGCCGCCGTTCTGCAGTCCGAGCACGAGCAGCTCCCGGCAGACGTAGGGTGACACCGCCACCTTGGTGGGTCTCGGCGCCGGCAGGGTATGGAGGGTCGTGGTGTTGAGGAAGTCGCCGCCCGTCGTGTCCGTGCGGTTATAGAAGCGTCCGTAATGGCTCCGGGCGCCGTAGCCCGCGTCCCGCAGGGCGACGTTGTTGGGATAGTGCGTACGGGCGTTGATCTCGGGGGCGTTGGGCGAGACCCAGCTCACGTCTTTGTAGAGCCGATGGTAGTCGCGCAGCGTGTCCCAGAGGGGCCCGCGGGTCGTGATGGTCGTCGTGCCGATCCGGCTGTCGAAGGCGTAGAGGGGCGCGTGGCCTCGGGTGGTGCCGTCATACCGCAGGCTGGTCTTCGTGACGCCGTAGGCCTGACGCTGGGAGATGCCGTTCGGGTGATAGACATAGGTGACCCCGGAAAGCGGGTTCCCGACCGAATCCGCCGGCGTCGTGCCGGCGCCGAATTCCGAGGCCGCCCAATCGGCGTCATTCATCTCGAAGGCCAGCGAGAGGTCGATCTTGAGCCCTCCCCAGAGCGAGTCGGCGTTGACGCCGCGCGACCAAAGGGTGGTCTCCGAGGTGAGGCCTCGCACGATGGAGGGGGGGTCGGTCTCGACCACTCCGCCTCCGTTGGTGAGCAACGAGAGCTGTTGCACGTGTGAGACGCGCGGGTCGATGCCGCTGAGCGGCATAGTCGCGAGGCCAGGCAGGATCTCGTTGCCCGAGCGGCAGGCGCCGCGCAAGGCCTCCTGCTTGAGCTGCGGCGTGCTGGGGGTGCCGTCGGGCGGAGTGAGCCGAGGGTCGCTGAGGTTGAGGCGCGCCTTGACGCCTTCGTCGCCGATCCAGTAGCAATACGAACCGAAGACATCAGCATCGGGGAGGCTGATCCGCGGCAGGACGATGCGCCCATCGGGTTTGCCAGCGTAGTTCCCGCTCGGCAGCTCCGCCGGGCTGGCGCTGGTGTCGCCAACGAGCGTGATGCCTTGGGTGTCGGGATAGACGTAGTCCGACTGCCAAGGGACCCACTGGGATAGGTAGAAGTCGGTTTGTCCTTGGAGGTTCACGGATTGGCTGCCCGGGATCTCGTCGTGCCGGCCGCTGATCAGCCAGGCCGGCGGTTGGAGCTGCAGGTCCGTGCGCCACACGCCGGTCCACAATGGATTGCGCAAGGTGAGCCAGGTCCATCCCGGTTGCGTGGTATTCGCGATGATGTCGGCACGCGCGGTGGTCCGTCGGTCAGGGCCGGCTTCCTGCTGGAGATGTCCTAGGGCGAGCCGGAGGGACACCACGGCGTTGAGCCGGGCGCGCAGTTGGTTCTGCTGGTGGGTGGCGACCCGAGATTCGATGGTGATGAAAGACGCCAGCGAAAACATCATCAGGATCACGAAAACCATCACCACCAGGGACAGGATCAGGCTGAATCCTGAGCGCTTGGCGTTGGGGGATGGGTTGGCTGACATGCCTTTCACCATTTCGATGATAGGGCGATGACCGCGGTCGGCAAGCGCCCATAGGGCCGGCGGTTCCGTCGGGCCCATATCCTGACCGTCCGACTAAGGTCAGCGGTAATTATCCTCGGCGGCGAGTCCGTCCGAGATGGTCTTCATCTCGATGTCCGTGCCGTCGGGTCCTCCGGGAATGAAGACCCGCAGGTTGCGACGCGAGTCATCCTGGGCCGTGAAGGCGGCGAAGAACGGGTTCTCCTCCATGCCCGATTTCGTGAGGAGCTTGAGATGATATTGATGCAGGTCGGTCGCTCCCGGGCGGAGCACGATGCTTCCGTTGGGCGGAACGGTGCGCCGTCCGGAGGGGACGTCGACGATCACCGTCGTGGTCGTGAGGTTGACGTAGCGGTCGCTGCCGGGAGGGAAGAAGCCCAAGCGGTCAGGAATCGCGGTCAGCCCGCTGCCTTTGCCGGGGTGGACGATGATGATGAACCGGCGATGGTCGCCGGCGGGCAGGTCGATCGCGCCGAGTTCTTGTCTTCCGGCCTTAACTTTTACGGGTGGTTCGTTGGTCTTCTCTTTCCTGAATCCGCGCGGCAGGATCGGTGTCGCTTCCGGGTTGGCCACGGCTTCGACTTTAGGTTTCTCGGGTTCGCTGGGGGCCGTCGAAACCAGGCGAAGGCGTCGTGAGGCGTGGGACAACGGCCGGCTGAGGGTGCCGGCGGAGATGACCAAGGGGGTGGCCTTTCCATCGTCATCGGCGATTCCCGCGCCGAGGATGTCCCGGCTCAGTGAGACGAACCGGAGCTGCACCGGCGGAGCGGGCTCCGCGGCTCGCAGGCTCTGGGCGATCAGAAGCGCGGATATGAGGACCAGGACCGTCTTAGATCTCATCGGTCTTGAGCCAGCGCATGGAGGTGACCTTGAACCGGCGGCCGAGGATATGGTTGATCAACGATAGGTTCCGGTTGGTGGTCGGGTCCGTCGAGGTCGGTGCGCCGAAGCCGAGGGGCTTGGGAGCGCTGCTGCCGGTCTCGGCCGGGTCGGCCCGGTCGACGAACTCGGGCGTGCGCTGCACGACGACTTCCATCCAAGCCACGCCGGTCTCGCCGCTGGGGAGCAAGGCCTCGCCGAAGCAGCGCAGCGTGAAGGTGTCGGAGCGCGTGGCCAAAGCGGAGCCGAGGGATTGCAGGAGGTCGGACTGGAGCAGGTTGCCGGGCGCGCCGAGGGCCGTATGGACGCGTCCGCCGTTGCCGGCTTCGATGTTCTCCGGGTGACGGAACCAAGGCGTGTCGGATGTGCTGAGGCTGGCGGCGTTGAGCCGCAGGGAGCCGATGCCGCCGTAGAGCCGGTCGCTCAGTCCGGCGGCTTCCTCAGCGTCGGCCCGGAAGATCGCGGCCTGCAGGGCGCCGCAGCGGTTGGCCCAGGTCTGCGGGCAGAGGAAGCGGTTGATGAACTCCGCGAGCCCGAGGTAGGGGGTCGTCGACTTGTCGTGTCCGCCGAAGAGACGCGCCCCGGGAGGGTTCGTCAGGTCGCGTTCCCCGCGGACGCTGACCGTGAAGCGCTCCTTGTTCTCGGCGACGATCGCCTTGGCCAGCTTCTCGATCTGCGTGTCGCTGAGGTTGGCGAACCCTTGCCAGTTGGAGACGTTCTCGGCGTTGCCGGCGGCCGGAGAGGACTCCTGCCGCGTCACGGTCCGCAGGAAGCGGGCGTTGTCCTTCTGTCCGGGGGCGTCGGCCGCGAGGCCTTGCAGGGCTTGCTGCTTCGCGTTGCCGAGGAAGGCCTTCCAGGCTTCCGGCGAGGTGGAGTTGACGTTGAAGGCGCCTTGGTTGAGCAGGACCGAGGCCGAGCGGCGATAGTCGTCCAAGGCTCCGATGATGGCCTCGTCGGAGTTGCCCGAGCGCTCGATGGAGAAACGCGGGTTGTCGAGAGGGGTTCCTTCGAGCACGAAGCTTTCGATGACCTGGGCGACCGACTTGACCTGGTTGGCCGGGGCGGAGGCCGCGCTCCCGGCGTTGCCCGTCTTGAATTGAGGATGGTCGGGCAGCGCGGCGGTCGTGTTGTCGGTCTTCATCCATGGAGCCACGCTGGAGAGGAAGAAGCCGTCCCACAGCGCGGCGTTGAGGAGATAGGTCTGGTCGAATTCGGTCCAGTTGGGCCCGTTGTCCTGCAGCACCTTGGTCGCGGCGACGAGCGGACTGGCGAAACTGTTGCCCACGGACAGGAGAGGCTGCTGGTCGCGCACGCCGAAGTTGGCATGCGCGTATTGGGCCAGCGACGTCGGCTGCACGAGCGGGATCTCGGTGAGGATGGCGCGTTCTCCGCCTTTGTCTTGCTTGACGGAATAGCCGCCGAAGGCCCGCTGATTGTCGGGCTGTTGGATGATGGCTTCCAGACTGTCACAGGTACGCACTTTTACGGCATAGCTCGCCGGCGCGCCGCGGGTCCCGTTGTTGTCTCCGGCGGCCGTCCGGCCGGCGCCGCTCGCGCGCAGGCTGCCAGCCATCGGATTCGAATGCGTGAACAGAGGAAAGGGTGCGCGGTCCTCGTTGGCGGACTTGGCTTCGATGTCGATCACCGCGAACGGAGCGGGCCTGCTCGTCGGACCGGGCCCTTCGTGAGAGCCATCCGCATACTTAGGCGGAATCTCGTCGATCCCCGAGAAGGTTCGTCCGGCCGCCATCGTGGGGCCTTGGGTGATCACCAGTTCGGAATGCTCGCTGCTGTTCAGGAAGAAGGACAGCTGGTCGTTCGCGGTCCGCGTGCCGTCTTTCTTGAGCTCGAGGCGGTCGCCCGGCCAGCAGTCAAGGGCATGACGCATCCGCAGGTTCGGCCCGGACATGATTTCGGCCGTGAAGGCGACGGTCTCGTCGATGTCCGCCTCGTAAGAACCACCGGCGCTGGAATCGATGATCTCGTCGATTTGCAGGGCGCGCCCCACGGTGAGCTGGTTGGTCGCGGCCGTGGACTGCGACCAACCGGTGATATTGGACATGTTCGCCGCGACAGGCTGGCAGGAAAACACCCTGAATTCTCCCGGCTCGAGGACGATGTCCGGATTGTTGATGTCCCCGCGGAGGTAGATCCGGAAGGTGTCATCCTTTTCCGCCGGTCCGTTGACTCGCATGAGCTGGGTGAGCGGCTTGGTGTAGGTCTTCCCGGATTGACGCAGGACGAAGTTCCATTCCTCCATGCCGGAGAGGCAGACGACCGCGGGGTAAGCGTCGGTGGTCGGGCTGCCGGCGCTGGTCGGCTGCCAGCGCATACGTACGTTGTAAGGGTTGTGGACGACGACGATGGGCGTGACGTTGAGATAAAGGAAATACTGCGTGATCCAGCCTCGCGCCGGTCTCGGAGCGCGGACCGTCACGGACGACTTGGTGAAACTGAAGGCCAGCGATGTGCGATGGACGTAGGGAGTGGCGGCGACGTGCAGGGGGCGCGTGACCAGCCGGCCTTTGTCTCCGTTGAGGAAGTCGGAGGCGTTGGGGTTGATCGGCGTGGGCAGGTCGCCGTTGTAGACGTCCGAATAGCTGTAGGCGCGGTTGCGGATGCCGTTGTCATGGAGGCCGCTGTCTTCCGGGTTGCCGGACGGCCGCGAGACGGCGGCGTTCGGCCAGAAGGTGCGGGCCCGGAGTTCCGGAGTGGTGGTGCCGCGTCCGCTGACCGCCCCGGAGCTCCAGCCCAGCTGCTGGTAGAGGCGATGGTAGTCGCGGAGCGCCCACCAGGCGGGGCCGCGGACCTGGCCGGTGGCGGTCGTGCGACTGAAGACCGGCGCGGCCACGGCGGCTCCGTTGCCGGTGCTTCCTCCGGAGTTGCCGGTCGAGCCCGTCACGATGGCCATCATCAGAGGGTCGTCGGTGCCTTTGGCCTGCGTGCGTCCGGCGAAGCCGTTCTCGGTGTGGGTGCCGGCGGCGCCGTCGGGCGTGGTGCCTCCGGTCGTGCTCCGTCCTTCGCCGAACTCGGTGTTGGCGAAAGCATCGTCGGAAAGCTCGAAGGCCCGCGAGAGGTCGCGGCGCAGCCCGCCGTGGAAGGAGTCGGCGATGACGCCGGCGGAGACGAAGCTGAGGTCGTGGAAGTAGGATTTCTCGGGCGAGGCGAGCGCGTCCGGGTCGCTCGCGGCGCCGCTGTTGAAGCCCGACAGGAGGGCGAGCTGACGCGCGGTGTCGATATGGCCGAGCTGTTCGGGACGCGTCAGCGTGTCCAGCCCTTTGAGGCCGGTGAGGCCGGCCACGACCGGGCTGCGCAACGCGATGAGCCGGTCGGCCGCGTTCGCGTTCGCGGAACGTGCGTCCGCGAGGTTGACGCGGGCTTTCACGCCTTCGTCGCCGACCCAGTAAGCATAGCGTCCGAAGGTGTCATCGTCAGGCAGCGTGACCTTGGGCAGCGTGATGATGCCGCTGGGCCGGTTTCCGGCGGCGGGCAGGGCGCTGCCCAGGCCGACGAGTTCGATCATGTCCTGTGACGAGCCGGTCGGCGGCGTCTGCCAAGGCGCCCAGTAACCGGCAGGATAATCGGGCGCGCCGCCCGTCTGGAAAAGGGAGACGCTCTGCGTGCCGGCCGGCTGGTCGCCGAGGCCGGAGACGATCCACGCCGGCGGGAGGTCCGGCTTGTCGGTGCGCCAGACCCCGGTCCACATCGGGTTGCGCAGGCTGCCGGGGCTGACGCCGGGTTGCGTGATGTCCGCTCGCGCGGTGGCCCGGCGGTCCGCGCCGGCCTCCTGCTGCAGGTGCGCGAGCGCGAGACGCATCGAGACGAGGGCGTTCAAGCGAGCGCGCGTCGCGAGCTGCTGGTTCATCGCGGCTCGGGATTCGATCGTGATGAACGCGGAGAGGGTGACCAGCAGCATGACGATGCCCGCCATCACCGTCAGGGACAGGATCAGGCTGAATCCTCGGCTGCGGGGTGGGCGTTTCATTCCAGGCCGCTCGGAGCGACCTGAGTGATTACACCTAATTTTCAGCGGTAGGCAAGCGGGCAGGAGCCCCAAACGGCTGACAGGCAAATAATTGTGAAATCTTAGGTCGTGTTATAAGGATTATATCAAGCGTATGCCGAAAAAGGAGGCGGATTGTTGCGCAATCCCCCGGTCTCAGGCAGTCCAGAGGCATGCTGAAGCGCTACCCCTTGCTTTCGTCGGTCCGCCTCTTCGGCGGGGCGATCGTCCTGTTCTTCTGGACCCGTCCGACGGCTGTGTCTGCGCCGACGCCGCCGGTGCCGCCTGTTTACGGCAGCTGCCCGCCTTCGCGCGACGGCATCGGCAAGACTTTCATGGGCCGCGAGATCTCCCAGGTCATGGGCCATCCCGGCATCGGCTGGCTGGAGCGCACCGAGCGCGAGAAGGAAGAGGCGCCTTCGAAGGCCATCGCCTTGCTCGGACTCGCCCCCGACGCCGTGCTCGCCGACATCGGCGCCGGCTCGGGGTATTATTCGTTCCGGATCGCCCGTCTCCTGCCGAAAGGAAAGGTCGTCGCGGTCGACATCCAGCCGGAGATGCTCGCGTTCCTGAAGGCCGAAGCCGCGAAGCTCGGCGTGAAGAACGTGCAGCCCCACCTTGGGGCGGTCGACGACGTGAGGCTGCCGCCGGCCTCGCTCGACGCGGCCCTGATGGTCGACGCCTATCACGAGTTCGATCACCCGGCGGAGATGCTCGCTTCCTTGCGCGCCGCGCTCAGGCCGAAGGGGCGGATCTATCTGCTCGAGTTCCGGGCCGAGGACGAGAACGTGCCGATCAAGCCTCACCACAAGATGACCGAGGCGCAGGCCCGCAAGGAATTCGAGGCGTGCGGCTTCCGCTTCGTGACGAACAAGCCGGACCTGCCGTGGCAGCACCTGCTGATCTTCGAGAAGCCCTGAGGCGCTTTCAGGCGCCGACGCTCTTCTTGATGTCCTTCAGCTGCTGGAACTCGGGCTTGGCGGTGTAATACTTGTCGAGCGGGTAGCAGCCGGAGATGAGTCCGTTGCGTGGCGCGGTCGTGCAGTCGCTGAAGGTACGGCAGATGAACTTCGTTTCCAGCGCGCCGTTCTTCGCGGCGTCGGCCAGCATGGCCGGGTAGCTGAGCACGGCGCGGCCGACGCCGATCGCGTCGCTGCCGCCGGTGCGCAGGATGTGCTGCGCCAGATGGGGCAGGTATTCCTGGACGTAGCTGAGGCCGGAGCTGACGACGATCATGCCTGCCGGCGCCTGGGCGCGGACCTCGCGGACGACGCGTACCTGGCGGGCGACGTCGATGAGCGGATCATGCACGGGCTGGTAGCCGTCGCTGGGCGGATAGGCCGCCGGGCGTTGGAGATGGGGGTTGTAGTAAGGCGAGCCGGCCGTCGTGTTCAGGATCTTGACGCCGAGTTCGCCCAGCAGCTTCACGAAGGCGAAGGTCTCGGTGAGGTCGATCTCGGTGGGCTTGGCCTGGTTCACCCCGAAGGCATAGCGGTAGGGCAGCAGCGAGGCGTGCTCTTCGGGGATCCCGGGACCGAGCTTGCCGGGCTGGCTGAGCGCCGGGTCGGGGCGGAAAGGCACCATATCGAAGAGGCTCAGGCGCACGCCGATGTCGATCAGGTTGCCGTCCGCGCGGATGCCCGCGATGATGTCGCGCAGGATGCGGGTGCGGTTCTCGAAGGAGCCGCCGAACTTGCCCGGGCGCGTATGGGCGCCGAGGAACTCGTGCAGCAGGTAGCCGTGGCAGTGCTTGATGTCCACGAAGTCGGCGCCGCAGTCGCGCGCCACGCGGGCGGCGCGCACGTAGCAGCGGATCAGCTCCTCGACGTCGGCGTCCGTCAGCACCTGGTCGTCGGAGGTCACGTTGAACTTCTTGTCGAGGATCGGGTGGCGGTAGGCCACGCGGGATTCCCAGCGCTTCTTGTCATGAGGGCGGCAGAAGCGGCCGGAATGCGTCAGCTGGAAGCCGATGACGAGGTCGTCGACCGAGCCCCAGCGGGCCAGGTGCTCGGCCTTGAGGATGCCTACGAGCTCGGTGATGCCGGCGCGGTTCTCCTCGTTGATGATGAGCTGGTTCATGTTCGCCCGGCCGTCGGCGCGCACGGCCATGGCCTCGGCCCCGCAGATCAGCTTGGCGCCGCTTGCGCCGAAGCGCTGCCAGCGTCGCTTCATCTCCTCGGAGATACCGCCGGTGGTCGTGCCGTCCCAGCCTTCCATCGGGTGGATGGCGATGCGGTTACCGATGGTCTTGCCGTTGACCTGCGTGCGCGCGATCGGCTGCGACAGGGGGTTGCCGGCGCCGGCTTCGATGGCGTCCTCGAGGGGCAGGTCGACGCCGAGCCCGGCGCAATGCGCGCGGAAATCGGCGACGGTCTTGAGCGAGGCGACGCGGGTGAGTTTGAAAGGGGTGGTCATGGCAGGGTTCAGCGAGGGATGTTGAGGCGTTCGGAGATGCGACGCGTGCGCACCATGGCTTCCGTCATGCGGGCGGCTTCGTCCGGTCCACGGACGTCTTTGCAGGCGGGGTGCGGTTCGGGGGAAGCGATGACGCCGAGCTGATGCAGCAGGTGGGCGGTGCTGTGCTTGTAGGACGCGGCGCTGCCCTTGGCATCGAGGCGGAAGACCTGGTCTTCGAGCGACTGGAAGGCTTCGAAGAGCTTGTACACGCGGGTGTCGAAGCGGCCCGTGCCCGTGGGGAACTTCTTTCCCGGCGCGCCGTCGTCGAGCCACATGTCCTTCGCCGCGCAGATCTGCGGGGCGGCGCTGCTGGCGGCGCCGATGAGCAGGGGCAGGCCGGTCTTGATGGCCGTGGCGATGCCGTAGTCGTCGCCGCTGTGCGGGGCGAAGTCCAGCTTCAGGTCCTTACACATCGCCGCCCAGTAGAGGAAGTGCGGCTCATCCAAGGTGCTGACCTTGCCGCCCACGAACTTCGGGTGGATGGCCAGCTGGTGGAGCAGCCAAGGCTCGTAGGGCGTGGCCCACGGGACGAACGCGGGCTCGAGCGCGTGCACGATGCCGGGGCGGATGAGCCACTCGGCGATCTGGTAGTAGCCGTCGCGGCGACGCTCGGGGTCGAGCGTGTTGAGCCACTTCGAGGTCATGATCATCACCTCGCAGTTGTCATGGGCCTGGACGAGGTCCAGCAGCCCGCGGTAGCGCTCGGCCTTGAAGGAGGTGTCGTCCTGCGCGCCGCGGGCGGTAATGCCGGCGATGAAGCGCATCTCCGGGAAGGCCAGGCGGAACTGGCGCAGCACCTCGGCATACATCCGGTCGTCGAGGTCGAAGATATAGCCCGTGTCGGCGTTGAGCACCGGCACCAGCTCGACGCCGTAGCGGTCGGCGGCGGCCTGCTGCCAGCGGATCTCGGCCACGAAGCTGGCCCAGTCGGGCCGGCCGTCGCGGAAGGGCAGGAGCACGGCCGAGCAGAGACGCGCCTTGGTGCGGTGGTCGACGAGGGCTTCCTCGGCCGTCCAGGCCCATTTCGTCGCCGACCAAGGGGTCGTCGGCAGCAGGTCTTCGGGACGGTCGATCAGCGGCTTCATGGGGGACTCACCTTACCACATCCTTTGCTGCTTGAAAAACATTAGTTTCCAGCAAATAACGACGGAAAAAACGATGGACCTCTACCAGCTGGAATACTTCCTCGAGGCCGCGCGTCAGCGGAGCTTCACGCGCGCCGCGGCCGAGCTGAACCTGGCGCAGGCCGCCTTGAGCGAGCAGATGCGCAAGCTCGAGGCCGAGCTGGGCGCCCGCCTGTTCAATCGCGGCCGGCGGGAGACGACCCTGACGGCCGCGGGCGAGACGCTCCGGATCCATGCCGAGGCCCTGCTGGCCCAGGCCCTGGCGACGCGCCGGGCGGTGGGCGACCAGGCGGCGCTGAAGGGCGGCCGGTTGGCCGTGGGAGCGATTCCCTCCGTGAGCGCGTGCCTGCTCCCCGCCGCCGTCGCGGCCTTCCGGCGCAAGCATCCGCTGGTCGAACTCGCCTTGCTGGAAGGCACTTCGGAAGCCGTGGCGCAGTGGGTGGAAGCCGGACGGATCGAACTCGGCGTGGTCCAGCTGCCCGCATCGGGCGACGCTTTCCAGGTGACGCCTCTGCTGGACGAGTCCTTCGTGCTGCTCGTCCCGAAGAAGCATCCCTTGGCGCGGCGTCGTCTGCCCAAGCTGCCCGAGCTGGCGAAGGAGGCGTTCGTCTTCTACAAGGGCAGGGCGCGTGATGTCGCCCAAGCCGCCTGTCGGGCCGCCGGTTTCGAACCGCGGACGGCCTGCGAGAGCGGTGAGCTGGAGACGATCCGCTCATTGGTCGCGGCCGACCTCGGCATCGCGTTGCTCCCGGAGCTCGCGGCACGCGGCTCCGTCCCGGGCTGCGCGGTGGTCCGGCTGGGCGGCGCGCCGGTCCGGCGCTCGGTGGCCTTGCTCCAGCGGAAGGGCCAGGAACTTTCTCCGGCCGCCCAGTCGTTCCGGCGGCTGCTGGTCGGCGAGGCCGTCGCGTAGCCGCAAATCGCCCCTTGAAGCCCCGGAATATCTCCTTCTGATGAGATGAACCCCATGCACGACGCAAAAGACACCCGGGAGGCGATCACGAAGGGCATGCAGATGACCCTGCTCGCCGGCTTCCTCGGCTGGATGATGGACGGCTATGAGCAGGCGCTCTTTCCGACGCTCGCCGGTCCGGCGCTCAAGAGCATGGTGCCGGCCGACATCGCCGCGCTCGGCGCGAAGTCGATCAACGGCTGGGTCGGCGGCTGGATGGGCGTCATCACCTCGGCGTTCCTCGTGGGCGCGGCCCTCGGCGGCGCGGCCTTCGGCTGGCTCGGCGACCGCATCGGCCGCGTGAAGGCGATGTCCTTCAGTATCCTGTTCTACTCGGTCTTCAGCGGCGTCTGCTATTTCGCGACGGATCCGACGCACCTCGCCGCCGCCCGCTTCATGGCGGCGCTCGGCATGGGCGGCGAGTGGGCCCTCGGCGTGGCGCTGGTGATGGAAGCCTGGCCCGAACGCCATCGCTCCAAGATGGCCGGCGCCATCGGCATGGCGGCCAATCTCGGCATGGTGCTCGTCGGCTGCATGGCGCTCGCTTATCCCGCCGACGGTTCTTCCTGGCGCATCCACTTCCTGATCGGCGCCTCGCCGGCCATCCTGACCTTGCTCATCCGGCTGTTCGTGCCGGAGTCCGAGAAGTGGGAGCGCTCCGCCGCGAAGGAGGCCGCTTCGGTCGCGCCCGTCCGTTCGAAGATCGGCGAAGTTTTCAGCGGCGAACTCCGCGGCACGACGATCGCCGGCATCCTGATGGTCTCCGTGGTCTTCGTCGGCACCTGGGGCGCGGTGCAATGGATCCCGCTCTGGGTCGGCGATCTCGCCGGTCCGGACAATCCGCGCGCCAAGGCCATGGCGATGGTCATCGTCTCGGTCGGCGCTTGTTGCAGTACTTTCGTGGCGCCTTTGCTCCTGGCCGGACTCCGCCGTCGGCTGGGTTACCAGTTGCTCTGCCTCTTCGCCCTGGCCGCCACGATCTGGATCTACCGGACGCCGGCGGATTGGTCCGGCGACATGCTCTTCGGCATCTTCCCTTGGGTCATGGCCGCGAAGATCTTCACCCTCGGCATGGCCGCCACGGCCTTCTTCGGTTTCTTCCCGCTCTATCTGCCGGAGCTCTTCCCGACCCGCGTCCGCGCGACGGGGCAGGGCATCTGCTACAACACCGGTCGGCTGGTCGCCGTACCTTTCGTGCTGCTGAGCGGCAAGTTGGTCGAGAGCCTCGGCGGCTACCAGCAGGCCGCGGCCGCGATCACCCTCGTGTACGGTGTCGGTCTGCTGGTCGCTTTCCTCGGCAAGGAGACCTCCGGTCAGGCCCTCCAAGACTGACCGCCGATGAATCCTCGCGACGTCCGGATCTCCGCCGTGCGCTGGCATGCGTTGCCGGTGACCCTGCGCCTGCCGCTGAAGTTCGGTCACGAGACCGTCACCCGCGTGGTCTGCGCCCGCGTCTGCGTCACGGTCGAGAAGGCCGACGGTTCCCGGGCCGAAGGGTGGGGCGAGACCCCGCTCAGCGTGCAGTGGGTCTGGCCCTCGCCGGTGGCTTATGACGTCCGTCTGAAGGCGCTGCAGGATTTCTGCGACACGCTGACCGACGCCTATGCGAACTTCGAAACTCGCGGGCATCCTTTGGAAATCGGCCATGACTTTCTGGAAGAAGCCCTCCCGGGCATCCTGGAGAAGTTCAACGCCGACTTGCCGGAAGGCGTGGCCATCCCGACCCTCGCGGCGCTGGTCTGCTGTTCGCCGTTCGACCTGGCCCTGCACGACGCTTACGGCGTGGCCCATGGCGTGCCGACTTATTCGACCTACACGGCGCCGTGGATGAACCGCGATCTCTCCGCGTTCGTCGCCCCCGCCGCCGATGCCAAGGAAGTCTCCTTCGCCGGCCGCTATCCGGCGGATTATTTCCGCGCGCCCGTCACGGCCAGGCTCCTCGCCTGGCATCTCGTGGGCGGCCTCGACTTCCTGACGCTCGCCGAAGCCGGCGCGCACAAGGTCGCCGACGGTTACCCTTCCTCGCTCGACGAATGGATCAAGGCCGACGGACTCAAGGCCCTGAAGGTGAAGTTGCGCGGCAACGACGCGGCCTGGGATTTCGAACGTCTGAAGCGCGTCGCCGAGATCGGCCTGCCGCTCGGCGTCGAACTCTTCACCGCCGACTTCAATTGCACGGTCATGGACCCGGCTTACGTGAACGGCGTCCTTGACCGCGTGAAGGACGAGCTGCCCGAGCTTTGGAAGCGGCTCAGTTACGTCGAGCAGCCGTTCCCGTATGAGCTGGAGGAGCACCTGATCGACGTCCATTCCGTCAGCCGGCGCATGCCGCTCTTCCTCGACGAAAGCGCGCATGACTGGCGCATCGTCCGTCTCGGCCGCGAGCTCGGCTGGACCGGCGTCGCGCTCAAGACCTGCAAGACCCAGACGGGCGCGCTCCTCAGCCTCTGCTGGGCCCGCGCGCATGGCATGCAGCTGATGGTGCAGGACCTGACCAATCCCATGATGGCGCAGATGACGCACGTCCTGCTCGCCGCCCATGCCCCGACCATCGCGGGCGTGGAGACCAATGGGATGCAGTTCTATCCGGCGGCCTCGGCCCCCGAAGCCGCGGTCCATCCGGCCCTCTATGCCCGCCGGGACGGACAGGTCGACGGCTCGAGCCTGCGGGGTCCGGGCTTCGGTTATCGCCTGGCGGAGATCGGCCGCGAGCTGCCGCCGGCGCGCCGCTCGGCCGGCCGCTGAAGCCAATCGGCTTGCCTGTGAGGGGCGGGGCGGGTTTGTTCGACTTACCCCCATGATCCTCCGCACGCTCCTCCTCTGCCTGCTCGCGCTCACCGCGTCCGCCGCCGACGCCCCTAAGCGCAAGGTGCTCTTCTTCACCAAGTCCTCGGGCTACGAGCACGAGGTCATCTCCTATAAGAAGGGCCAGCCCAGCTTCGCTGAGAAGCAGCTCCTCGAACTCGGCGCCGCGAACAACATCGAGTTCGTCTTCTCCAAGGACGGCTCGAAGTTCTCGCCCGAGTATCTCGCCCAGTTCGACACCGTGATGTTCTACACCACCGGCGACCTCTGCTCCGAAGGCACCGACAAGAACCCGCCGATGACGATGGCCGGCAAGCAGGCGCTGTTCGACTTCGTGAAGTCCGGCAAGGGCTTCGTGGGCACGCACTCCGCCGCCGACACCTTCCACACGGACAACGAGGCCGTGAAGGGACCCGAGCGCTTCAAGAACCACGGCGACAAGGCCGACGCCTACGTCTGTTTCCTCGGCGCCGAGTTCATCCGCCACGGCAAGCAGCAGGCCGGCGTGAACAAGGTCATCGACAAGACCTTTCCAGGTTTCGAGAAGGTCGGCGACTCGTTCTCCTTCATGGAAGAGTGGTATACGCTCAAGGACTTCCGTCCGGAGATCCACGTCCTGACCTCCTTCAATGACCCCGCCCTGGAAGGTGACGACTACAAGCGCCCGCCTTTCCCTAACTGCTGGGCCAAGCACGAAGGCAAGGGCCGCGTCTTCTACACCGCCATGGGTCACCGCGAGGACGTCTGGACCAATCCGACCTTCCAGCAGATCCTCGTCGGCGCCCTCAAGTGGGCCAACGGCGACGCCAAGGCCGCGGACATGTCCCCGAATCTCCTGCAGGTCGCCCCGGGCGCCATGACGAACCAGCCTTACACCCCGACGCCGGCCCCGAAGGCCAAGGCGCCGGCCAAGAAGCCGGACGCCAAGAAGAAGTAAGTCCTCACGCAGGGCGGGCCGCAAAGCCCGCCTTGCTAATTCCTGCGCGGTTTCAACTGTCTCCCCATGCGCGACGCCCCCGCCGAAGCCACGAAGCTCAGCGAGCTGACGACCCACCAGAGGAAGTCCGGTTTCGCCGCCTGGCTCGGCTGGTTCTTCGACGGCCTGGACCTGCACCTCTACACGCTCGTCGCGACGGTCTTCGTGGCCGAACTACTGCTGGTTCCGGAGGCCGATCCGAGCGTGCCGCTCCACGGCTCGTGGATCCAGGCGGCCTTCCTGCTGGGCTGGGCCTTGGGCGGAGCCTTCTTCGGCGTCATCGGCGACCGACTCGGACGCAGCCGCACGCTGGTGCTGACCATCCTGACCTACGCCCTGTTCACGGGCCTTTCGTTCTTCGCGCAGACCTGGTGGCAGCTGATGATCTTCCGTTTCCTCGCCGCGCTCGGCATCGGCGGCGAATGGGCCGTGGGCGCGTCGCTCCTTTCGGAGACGTGGCCGAAGAAGTGGCGTCCGTGGATCGCCGCGGTGCTCCAGTGCGCCGTGAACTTCGGCATCCTCGCCGCGATCGCCGCGGTCTTCCTGTTGCAGCAGATTCCCGGCTACCAGCCGCGCTGGGTCTTCCTCATCGGCGTCCTGCCGGCGTTCGTGACGCTCTGGATCCGCAAGGAAGTGCCGGAGACGGAAGAGTGGTCGGCGGAAAAGGGCAAGCAGGCGGCGCCTTCGATGAGCGGGTTGTTCGGCGCCGACATCCGCCGCACGACTTTCATCGCCTCGTTGCTCTGCGCGATCTCGCTGACCGGCCACTGGTGCTTCATGTTCTGGCAGCAGGCGTTCATCCGGAACCATCCGGAGGTCGTCGCCCGCTCCCTCGACAAGGCCTCGGTCGTCTCGACCGCGCTCTTCTGCGTCATCGCCGCCTCGGTCGTCGGTAATTTCGCCTCCGGCTGGGCCGCCATGCGCTTCGGTTACCGCCGCGCGCTGGCCGGTTTCTTCGGGGCCTATTTCCTCCTCATGGGGGCGACCTTCCTGCTGCCGTGGAGTCTGGCCGCGACTTACGGACTCTACGCCGCCGTGGGCTTCTGCCAGGGCGTGTTCGGCCTCTTCACGATGGCCTTGCCGCCCCTGTTCCCGACGCTGCTCCGCACGACCGGCGCCGGCTTCAGCTATAACATCGGCCGCATCTTCGCCGCGGTGGGCACGGTGTTCTTCGGCATCTTCGCGAAGCCGAGCGATTTCAGTTCGGTGCTGCTCTACGCCTCGCTCCTGTTCCTGCCGGCCGCGGTCCTGGCGATGTGGCTGCCGATCGAAGAGGCTACTTCCTGAGTCCGCCCAGTCCGGCGATCGCCTTGAATTCGGCGGCGGTGACCGGGGTCACGGAGAGACGGTTGCCGGGACGGAGGATGAGCATCTCCTTGAGCGCCGCGCACGCGCGGAGGTCGGGGAGGCCGACGAGCCGCTTGAAGCCCTGGTGGAAGGAGACCTCGATGCAGCTCCAGCGCGGGTTTTCCTTGGTCGACTTCGCGTCGTAGTAGTCGGACTTGGCGTCGAACTGCGTGGGGTCGTCGAAGGCTTCCTTCGAGACCTTGGCCACGCCGACGATGCCGGGCTCCTCGCAGTTGGAATGGTAGAAGAGCACGAGGTCGCCGACCTTCGCCGCGCGCATGAAGTTGCGGGCCTGGTAATTGCGCACGCCGGTCCAGGGTTCCTTGCCCTTGCGCTCGAGTTCCTGGAAGGAGAACTCGTCGGGTTCGGACTTCATCAGCCAGTGGTGCATGCGGCCAACGTGCAGGGGAGGGAGGGCTTTTCAAGGCAGGGCTGAGGTCTTGCCCTTTCCGTCGCGGTCCGCCTAATCGCCCCGTGCGCCTGCTGGACTCCCATTGTCACCCGGAATACGCCCTCAAGGCCGGCCGTCTCGCCGCGTGGGTGCAGGAGTGCCGCGCCGCCGGCGTCGAAGGCGTCGTGGCCATCGGCACCGACCTCAAGGACTGGTCCGAGTATCGCGAGCTCGCCTCGTCGCAGCCCGATTTCTTCCGTCACACCGTCGGCCTCCATCCTTGCCACGTCGAGGAAGGCTGGGAGGACATCGTCGCGGCGATCTCGCCGTATTTCGCCGACCAGACCCAGCCCGCCGCGCTCGGGGAGATCGGCCTCGATTATTTCCGCCTGCCGGCCGACG
>JACCDO010820617.1_pt1 | contig 21898 bp, 12 predicted proteins | sample 7446101 | NCBI WGS metagenome assembly JACCDO01 (sample SAMN15323440, study PRJNA562643) | freshwater metagenome | isolation source: river surface water | place: USA:Blue River Watershed | collected 2017-08-16
ATTAATTCATCATCGTAACATCATTTGTTACGATTTGGAACTGTTCAATTGAACAATTAGCCGTACGTAGGTAATCCCTAGATTTTCGATTCGAAGGTATCGAAAATTCTTATTCCATATATGGATTTCCATACCTGTTGATGTAATTCCCATTACCCATTTGAGTGAGGGAAAGAAGCTCCAAATTTGCAAGGATGATGGAATCTAGTTTATTCGGATCTGCAAGTCTTTCCAAAGATTTCACTCCTTTGTTCAGTGATGCTGCTTCATTCTTTCTCCAACAACAGCAGCAACAGCAACAACTGCCCAAGTATTCACAAAGTTTGTCAGATACTGATGTGTTGATTACATGTACAAAAAAACACACCATGAAAAGAAGTAATGGGAAGTTACCATGTTATAGTCGGTCTCAGAGCATTATATGTGACCTTTGTGATCGCTCAAAAAATTAACAAAGATTCGTTTTTTTATCACTGTAGCATTTGTCAATATGATATCTGTATGAATTGCTTTGGTAGTATCAAAGCTCTGCAGCAACAATCTACGCAAAGTAGCACCAATAATGATGCTGTAATAAATGAAATTAAGGATTTTTATCAACTGCATAATCCAGATAAGTTAAAAGACATTGATGCACTTTTACTAAAGTACACACCGACAGACTTGTTACAACGAATCAAAGAGAAATATAAAAAATGTGCACAACCTGATTTGCAACCTTTAGTAGCGGGATCACCATTAAGTCCAAGTCCAAGTCCAAATGATAACAGTGGTACACAATTCAGTTCATCGGGTCCATCATTTAAAAGCTCGAATTCAAATTCAACTAATAACTCTCAGACATCTGGGGTATGGTCGTCGTCAGCTATAGGATTGGGCAATCAATGGAGTAATAAACCGTCTCAGACATCCGGGGTATGGTCGTCCTCAGCTATAGGATGGGGTAATCAATGGAGTAATAAACCGTCTCAGGCAACGTTTGGTCAAAGCACACATGCTACTGGATTTAATATATCAAGCTCCAATCCTTTCAGTGGTACCGAAGTCGTATTACCAGCAAAGGCGAGTCAACCAAATTTTAAGCCAACAAAAATCCATGAAGGTGGAAGAACTTTAAATATACAGAGTATTTGCGCCGACGATGAATACTTGCAAATTTCGCCCGAAGAACTTCAACTTACTCAAAGCGTTGGTTCTCCCAGTAACAACACAACTCAGTCCACCAAATCATCATCGGTAGCTGCGAATACCATTGCATCAGCGGATACAAGAAGTCTAGCTACTTCACTTCTTCCTTCAGCATCTGAAGCATGGATAAAAGTTGAGCCAAACAACCCCAATCCCGTGCAATTCAGTATCGGAGGCGGTACGACGATATCTGGCAAAGTGAGCGCCATCTGGATCAAGTGTTCGCGGTAACCTATGTGCAGTTCTGATAATATTCTGTAGACTATATTGGTTTCTCTCTTAAATTGTATATTATTCTGTATATTGTCGTCTAAGTCGCGGGACACACCACGCACTGCGCATTAGACTGTTAAATTTGTAAAAAATCAAAAAGTTTTCTTTTAGGGCCGCCCGTATTATTTTGGTTTTAGCTTGCGACACGAAGAGAAAGAGATCCAGTCTACAGAGACAGAAAGATATCGTTTTTGCAGATTTCTAGTTGATTTGGATGGGGAAGAAGAAAACTAGTGTCAAGAAGTTTCCAAATGGAAGCTACGTTGGTGACTTGGATAAAAATGGTTTAATAAGAGAAGGGAAAGGCGTGTTTCATTTTGATAAAAAGGATAAATATGATGGCGAATGGAAGGATGATAAAATACATGGAGTAGGTAAATTTATGTGGAAATGTGGTGATAGATATGATGGTGAATGGAAGGATGGAAAAATGCAAGGACGGGGTGTATTCGTTTGGAGTAATGGTGACATTTATGACGGCGAATTCAATAACAATTTGAAGCATGGCAAGGGTACATTGACTTACGGAAAAGGCTCGGTGTGTGCAGGCGATATGTATATTGGAGATTGGTGTTACGGTAATAAACATGGTAAAGGAATTTTTAAATACTCTAATGGAGACGTTTATAATGGTGATTATTTCATTGATAAAAGAACAGGTGAAGGAACTTATAGTTACAGTGCAACAAAAAAAACTTACGAGGGACATTGGAGTAGTGATAAAAGAAATGGCTTCGGGAAAGTCACGCTTCTTGGTAAAGTATTACTTAGCGGACAATGGAAAGACGATGTCTTACAAGCTTCAACGGATTCAACAAGCTCCAACATGTTTCAACAGAGTAGTAATAATAATGGAACTTCGACACAATTCTTGTTTGGCGCAAACGCCTTGCCTTCAAGCAGTGTCGATGAGACAAATCCTGTAATTACAGCACCATTCGTGCCTATGTTTGGTGATGTCGGTAAATTCTTTAAGGAATATAACGCGTTGAACAAGTTACCAGATGCACCTGCTGCATCCATTCCACCTAGTTTTGCATTTTTACATAAAACTGATGTGATGGCAACTCCGTCATCATCGACTCACGGGATAAAAACAGCTACCAAGCCCTCAGTGAATCCAGTAACACCAATGACTACTACACAATCACCGAATCCCGTGACACCAATGACTGTCACACCTTCAGTGAAACCAGTAACACCAATGACTACTGCGCAATCATCGACTGCCGAGACACCAATGACTGTCACACCTTCAGTGAATCCAGTAACACCAATGACTACTACGCAATCACCGAATTCCGTAACACCAATGACTGTCACACCTTCAGTGAATGCCGTGGCACCAACAACTACTGCGCAATCACCGAATCCCGTAACACCAATGAATGTCGCACCTTCAGTGAATCCCGTGGCACCAATGAATGTCGCACCTTCAATGAATGCCGTGACACCAATGAATGTCACACCTTCAATGAATGCCGTGACACCAATGAATGTCACACCTTCAATGAATGCCGTGACACCAATGGATACTACGCAATCATCGACTGCTGAGACACCAACGACCGTCAAACCCTCGACGACTGCAGTCACACCAACAACTAGTACGCAATTATCGACTCCTGAGACACCAATGACTGCCAAGCCTTCAGTGAATCCAGTAACACCAACGACTGCCAAGCCTTCAGTGAATGCAGTCACACCAACAACTACTGCGCAATCATCGACTGCCGTGGGACCGATGAATGTCAAGCCTGAGCAAACTGCAAAGAAGCCTTCAATGGACAGCAAAAGCTCTCGTTACAACCAAAATATCTACACCAACCTGCTGCTTGTCCACACGTTAGTCGCCAGTATTTACCTTGCATTCCTCCCCAAAGTCGTGTTTGACTTGCTCACGATCATCCTGATCTCGTTAGGGATTTATCTGCATGTAGTTAACACAAAAGAAGAAGCTGATAATGTCAACCTTCCAGCTTCAGTGACTAGCCCCGTAGAATCCCCGCCTTCCAACGCGGTAATAACATTGACAGCTTCTACCGTGACTCCTGCAGTGCAGCTCACACCATTAAATCGTCAAGATTTCAAGCCCAAAGTGGTCGTTGAATCGAATAACTGTCATACTTATATACAGAATATTTGCGCCGATGATAAATACTGTGAACTGTCCCAAGAAGAGCTTCGCCTTGCGCAAAGCAAGTCAAACCAAGTCCCAAGCACCAATGCAGTAGCAACCACCTTATCATCAGCTATAAACACCGTGGATGCCATGTCATCACTTCCTCCTGCACTTCCTCCAGTAGTATCCGAAGGATGGATCAAAGTTGACCCAAGCAATCCCAATCCCGTGTGTCTTAAATTTGGCAGCAACGGAACGAGTGTGAGTGGCAACATCAGCGCTATCTGGATCAAGTGTTGAATGACGTTGTGGTTGAAATAGCTACAAATCCCCGCGTAAAAATAAGAATTTATCCTTGTATTTCATCAATATTTTCGTAAAATTCGTAGTTTATATACACATTATCCGCGTGGGAAAGCGTGGGGATGAAGTAGGCTCTCGTCAGGCTGTTGCTGCTGCCAAGCTTGTCAATAATCGGCTTACTACGCAGTAACTGAAACTTTTTCCCTGCTTTATTCAGTAATTCTTCAATAATTTTCTTATTATCTTGGTTAAATTTTGATTGTCGCAACAGAACCACGTAGTTGCACGAGTCCAGACTCACATATCTACTTACTTCTTCCTTATTTTGGTCATTAAATCGATGAGTAGGTGTGGAAAAAGTCCCGTTGACCGCGTCATAGTACTGCGGAAGCTGGCCTTTGAAACCGTCGTCCACAAAAGCAAGTGATAAATGATTTGGTAAGTAGAAATGCGATGGAAAATAGTACCATTCGTTGCCGGTACACACTCGCAACGGATTTCTTGGGTTGGTTTTCTTGGTGATGTCGTGAATATCCCGCCATAATCCCTGAAAACCGTTATAATTTTGATAATTTGATAAAATTCGACTTGAAAAAAGCATGGTATTGAGGCCAATAACACCCACAACAACGGCTAGTTTCAGTATATTCCCGGCTTTGACCTGCTTGAATGGTGCGTCGACGAGGGTCTCGTAGTTACCGAAGACAGTCATGACCATGTCAGTGATGTAACACAAACTTGTTGCAGCAAGCACTGATAGTAACGGATATATTGGGTACATAAACCTCTCTTCCTTGTGTGGTCTGCTCATAAGGATGCCCATCCAAAGCCCGCAAGAGCAGAGGATAACGAGTAGTTTGGTGCTGTTGTTATCTAGTTTATTCAGTGAATTTCTTAGCAAAATAATTGGTGTTGCAACCGCCAACGGCCATATTACACCTAAATTTAAGAATAAATTCTTGAAATAGTAACTAATATCCTCAATACCATACAACTCGTCGCCGTTGCCACCTGCGTTGTAGAAGAGGATGTTGAGGAGGGGACTCGTCTTTCTTTGGTAGTAGTAGGTATCGATGTACGCAGCTGGGATGCCCACTAATGCAATAATAATTATTACTTTCATTGAGAATTCAAATAAATTTTGTATTTTATCTATAAATTTGGGGTTACTAAAGTATATTTGAGCCAACATAGCAATGCCGAAAGGAAGAAATACAACGGCAACAAATGGCCATCCTAGCCATAGTACTGCTATTGATCCATACATTATGCATAAATAGTTCTGATAATTCAACCATGCTGCTGTTGCCAACATAACAAAGATAGATGCGGATGCAGAAGGTAGGAATGATGTTGAACAATAGAATATTCCAGGTGATGATAATAAAAATCCAATAGTTACTAATGGAACGATATTAGATTTATTGTAAGTCTCTTTGATAGCATACACAAATTCTGTCTCTGCGAAAGCATATGCAACTCCTAAAATGATTCTAGTCATGATGAATAGATCTACTTTTTCGAACGATGGAAATAGATAAGTGAATACTTGTAGGAACTTGAATACACTGTAGACATAAGAATATGATCGTATAGCATAATCTGGAGAGTACTCCCATGTTTGCATTCCTTTACCTGCATATAAAAAGAGAGTTAAAGTAAATAAACAAGCGATAAAGAAACGTTTTGAGCGTACCATAGAGAAGATAGTGCAGCGGCTCGTAATAGCCATACGTCTCATCTGTGTCGTCGATATGATTAACTTTACTGGCTATTGCATTCACTAATAGAAACAGAAAAAACAGATTAATACGATTTAGTGGCGACGACATAACTCCTTGCAATTGCTATGAATGAATCAGATGAAATTTGCTTTAACTTCACCACTATTTATCTCGTAAATTTACCTCTTCATGGTATTGGTACCGGTGTAGTCCCGTTCAACGTTGAGAAAAAGTTTTATTCACATTAGATAAAGAGATAAATCTTCGAGTTAATCGCTCTACTGGCTCTACGTGGCAAGGAGTCAACGAGTCGTGATTCAAAAGGAAGAAAGAAAAGGAAAGAGGGTACTAAAAGTCCACACCCAAAATGGGGGGGGAAAAAATTCAACTTGAAGGAGAGAAGAGGGAATATCCACTGAATTAGTGTGATATTTCTAGGCTATTGCTTGCGTACATAATACTTTAGAGTTGGCTTACACTCTATCACCATGAAAATGGTTGCAGTGTTTGATAAGAAATATTTGGGGTATTTTTATTTGTCATTGGCCATGTTGATATTTTCAGCGTCAAATAGTGTGTTTGTGCTTCTGCATGGAATAGATGAACAAGCGCTTAACGCCTGCTCTATCCTCTGTGCATCGAACTTAGTTGGTCTATTCTTAATGTTAATTTTATTTCGGAAGAAGCTAACGTTAGAGGTGTTACTAACTATAACTAAAGTCGATTGGATGTGGTTATTCATTGGATCTTTCTTGTACTCTTGCATAGCTCCGTATTTTATACTGACTGGTTTATCTAGAATATCAGTCGATATGGTTGGTATATTACAGCGAATGGAAAGTATTAATATCTTAATTCTTGGTTATTTCTTTATTGGCACCAAAGTAAGTACTTGGTGTGTATGTAATGCATTCATCACCTTCATCGGCATCTTACTAACACTAATATCTCCTTTATTTTTTGGTGAAAAAATCGAATTTAGTGTTGGTATGTTGTATGTGTTACTCGGTGGAATTAGTTATTCATCTTCATTAATCATTTCTATGTTATGTATACATCGGATTCCTTTAGCTGTTGTTGCTGTATTCCGCGTGAGTATTGGGACTCTTATGTTCCACATCTTCATGGCGGTGATGATCCAAGACTACATGTGGAATGAACTGCGTAACGCAACCTTATGGTTATACATGATCCCGTATGGGATAATATTTGTATTTGGTGGTCAAATGTGTTGGTTGATGGCGCTATCCACAGCTAGTACACAAGCTATCTCAATAGGAACAACTACGTTGTTTATCCTGACGATCCTCTGGGGGATTATCATCCTGAAGAAGATCCCAACGAAGGAAGAGTGGATTGGATTCTCTATTTTATCAGTTAGTATTGTATCTAGTGTGTGTGAGAAGTTGTATCACAAGCCTAGCAAGGGTTTCAGCCATCTGTCACAGGAAGACATGGATATCGGGAAGAAGTTACTGAGTGATCCGGGATTAGAAGGAAGTGGTAATGTTGATCTACAAGCTGTTGCAGATGAAACTGTTACTATCAGTGCATATTCAAGTATTGATGCATCCCTAGTACTCACTAGCTCATCCTGGGATCCCGACTCTTCCCTCTCAGATCGATTTCATCAACTTTCCACAGCCAGTCTTGATTCATTTAGTTTTTCTGGTGGTTTTAAGGGATTTTAACAAGTATAAAAAGTGTAGAAATAATTGTTTTATATGTACAAAAGAGTAGTAACCGACACTAGAACACGGGATCAAAATATTTCTCTTCGATCCCGTCAACGGGATACCACCACATGAATCCGAGGGCGTTGAGCATGTCCATACGCTGTGGATAGTGGGTCATCAACATCTTTTGTTGTATTCTAGCTATTGCTGCCCACTTACCAAGTGGCATATTCACCATCCAATAAGGCCATTGAGGTTCATCCGGGACAATATAATCAAATTCTGGTGTGGAATAAGAGTTCAAATGTTTGAATAATCTTAATCCCATAATCATCGGAACAAAACGGTAACGTTGATGTTTTTCCATGTCACCCCAATCAAAACCAAGTTCATCTAAAACCGCTCGTCTCTCGGGATCTTCTAACCCATCAATATCCCCGGTTCTAATCCCTTCTACCGCTTCCCCTAACAATAATCCCTCATATTTTTCATTATAACCGATATTATCTGCACATTTTTCTTCATCAATAACATAATCAAGTGGTACATTCACATCACCATATTGATTCTTATACACTTGTAGTGCATCCCGCACATCATCCCAGTTATAAGGCCCAAACTCAAGTATCTTATACCCAATTGCCTTCATATCCGCGATTGCTTCCTCGGGGATAGGCCGCGTGATAGCCTTGTTGAACTCTTGAGGTGTTAGATGTCCCTCAAAATGGGCTACTTCTCTTATATCAGGATTACTAGATAACTCTCTTTCTTGCATATATACTCTGACTGCTTCAGCTGCAATTTCACGATATGCAACTGGTTCATATATAGTTGAGGGATCATAGGCTAGGGTTGAGCGGTCGGTACCGACCCGGCCCGGGATGTGGAATTGATTACCAAATAATTTTTCTTTCTCCTCTTTTTCTTTTAAGGTATCACCGAGGTGACTAACGTCATCATTTTCTTTTTTTAATTTCTTATCCCCTAACTCATCTACTAATTCATTTTTTTTTCTTTTACGTAGTGCTTGTGGTAGTTCCCATATAAAATCAATACTATTAAGACGTTCTCTTCTTTCGGGATCACTTGCTATCAAGGCACCTTGAGAACGGATTGCATTCACTCTTGCACCTAATTTTAATCCCCATGATTCTTCTGGCCAAGGGGCGGTACTTGGAACAACAAACACTTGCGGTACCATTAAATCACCATATAATTCTTTGTATACACATAAGACATCAAATACTATATCAAAACGTTTCTTTGAATATAATTGACGTCGTCCCGTGACTTCCCAGGTAAATCCCAAGTCAAGTAACTGTTGTTCTCGTTCATTTTGGTTGAAAATAAGCTTACCATCCTCGCGAATAGCTTGCAACTGACTGCCTAACTTGAATCCCCATGTTTTCTCTGGCCAATTTTCATCATTTTCTGGTACAACAAATGATGCTGGAACATAGTTAACATCCTCATCAATATTACTCCGATACGCTACTAGGGATTCATATAAAGTGTCCCAAATATCATCATTAATCTGTTGTTTATATGTATTTTCTCGTAATCTCCATTCAAAACCAATTGCATCTAATGCTGCTTTTCTTTCAGGATGACCTCGAACATGTCTACCTGAACTACGAATTGCTGCAATACGTATACCTAGACGCATATTGCGGTATAATTTAGGCCAAGGCTCTTCATCAGGAACTACAAACTTATTAGGTATTCTTAAATCACCATATTTTGCTTTATATACTTCAATACACTGATATACCAAGTCCCATTCATCTACTAAACTATTTAAATTTGGTGTAACACCACTTTTCCTTAATAATTCTACTTTATCTGGATATTCATCAAAGAAACGTTTGGATGATAAAATACGTTCTAATCGACGTCCTAATCTTAGTCCATGTAGTGAAGTTGGCCAGTCATCTGTTACGGGTACCTCAAATCTTGCTGGTATTTCACTTTGTTCTCCATACATTTTTTTAAATATAACAATAGCATCAAGAAGTAACTCAAAGTCATCTAATACTAACGCAGCATTTGCCACTAGACGACTATCATATGTATCTCGTTTGGCATATATCTTTCCAGTATCCCATAGACGACTATCACGTTTCAACGAAGCTGATACGCGAGAAATCCTATTACTTTGGTACAGAAATGCATATTGACGCTGCACGAGTGCGAGACATACCAATACAACCAACAGTCGCGACATCTCTCAGATCATTGAGATTTTTGCCCTCCTTTCTCTGTCCGTGAGACGTACTTGGGGCCGCAAACCGGTACTCTTTCAAATCAATCTTTATACATGGAAATAACTTCAGCAATTACACTCAGAGAAATGTCTGTATCTTCATGGTATACTTGTCTTATTAAATTGACTAAAATCGAAGGTATAAGGGTGTATTTGATCCACCGTACCGGTGAAGTACCGGTTCGTTTCATCTGGAAGAAAAATATCCTTCACAAGGTAATCGATAAGTGTTGTAATGTTGGAAATTCAATGAAGAAAACGCGGTCGCGTGCTCCAGGCGACGATTCCTCATTGATGGAGGCATCCATCATGTCACATTCAATCTCACGAAGTCTTCGAGATCAACGATCTATAGCGGAATTACCAAGTAGATTTGCCAAGAAGAAAATGGAATTATTACGACCAATGAGTCCTGTTCGATGGAATAAGGAGAAAATAGAAGGAATTTCTGATTTTGCATCTATCCGACAAGATAGAGCTGTTGGTTCACCATTTTTGCAACATTTTAATAGTCGTGAAAAAGAAATGTTTTTATTAAAGTTGGGTTCGATCAATGATCTCCACCGCATAAGTAGTAAAACGCTACAAAAAGAAGTTATTATTCAGTCAAAGTTAATGGAGCTACTAAGTCCTATTAAAAAATCAAATAAACCAGAGATTTTTCCTGGTATAAAATCACCATTGAAGTATCAGATAACCATCGACGACGAGAAGGAATTGAAGAAAAAAATGCATAAGAAAAAGTCAATCAAAAGTAAAAAAAACATTCACAATAACAATAATTTAGTAGAATTGAGTAGCCGAAATGTGCGATACCACACTGAACTAGTCGGTGGCTCGATAACAACAAGTGTTTTGACAGACTTCGATTATGATAAACATAAATTGACTGATGATCAAATTTCAATTAATAGTGATTTCGGTGTGTTTGAAAGCGAATTAGTGTCGGTTTCTAACTTCGACGAAGAGTACATCAGTGATGAAGGTTCCTCACGAGGCAGTTATAGGCCACTTCGTCACAATATTTAAAAATTGTATTATTTTGTAATTTAAGTAAGTGTAAATGTAATCTATTATATAGAGAAGGTATTATTATATCTCCACCAACCTTTCCGCGATCGGACATGTAGAATTACAAGGTAAGTAATTAATGTTACTATAAATCATGATTTACAAGAATAATAAAGCAGATAAAACGATTATTCCAATTCCCATCAATACACGCGAAAGCTTTTGCTGCTCAATCTCTTCAGGCGTTAACGGTCGACCTGTCTGTGGCTGTACTGGTGTGAAATTTTGAAATTGTAATCCAAATAAGGAAGGGAAAAAACCAAAACCAACAGAAAATGACATATTACCGAATTGGGCATTCATATTATTTCCAGTTGCAGCGCCAGCAGTTGGTTCTGGTCTTCTTCCTTGGGGTCTGTTGGGTACTGCATCACCTGAGTACACGAGTGAATAAGTTGGTAAGTGATAAGTAGCTAAAATAACTAGTAACTACGTACCTTCAGTGTTATCTGTGTTATTATTTACATTTGTACCCATTTTCCGTGGATCTTGATTTTCTCCACGGATAAATAATGGAATAATATTTTCTTGTGTAATTCCTGCTTTACACACGGGACATGTCGTGTGATTAGTGTTCAACCAACGATATAAACATGTCCAACAATACAAGTGTCCACATTGGGTTACCACTGGTTCTTTATCAGTAATATCTAAACATATATTACAAATAAATGCACTTTCACCATCACAAGCGCCTCCAGCAGCTCCCCCTGATATTGGACGAGCAGACGCGGCTTCACTCATCTCGATATGCGATTAGTGTAAAAAAATTGATCTTGCATACCGGCTCCTGGTAAAAAGAAGCTTGTTTAAACTGTTTACAATAGATAAATTCTAACTTTTACAGGTAGCTAGTGATGCGGCGAAGCAGGTTGTAGTTGCTCAAGACCTTCTCGTACTTCATCGCAATATAAGGCTGATCACTACTACTGTTATACTTACTTTCTACGTAAGAATTTTCACTTAAAAATATAATAAAACTCTTTCTGTTTCTCCAATTAGACTCTTTCCTATGCAGCTCAAGCGCCGCGGGTCGCGTGTTGTCGCAGAGCTCCTTGAACAAGTCAGCACTATCTCCTATACCAATACTTGCATCCGCGTTATTAAGTAAGAGTAACTTGACCATTTGAAAGTTGTTACAACCTGATGCATATGTGCAAGCTGTCTTTCCCCATTGATCTTGGGCATTGATACACGCGGATCCAGCGGCGCGCACTAGCAGATTTACCAATTTCATATTGTTTAATTTTGCCGCCATAATTAAGGCTGTTTCACCAAAGTCATTAGCAAGATTTACATCTGCTCCGTGAGCGAGAAGCGTCCATACAATATTCAAATTACACTCTTGTAATATAGCAAACATAAGCGCAGTGTTGCCGATGAAATTCTGTCTATTGACATCAGAACCTCCGTCAAGCAAGGCATGAACAACAGCCAAGTTATTGTTGAATAGTGCCTCCATCAATGGGGTCTCTCCTCTACTATTCATCGCGTGCACGTCGGCACCGCTCTCCAGCAATAGTTTCGTTAACTTGGCGTCATTGTAACGGAAACTCATATGCAATGCTGTCATGTCAAACATATTTTTTATCTCTAAATTTGCTCCAGCAGCAAGAAGAACTTCTACTACCTTCATACGACCTGCATATGTAGCTTCTATGAGTGCTGTCTTACCAAATTCATCTTGTTGGTCAAAGTTCACACCAGCTACAATGAGTCTTTTTACAATAGCTTCGTGACCATAAGTAACGGCTCTTCGCCACACTTCAGGAGTTATCTTAGCATTAAAATGAATAAGTAAGTTCACTACATTCATATAACTATGCCTACAGGCCATAGCCAAGGCCGAGTCCTGTCTTATTTCAGCAGTCCTAGATGTATACCTACACAGTGATTTGATTATAGGCGGTGGTTCGTAGTTGACATCCCCTCCATGCGAATGATAGTAACGTATAACATTCAAGTTGCGACACCGAACAGCATCTATTAACAGTTCACCAGGCAATTTGATTGCGATCCCACTTGAAGCTGATGGTGCAGCACCGTAGGCCAAGAATATGTCCATCATACTACACTCAACAACAAGGTTTAACGCATTCACCCCAAGTGAGTTGCAAACCGTGGTATCGGCACCTAGATCAATCAAAAGCTTTACTATTTCCTTGAAATCTCTTCTTGTTGCTATGATAAGCGCGGTGTCGCCTAGCGCTGCTGGCAAGTGATGGTTAGTTCCGATCTCGCAATTGTTGATCCCAAGACTATCAACCTTGTAATTCAAACAATTTTTGCCAAGAATTTTCACAAATTTTAGTACTAAATCGTAGTGACCATATTGTACCGTTAATAGAAAGCACTGTGGACTTAGTATCGCACCATTTTCAAGTAGAATATCAATAATTTCCACCTGGTTTGTGACACAGGCGCACATTAATGCGTTGAACTCTCTTTTGTCCTTCAGTTCCATGTCTGCACCATGTGCAATAAGGTATTTGGTGCTAGCTGCTTTACCTAGTTGACATGAATACATCAATGCGGTTAATCCTTTTCCATTTTGGTAGTTAATGTTTGCGTTATGAGCAAGAAGCATGTCAAGTATTTCGACAGATAAATCGCAACGAGCGGCAGCACACATTAACGGTGTCAAACCTGAAAGTCGCATCCCGCATGGAACTGTAGATATGTAGTTACTCTCTATGGCAATGTTTGCTCCATTTTCTAAGAGAAACCGTGTAATATCTACATGATCTCTTTTTATGGCAGCAATCAATGCCGTGTCACCGGATTTTAACAAGAATGGTTCCAAATTATTAGAATCATCAGTATTATATTTCTCGTTAGGAACTATCTGACCGAAGGGATTTCTTACATGTGATGCATATATAGGCTTCAGCAATACTTTATTAATGTCATCACCTCGTTCAATACATGCAGAGACTGCATAAATAATTCCTTTATATGAAAATTCTATCAACGCATCAGAGTTTTGTTCTATTAATTGAGAAGCGTTCAAATTGGTTGTAGTAATATTAAAATAGTTCACAGCTAAACCGTTGCCATCTACAGGCTCTCTTCGAATTGCCGTATCCATCTTTAGAAAATGTGAAGCCTTTTTATTATTTCTATTTTTTCTATCGAAGGAAATTTCGATCGGAATCTTTGCCCGGAGCCGGAACGGTCACTCGGGATTATTGTCACGAAACAAGGTAATCGGTGAAGCTATTACAGGTATAAATAGAGGTAATCACATTCCAGATCAAGTAGAAACACACCCAAATTTATTACTGTATGAATTCATTACGATATTTATTGAGCATAACGAATAGTACATAGAAAAGACCGATAATAATGACGAGTTGTTAACATTACAGTGGGGTTACAGTTTATTTATTCAATATCTAGCTTGACACGACTGTAAAGCATTGTAATAGAAATCACAGTTTGAAGCATTGTTTTGGTTGTTTTGTAAGCACTCAAAAAATGCCTTTTGATCGATGTCGCATGGACCAGCTGATACTTGATACTTTGGAATTTCAGCTTGTTGTGGAACTGGTGCAGGTGCATTATTATGACTTCCACCACCTAATACAGAGTCAACAGCTAAACGAATAGATAAAATAAGTGAGCTATAAATACTGAAGATTAATGAAGGTCAAATTTAATTATGTAATACCGTTTCTGGCAATAGATGTTCCAACACCCCAAGCCATTCCCTGGGCTACCATTGAACCTAATCCACCCATCATTCCACCAGATTGTTGAGGTGCAGCAGTCTGCATTTGTGCTGGTGGTGGAGCTTGTCTTGCTGGTGGTGGAGCTTGTCTTGCTGGTGCTGGTGCTGGACGAGCAGCTGGTCTTGAACCTCCTGAACTTCTTCCTCCCTAGTAGATAAAATATATAATGGAAAGGTTTTGATGAATGATATATGATACTTACTCTTGGCATTTCTTTTCTTTTCGGTTTGCTTCTTTTTCTTCCCCGAAGACGAGATGCAATCGCTAGGGTTAGGTACCGGTGGCATTAATCACTTATCCAGCAATAGCCAAATGAGAGGAGCACCATCTCTTATTACATTCGTGGGCATCTTCAATTTAGTGATCATATACTATAAAGAATTAAATCTTTAATTGAAAAGTTTGCGACAAATCGGCCAAAGAAATTTCAAGGAAACAACTCAAGAGAGAAAAAATGAGTCATCTCATGACAACAACAAGCAAGCAAATATTTTTGTTCCTATTGTTGCTGTTGATAACTGCAGAGTCTATACGCACATTATGCAGTAAATCGCGCAAGTTTCAACTTACTTCTGTCGCAGATTCAGCAGCGAATGTGATGAGTGAGTACGTGTTCGAACCACCAGTGATGAGTGATTACGTGTTCGAACCACCAGCCGTGGGACCAGAGATATATGCAGGATCCATCATCGCGGTATTGCCCATAATTTATGCAACAGTTTTATTCACAGAACGTGTGAATTTACAGAGAAAATGTGAAGTTTGTAAAGGATCGGGGTTGGTATTTGTATCGAGCAAAGGAAATCCATTAAAACGACCACGAAAATGTTTAACTTGCGGTGGTTTCTTACCGTTTATTAGTTGGAAATACTTTTTCTTTTCATCATTTACTGATCCTGGTAATGGTGGTGTACTACTTCTACCTCGTAAAAAGAAAGATGTTCCAGTAGTGGAAGAAGATGATGCAACAAGTGAATGAATTACGAAATATAATATATTAATCTTGTACATTTGTAATTATAATTGTAATTTATATAATGACGACTTATTGCTTTTATATGCATATAACTCTAATGGATGTGGGATACTGGTGTAGGCCGATGAGTCATAAGCCGCATTTAAATTAATATCACTGACATTACTCAATGTAACTACTGAATTATGCCAATTAGAAATAGTTACACATGAAGTATCCGAGGTCAACAGTGGCTCGCACACAATACAAGCCTCGTCTAATGTCAATGGTGGGATAAATGATGTTGGTGAAACTGTTATTGCTTCTGCTGCATTCTTCACATTTATTGTACATATACCAGTGTGTAATGCGAGAGCGCAGGTAGCTCCTTTAAAAGAGTGTGAGTACACATTTGGACCGAGACATATGCGTGGATGCATACAAATTTCCTTTGATACTATCGATGTCTGTTTACTACTAGTCAAGGTCACATCGATGGCTCCACTCATGAGGTAATGAATGCGGTTGCCAACTGAGTCAGGACTATACGAGATGGTCGACACTAACACCCACTTGTTATACTTAATCATATGCATTCCTTTAATTTTCAATGCTTGGTTTGCACTGGAAGAATCGGCAGGGAAGGGAACCAAGGCAATCTTGGGGACAATTAACTCGAGTATAGGCACAATAACTTGATTAATGTTGCTCTTAGGAGACGAGTAAGAAACGCGGTATATCTCCATACAATTGTTACTATCGTGTACCGCGAAGAGAGTGTCATCATATGCACAAGTAGCTAGTGATAGTTTTGATGTCTTAGTAAATAATTTCGACACAGTCTTGGACTGTCCACCACTCACCTTGACGATGGTGGCTGTGACTGTACCGTCGTCGCACAAAGCCACGACAATGTCACCATTACATAGGAATAATACGTTGGATATAGCGGGACTCTGCTTGGTTACACTGCTACTACCACCTTTTGTTACTTTCTTGGCTAATGATTCATGGTAACCGCTACTTATTGATCGTATCACGCGCATGTCAGTGCTGTCGTACACTGACACTCTACCACTGGATGAACCAACTGCAAATAGACCAGCGATGGATGTTATACATGTTGCATTGTTGACGCCGGAAGGTGAAGGTAGTGGTAGCTGCACACCACTTATAGTATTGAATAAGACCAACTTACCACCTTGGATCACCACTAGAATATTCGAGTCAGGACATACACTCATGACTGCAGGGACGCGATTGAGTGGTGGAGAATTCAAGATCACACACTCCACGTTGTCACTAACCGTGTCAAGAGTACCAATGCTAGAGTTCAATATAGTGTTATTCACCGTGGGGATGAATCCGAAGTAACCGCTTCCATTAGTGACCAGTATATCAGGCGCGTTGTTATTGGCCTGGCGCAGTAATGGTATGATATGGTCAGGAGTAAAGCTTATACTTACTTTATAGAGCAACGACAGAGTAGCCGTTACTGTCTTGGAAGCCTTGGAATCAAATAATATAGAGAATAAACGAATAGACATAGGAAATCCTATGATAAGACACACGTTGTTGTTGTTACTCGACAAGCTGTCACTGTTGGACAACGCGATGGTCTTTGGATGCCCAGAGGAGTGCGATGGCAAGGTAGTCTCTACAAATGTAGGCATCAATGTGGTGTTATTCCCACTCTCTAGTTGTATCATGTACGAGTATAACAGGATAAGCTTGATGCCACCAAAGGAATCTAGTGTGGCGATGATTGAGGTAGCTGATGCAGGTACACGACCAGTAGCCGCTGTTACATCAACGGATAAGAACGGACCTTTCGCCCCGATATCCTCACTCCAAATGATCGCAGAAGTAGTGCTACTCACCTCAGTAGGTGCAAAACTAATCAATAACATCTTGGAGTTGAACCAAATTAGTGCCATAATCACCTGGTTACTAACTACTTGGTTAGGCAACAACTTGAATGTGGTCATGTCACCGCGGAACACTAATTGCTTGCATGAACTCCGTAAAGTTGCGGCAATTTCACACTTTAATATTTTATCCGCAGGAATAAGTGACACAACAATCCCATCGGTGCCAACGTTACTCATGGGACCTGTGCTGTTTGGTACTGCAACGACTAAGCAATCATCTACTAACCAGTCGATGCACGCAACACCTCGAAGGATTGACCCCATGCGTAGGGTTACACCATCTACAAATCGCCAACGATTTGATTTCTTGTCGTTATACCACAGTAATATCTCATCACACAACTGGTTGTCACTTATCTTGTTGTCTAAGTAGGTGTCACTAGTTGTGTTGGATCGTACAACTGCCGCGGCAAAGTTACCGCTTGGTGACAGACTAGTTGATAGTACTTTTTCTAGGGTGTTTGGGGTGTCTTTAGGTCGTCCCAAGAAAATATCAAAGCCACCGTCGATGTTCTTGATGATGATATTGTCACCGTCCGACACCAGGATGTTCCTGCTCTTGAGACTGATGGACGGGATGATACTGTGCTTCATAGATAGGGTGTGCACTTTACTACTGTAACTATGTTTCTCATTCTCGCGGATATACTCCAACTCTCGCTCCAGTACAAACGCCATCGGATGACCGGTTGTGACGGAGTCAAAGGATGAAATCGAGTCAAACACAGTTGGGGCAACAGCAGTAACAGGTGCTTTGGTGACTGCAACAGCTTGTTTACTTGTTGATTTACCAGCGAGTATTGTCTTGCTTGTAGCCGTTACCTTTGTTGTTGCTTTCTTCGCTACAACCCCCGGACCAGTGTTGCCTTCCTCCCAAACAGGTTGATTACGACTGAATTTAGGGGATTTCTTTGTTGCAACTACTTTCGGTTTGGTCTCATTGACACGTGGTGCTACACCAGTCGGTGTATCAACACTGGTGGTGATGACTGGTTCTACCACCGCTTCCTGCACTGGTTCAACTGACTTCAACTCAACAATATCCTCAAAATCCGTAGCAAGTCCTCGATTAGGTACTTCTTCACCCGCCTCTTTCACTTCCGCTATAATTTTTGTTATATCTACCTTATGCGGCGTATAGTTATTCAACGGAGTGTCTTGCACAGCAGGTGACTGTCCATCTGCCATGCGCTGTAAGCGGTCAAACTTTACATTCCAAACCGTCAATGAACCATTACTATCAATACTTATTACCTTGCCATATTGCGTCAATGGACACACAGAAACAATGCTACCAGGTTGATCCTGATACATTTGAGCTGCGGATAAGGATAATTTGTCACCGTGCAGCGTCTTATGTCGGGCATCAACAATAACTAGTGAATCAGCAGTGGTACTATCAGTGCTAGTTACACTTTTACTTGGTGCTTTTACTGCCATGAATAAGACTCCGGACATGGCATCTCTGGCCATTGAACGTGGGGTGCCAAAGTCAACACGTCGCACTAGTTTCTCATCCCAACTGTTACTTGTAACCTTCTTCTTGGTTGATTTTACACCACTAGCTAATGTTGCAAAGACACTATCATTAGGTAAGTCTAATGGCAGACTTATTACATGCTTGTCCGTTGTCACAAGAAGAGCCATCCCAGGCTTGTCATCGCAGAATGCGAGACCAGTTAGTGGAATATAGTTAGCACCACCATTTGTAAGGCTTTCTAGAGCTATCATGAACGAGGTTTTCCTATTTCTTTCCTCTATGCTGGGATCAACAGGTGGGACCCATGACTTCACCGTTGCTGTGCCTGGTAACGAAGGGGATGCATTGGTTGATGGTGGTACCATTGAAGGAGTAATACCTTTGTGTACAATAGTAGAGTCTTTGATATTGTAGACAACAATAGAAGCCATGTTAGACGATGCAACAGCTAGATAGATCTGATCCCTCGACAACGCCAGCTTCACGGTGGTGATGGAGCCACTCAACGCATTCACACACTTGATAACATCATAGGAGTTACCCGCGTCGTAGATGACCACGTTGCCATCAAGACCGGCAGTAATCAGGTAAATATCTTCATTTATTTTAGAGAAAACCATATCAACGATAGCATTACTGTGCTGCTTGCACTCAATAATATTCGTGGTTGTTTGCACGTCAAATAACCGCATGGTTCCTGACTCAAACCCAACGGCTAGAAGGTGATCTACCGGATGATAAGCAGAACATAATGGGACATCAAGAGGTGAAGAAAATTCAAACTTTTGTTGCGCTGACATCAAATCCCACAGACGGATTGTGTTATCCTGCCCAATAGTAGCGAACTCGGGGCCTTGCGAACCGCGAGATGTCACATGCACCAGAGGTCCTACGTGCGATCGTAATATTGTACTGTAAGAGTGCTCAGATATGTCTAAGATCCCAACTGTACCACTTGAAGTACCGACACATAACTTGCGACCATCTTTACTGGTTGCTACGGACGTTACACTAGCTTCATGATGTGCTTCTAGTAAAAAATCAGAAAAATCTAACGGCCAAACACGTAATTTACTATCATCACCACCTGTAACCGCGTAACCACTGCGGATAGCTAGTGAGCGAATAGGGCAAGAGTGTAACTGATAGCTGCATATGACTTGCTCCTTCACAGAGTCAATCTTTAACAGTAATCCTTTGTTCGATGAGACATAAACACAAGGTCGACGAGGATCTTTAGGCGCTGCGCCAGGTTCGGAGTAGAACGCGATATCATTGAATATCAAGCGAGAAAACTCATTCAAATGCACCGGTCTGCCGGGTAAATGACCCTTTCTCATGCGCCAAAATCTGATATTCTCACGTCCGCACGTCACTAATCCGTACTCTTCAAATGGTGAAAATGCAATTTTATTTATGTGGAAATCAGAGAGTTGTCGCGCGATTATTAGCCCGCCAGTTGCAGTGTTGGGATTGGCAGATGCTGTTGCGGCCAAGATAACTGGTGCAGGGAATACCGTCCCTTTCTCCATCAATAAAAGTTGTAAATCCCAAGCAATTATAGTCAAACGTCGCTGGTTGTCAGTGCCAACTGTAACCAGCATAGAGTTGTCGGGTGAAATTGCAACGGCTATAATGCTATCTGAATGTGGTTTCAAGGTTAAAACTCTTTTACCGTCATGCAAATCCCATAAGAACACGGTGCCATCGACACCACCATCACATGAGATCATGTAGCGATGATTCGCGGATACCTCCAACAAGGTGATATTACTGTTATGGCCACGAAGAAATGCTTGCTTGTACTTGTCGTTCATTGCACTGGTGTAATTAGCATTCTTGAATGCGCGCCATAATCCAGGATTCTCTAGTTGCATGTGTTGATAAGCGGTACCGTCGATGTCAATTAAGACTACCAACGACCCACTAGACACAACAATCATCTTTGCATCATAGAGTAACAATGAGGACCCACCTGAATAGCCGAGTATTCTCTCAAGTGATAACACGCGGTCAACGAGATTTGTCTCAGGAATTGCGGGACGTATTATAGACCCTGATGGTGTGTATGATTGTCTTTGTTTGGATTGAGACGTGGCGGTTGTCGTGGTGGTGTTATGCTTGCTACTGGAGCTAACCAAGTTAGTAGTGGTATTCAAATTGGAGTTTTCATTGTTATATTCGCCTTGCAACGGAGTATTCACACCTACCTTATTAGGGCTTAGTATACTGTCATCTTGACTTACTTTTAATCCTAACTTGCTATAGTTAACTGACAATGGACTACGAGGATATGCAGTACCACTCGCTGATAACGGTCTTCTGCTTATAACACTCTCTTTTGATGCTGACAACAACATAGATGTATCCGTTGACATAATATCATCGTTGATACTGAAGGTATTTGTATCTGCTTCATTAATTGGAGATGCAACTTCAACAGCAGTTTTTTCACTCGGAGATCGAATTGACTTGTTTGCTAGTGCAGCAGCAACCGCATGATTCGTGTATGATACACTTCTATCGATGATATTTGGTGATGGTGCAACAGTATCGTATAAATCAGTAATATTAATCCATCTTAATTCAATATCTGCCTGTGCTTTAATAGCCAATTCCTTTGGTACATATGCTGACAGAATCTTGTCACTTGTAACAACATCTCGAACCAGTAAGTTGGAACATAATTGAATTGAACGAATAGATTTTAATCGTACAGCGTCAGATGAGTTAGTTATAACATTATTACCACAATATTTCTTGATAATTTCATCAATATCTAGTACTAATACCATCCAACCATCGAATAACGGCATTGGAATACGTATACTTGCACCAAGATTTCTAGGTTGTAAATCTGAGTAAATTGTACTTAATGATATACGAAGCGCCTTCTCATTACTGGTTATAAGCTCCAGATGTAATGTTGCAATCCTATTCAGTTGTTGCATTTGAATATGCACAAACTTGCCAGTCAAGTTCAGACCTTTAAATTCTATGTAATTATTCGCAGAAACTTGTCCTTCAATGCGCATACAAGGTCGACCTATTGCCTTATCCATGACATCCTTGACTTCGCCCACCTTATCCAGCACTACCAGATCACATCCACCTTGGCGTAGCTTACTCTCTGTAAACAGTGAGAACGGGTAACGATGCAAATCGCTCAACATTTCTCAAT
>JACCDO010506265.1_pt1 | contig 21892 bp, 12 predicted proteins | sample 7446101 | NCBI WGS metagenome assembly JACCDO01 (sample SAMN15323440, study PRJNA562643) | freshwater metagenome | isolation source: river surface water | place: USA:Blue River Watershed | collected 2017-08-16
AGTCCGGCCAGCAGCGAGGGCGACAGCGCCGCGCCGAGCAGCAGCGTCGTCCGCTTGATCGCTTCGCGCCGCGTCAGCGCCGCGGGATCGGGCGCGGCGTTCGTGTCCCCGGTGGTCGGTTCGGCAGAAGAAGTCTTCATGGCAGGCGTCGGTCAGAGGTTGTGTTTCTTCAGTTCGCTCACGGCGTGATCGCACGCGCGGGCCGTCAGCGCCATGTAGGTCAGCGAGGGATTCACCACGCCGTTCGAGGTCATGCACGCGCCGTCGGTGACAAACACGTTCGGCGAGGCATGCACCTGGTTCCAGCCGTTCAACACCGACGTCTTCGGATCGCGGCCCATCCGCGCCGTGCCCATCTCGTGGATACAAAGTCCGGGCGCGCTCACGTCGTCGAACGCCGTCACTTCCTTCAGGCCCGCCGCCTCGAGCATCTCGACCGCCGACGCCTTCGCATCTTTCCGCATCGCCCACTCGTTCTCCTTCCACTCGCAGTTGAACGTCACCGTGGGCTGGCCCCATTTGTCGCGCACCCGATCGTTCAGATACATCCGGTTCGCGTGATACGGCAGGCACTCGCCCCACGCGCCGATGCCGAAACGCCACGGTCCCGGCGCGATCAGGTCCGCCTTCAGCTTGGCGCCGAAACTCAGCTCCTTCACCGGCCGCGTCCAATCGACGCGGCTCGCGCTGCCCTGGTAGCCGAAGCCCCGCAGGTAGTCCTTCCGTTCCGTCGCCTTGTTCAGGTTCCGGAAGCGGGGGATGTAGATGCCGTTCGGCCGGTTGCCCTTGTAGTAGCTGTCCTTGAAACCGTCCGAGATGCCCGCCGCGCCCACCTTGAAATGGTGGTCCATCAGGTTGTGCCCGAGCTCGCCGCTGTCGTTGCCGAAGCCGTTCGGGAAACGCTCCGACTTCGAGTTGAGCAGGATGAACGTCGACGCGATCGCCGACGCGCAGAGGAAGATCACGCGGGCGTGAAACTCGATGACTTCACCCGTCTGCGTGTCGATCACCCGCACGCCCGTGGCGCGCTTCGCCGCCGGGTCGTAGATCAGCTGGTTTACGATCGAGAAGGGCCGCAGCGTCACGTTCCCCGTCGCATACGCCGCCGGCAGCGTCGCCGCGTTGCTGCTGAAATACGCGCCATACGGGCAACCGCGGATGCAGCGGTTGCGCGACTGGCAGTTGCCGCGGCCGTTGAGCGGCACGGTGAGATTTGCGGCGCGGCCGATGATCATCGGCCGGCCGCCAAACGCGCCCGCGATCCGCCGCTTCACGTCGAGCTCGAGGCAGTTCATCTCCATCGGCGGCAGGAACTCGCCGTCCGGCAGATGCGCGAGGCCTTCCTTGGAGCCGCTGATGCCCGCGAACTTCTCCGTGTAGTCATACCACGGGGCGAGGTCGCGGTAGCGGACCGGCCAGTCCACCGCGACGCCCTCTTTCGCGTTGGCCTCGAAATCGAGATCGCTGAACCGATACGACTGCCGCCCCCACAGCAGCGAACGGCCGCCCACGTGATACCCGCGCATCCAGTCGAAGCGCTTGTCCTCGCTGTAGGGGTTCTCGAGGTCATTCACGAACCAGTGCGCCGACGCCGGATGCGTCGTGTAGCCGGTGCGGTGCTGTTTCTCCTGCTTCGCCAGCTCGGCGGCCGAGAGCTTCGTGCGACCCGCAAACTCCCAGCTCTCCGTCATCGCCGTCGGATAGTCGCCGTGCTTCACGTCGCGGCCGCGCTCCAACACGAGCGTCTTCAGTCCTTTTTCGGCGAGCTCCTTGGCCGCCCAGCCGCCGCTGATGCCGGAACCCACGACGATCGCGTCGTAGGTGTTCTGTTTCGTGCCTGCGCCTTGGATATTGGCCATGGGTGTGGGGAAGTGGGGTTGGAACGGGGACCGGGACGTCACCCGCACGCCCAGCTTCAAGGCAACCCCGCGGCCCGTTGGCAATCCGGGAGCGGAAGGGAGGGCGCCGTGCCCGCCTCAGTTCCCGCGCACCCGCAGCCGCGCCGTGAAGCTCCAGTGCCCTTTCACATTCTGAATCTTGATCAGGAACCGGTTCTTCCCCCGCTGCAGCCGGAGCGGCACCACGTCGTCGTCGAGCCGGCTCGTCCGCGCGGTCCACTTGTCGTTCACGAGTTCGCCGTTGAGCCAGATCTTCAACCCGTCGTCGCTGCCGATGCCGAGCCACGCGTCGCACGCCTCGGGCACGTCGATCTCCGTCCACGCGTAGCCGATGCAGTAATCGTAGCTCCCGGTGCGCGCCCCATCGAGAAAGTCGACGAGCCCTTGGTCCGCGTTGAACCGCTTCCAGGTCAGTTTCTCCCCGTCCACGTCCTGCTTCATCCCCGCGACGGGCACCACGCTCGCCGGCCCGGCCTCGGCAAACCAGTCGGTGTGAAACGAGTTCATCTGCGACGCCGTGGAGACCTGGCCCGCCGCACCCGCCGTCACCGCCTGCATCATCACGGTCCCGTCGGCGCGCACGCCCTCGATCTTCGAAAACACCTGCTCCGGCACCTTGATCGGCCGCAGCACCAGCCAGCTCTTCAACGGCACATCCACCCGCGCCTCGCCTTTCACCCACGCCGTATCCGCCGCGAGCTTCGGGTCCGCCTCGCCCACGACGAGCCGGTAGGAAAAACGCCCCGCGACCGCCGCCCCGTTCTCGATCGCCGGGAGGAAGATCGCACTCCGCCGCAGCGCCTCGGTCAGCGCACCCGCCAACGCCTCGGGCAATTCGGACTCCGGCTGCAGCGTCACCTCCGCGACCACCCCATCCGCCCCAAGCGCAAACTCCGCCGCCACGCGCTTCACGCCCCGCTGCCGCAGCACGTCGACGCGCAGCGGGTCGAAAAGCAGCAGCGGCTCCGCGCGCCCCGCGGCGAACTGCACCGGCCGCACCGCCCGCAGGTAGTGCAGCCGGTCCCGCGCGCTCCGCGGATTCTCCGGATTCAGCTGCCACAGGATATCGCTCGCCCGGTCCACAAACGACATCACCTCGCGGATATCGTTCGCCGGCCCGCCGAGCAGCGGCACGCCTTCGCGCGTCATCAGCACCATCACAAAGCCTTCCCCGGGCGCGAACCGCGGCACCACCCGCATCGCGCCGAGCTTGTCCGCATCGGCCACCAGCCACGTGCGCGCATTCGGCAGGCCGCGGAGGTTGAGATTCGATTGCCGTGTCGCCACCACCACCGTCGCCACCCGGCCGGGAAACACCCGCTGCACGCGGTTCACGAAGGGCGCGAGATTGTCGAGCAGGTAGGTCGGCGTCGCGGCGTCCTGCGCCCGCCGCCCGGCATACATCACCATCAGGAGCTCCGGCTCCGGCACCTTCGCCGCGTCGAATTTCTCCAGCTGCCCGCGATCCGCGCGCAGCAGCCGCCCCGCGAGCTCGCTCGTCGCCGCGCCCTGCGCCTCGCTCCACGTCGCCGCCCGCTCCGGCCGCGCCGCGATCGCCTGGAAAAACCGCACGCACTCTTCCGGCGCAAAGGTCCGCATCGGCAGAAACCGGCTCGACGTCGCCCCGGTCCGGAACATCAGCAGCGGCCCCATCGCCTCCACCGGCTCGCCGCGAAACGCCGCGCCCTGGTGATCCTTCCACTCCGGCGCCGCCGCGCGCGCGGAGCCGATCACCCCCGCGCCCGCCACACTCCACCCGAGCGCCCACCGCGCCGTCCGCCAAGCCCGACTCCACCACGTCACCATGCGATGCCGTAGTCCTCGCCGTGATCCGACGCCGCGCCCTGGAAGGTCTTCCGCTCCGCATCGATCAGGATCGCGGTGATCGGCCCCGAGGTCCGCGCCAGCGTCTCGACCTGATACCCCATCGACGTCAGCTCGCCGCGGACCCAGCCCGGCGTGTCCGAGCGCACCACCATCACGCCGGGTTCCGAACGGTGATCGCCGAACGACGACTGCATCTGGAAACTCTCGATGTTCGGCGCCTCGACCGCCTGCGCCACGTTCATGCCGAATTCCACCACGTTGAGGAAAAACTGCAGGAGGTTCTGATCCTGCGAATCGCCGCCCTGCACCGAGAAGGCGAGGAACGGCTTGCCCTCCTTCAACGCCAGCGACGGCGTCAACGTCACACGCGGCTGCTTCCCGGGCTCGAGCACGTTGAAGGGATTCATCCCGCGCTCGAGGACGAAGCTCTGCATCCGCTGCGAGAGACCGATGCCGGAGCGCCCCGCGATCACCGCCGGGATCCAGCCGCCGCTCGGCGTCACCGAAACGACCCAGCCGTCCGCATCCGCCGCCTGAATCGACGTCGTGCCGGCATGGAATGCCTCGTCCGCCTGCTCGCGCGACAGCCGCGACACCTGGAAACCCGCCGGCCTCGCCGCCGATTTTGGCGGCACCGGCGTCCATTTCTCCAGCAGATCCTGGAAGGGATTCGTGCCGCCTTGGAACGGATACGGGTCGCCCGGCTTCGCCTTCGGGTTGTTGCGGGCCCAGTCGATCGTCGCGAACCGCGCGCGCGCATACTCCTTCGACAGCAACCCGCGGATCGGCTCCTCCGGCGGGAAAGCCGGATCGCCGTAGTAGAAATCGCGGTCCGCAAACGCCAGGTTCATCGCCTGGTAGAGCGTGTGGAGATAGCGCGCCGAGTTGTGCTTCATCGGCTTCAGCTCCGCGTTCTCCAGGATGTTCAGCGCCTGCAGCATCGCGGGGCCCTGCGTCCAATGCGTGAGCTTGAAGACCTCCACGCCGCGATACGTCGTCGACACCGGCTCCTCCAGCTTCACGCGCCAGCGCGCGAGATCCTCGCGGGTAAAGAGTCCGCCCTGCGCCTTCGTGCCCCGCACGATTTCCTCCGCGATGTCGCCACGGTAGAAGCGGTCGTTCGCCGCCATGATCGCGGCCTTCCGATCCTTGCCCGCCGCCCGCGCCGCCGCCTCGGTCTCGACCAGTTTGCGCAGCGTCGCCGCCAATTCCGGCTGGCGGAAAATATCCCCGGCCTTCGGCGCGCCCGACTTCTTCGGGTCGGCCGCGTCGTAGTGCGGCAGAAACACGCGCACCGAGTCCGGCCACTTCACGATCTCCTCCCGCTGCCGCTCGATCGCCGCCACCGCCTGCGCCTCAATCGGATAGCCGTCCGCCATCCGGATCGCCGGCGCCAGCACCTGCGCGAGCGACATCGTGCCGAACTCCGCCAGCATCACCATGAGCCCGCCGGGCGTTCCGGGCGTGACCGCCGCGAGCGGCCCGTATTCCGGCGGATACGGCAGCTTCTTTTCGCGGTAGAACTCCACCGTCGCCCCCGTCGGCGCCACGCCCAGCGCGTTCACGCCGATCACCTTCTTCAACTGCGGGTGATAAATCAGCGCCTGCGTCTCGCCGCCCCACCCGAGCGTGTCCCACATCGTGCACGTCGCCGCCAGCATCGCGCAGGTCGCGTCGATCGCGTTGCCGCCCTGCGCAAACACCAGCGCCCCCGCGCTCGCCGCGAGCGGCTTGCCCGTGATCCCGATCCACTGCGTGCCGTGCAGGATCGGCTTGTTGGTCCGCGTCGACTGCGCCGGAAGGGGCGAAACATTGGTCAACGCCAACGCGCCCAGCAGGGCGCCGGCGACTCCAGCTCGAGAGAACATCTTTCGCATCGGGAAGTGGGTGTGCCCGCACTCTGCGCGTCGCGCCCCCGCACGGTCAACCCGCGACCCGCCGGCCCAAGCTGTGGGCGGGGCTTTACGCCCCGAAAGAGCGCGCGACCAGTCGGGGCATAAAGCCCATCGCACCACCCACCACCTCCGCTCCCAACTCCGCCCGCCGCTACTCGCCCGCCGGCGACCCGAACACCCACACGTGTTTCACCTGCGGTCGCGCCTTCAGCGTCCCGACGCCCCGGCTATCCACCTTCGTGTTCGTCAGGTTCACCGCCTCGAGCTGCTCGAGTTTGGCCAGCGCGCCGACGCCTGCCGACGTCACCGGCACGGCCGTAAGATCGATCCGCCGCAAATTCGTCCACGCGCCTACGCTCGCCAGCCCCGCATCCGTCACGCGCGTGCGCGCCAGCTCCGCTTCGACGATCAACTCCGCCACCGGCGCGAGTTTTGCCAGCGCCGCATCGTCGCAACGCTTCGGCGCACTCGCCGTCCGCAGGATCAAGCCGTCCGTCGGCACCTGCGAACGCGGCACCAGCCGCACGCCCGCCGCGCGCTCCGCCGCCGCGATTTCCTTCGCCCGCGGCCGCCAATCCGGGGCCAACGCCACCGTCGCGCTCCGCCGCGGCTTCGGCGCCGGTGCTTCGGGAAACGCGCTCACCGGCGTCGTCTCCGACGCACCCGCCGCGATCCAGAGCTCGATCACCTTGATCTCCTCGGGCGCGAGCAGCGGCTTGCCGTCGGACGGCATCACTTCCTCGTCGTCCTTCGGCAGCCGCACGCGCCGCAGCAGCTCGCTGCCGGCGGCGTCGCCCGGCTTCACCATCGCGCCCGACTCCGCGCCCTTCATGATCTGCGCAAACGAATCGAGCCGCAGCCCGGCCTTCTGCTTCTCCGGGCCGTGACACACGACGCAGTGCCGGTCCATCACCGGCGCGATCCGCGCGAGGTAGAACGACGGCTCCGCCCGCAACGCGAGGCCGCCCAGCAGCAGCCACGCGACGCCCGCTCCCCGACCGAGTTTCAAGATCTGCATGGGTGGTTCCGTTTCAGATGAGCAGGTCGTCCACCACGCGCGACGGCAGCACGCCGGTGAGCCGCTGGTCTAGCCCCTGGAACTTGTAGGAGAACCGGCTGTGCTCGATGCCGAACAGGTGAAGGATCGTCGCGTGCAGGTCGCGGATGTGCATCGGATCCTTCGCGATGTTGTAGGAGAACTCGTCCGTCTCACCGTAGGAAATGCCCGGCTTCACGCCGCCGCCGGCCATCCACATGCTGAAGCAACGCGGATGATGGTCGCGGCCGTAGTTGTCCGGCCGCAGCACGCCCTGCGAATAGCACGTGCGCCCGAATTCGCCGCCCCAGATCACGAGCGTGTCGTCGAGCATGCCGCGCCGTTTCAGGTCGGTCACCAGCGCCGCCGTCGCCTGATCCGACTCCAGCGCCATCGTGCGGATGTTGGTCGGCAGGTTCGAGTGCTGGTCCCAGGTGCGGAGAAACACCTGGCTGAAACGCACGCCGCGCTCCGCGAGCCGGCGCGCCATCAGGCAATTGTAGGCATACGTGCCCGGCTCCTTCGCCTTCTCGCCGTAAAGCTCCCAGGTCGAAGCCGGCTCGTCGGAGAAATCCGTCAGCTCCGGCACCGACGTCTGCATCCGGAACGCCATCTCGTATTGCGCGATCCGCGCGTTGATCTCCGGATCGCCCACGCGCTCGAAGAGCTGCCGGTTCAGGTCGTTCACGCCGTCGATCATCGCGCGCCGCAGCTCCGAGCCCACGCCCTTCGGGTTGTTGAGATAAAGCACCGGATCCGCGCCCGAGCGCAGCGCCACCGCCGCGTGCTCCGGCGAGAGGAAGCCCGACGACCAGAGCCGGTTCGAGAGTGCCTGCACGTTGGTGCGCACCGGCATCTTCGAGGTCATCACGACAAACGTCGGCAGCTCGTCGTTCGCCGCGCCGAGGCCATAGGAGAGCCACGCGCCGATCGAGGGCCGGCCCGCGAACATGTTGCCCGTCGTGATCTGCAGGATCGCCGGCTCGTGGTTGATCGCCTCGGTGTGCAGCGACTTGATCACGCAGAGCTCGTCCGCAACTTTCGCCGTGTAGGGAAACAGCTCCGACACCCAGTGCCCGGCCTTACCGTGCCGCGCGAATTTGTAGATGCTCGGCGCGATCGGGAAACGCGTCTGGCTCGCCGTCATGCCCGTCAGCACCTGGCCGCCGCGGACCGACTCCGGCAGGTCCTTGTCGAACATCTTTTCGAGCGCCGGTTTGTAATCCCACGTCTCGAACTGCGAGGGCGCGCCCGCCATGAAGAGATAGATCGCGCGCTTCGCCTTCGGCGCGTGGTGGGGGCTCAGCTTCGCGCCCGGCAGCGCTGCGCTTTCCGCAAGCACCTGCGGCGCCGTGCGGCCGAGCAGCGTCGCGAGCCCCGCCCAGCCGAGCGCCTTGGCGCCGCGGCCGAGGAAGTGCCGCCGTGTTTCGAGTTCGAGCCACTCGCGCTTCAGGCCCGCCGGCACGCCGGGCAGGTCCCACACGCTCGGGCGTTCACCGCCGTGATCGGAGCAGAGGTCGTGGTCGTGAGGTGCAGCCATGGGATCGGTCCTTCCGCTCATTTGTTGAGAAACTCGTCCAGGTTCAGGAACTGGCTCGCGACGAGCGTCCACGTCGCGACCTCCGCCGGCGGCAGCGTCGCCTCGGAGCGGGTCGCCCCGACCGCCAGCAGCGCCGCGGCCTCCGCCGCTCCCGCCTCGCTGGCAAACGCCGCCGCAAACTTCTCGCCGCTCCGCCGCAGCGTGTCCGCCTCGGACTTCGCCAGCGGCCGCGCCAGCGTCGTGCGCGCGAGAAACTCCAGCCGCGCGTCCACCGTCGGCCCCGCCTCGATCGCCCGCTCGCCGAGCTTGCGCGCCGCCTCGACCCACTGCGGATCGTTCATCGTGACAAACGCCTGCAGCGGCGTATTGCTCCGCGCCCGGCGCGTGCAGGCAATCTCGCGCGACATCGCGTCGAAGGTCTCGAGACTCGCCGGCGGCGAGGAGCGTTTCCAGAAGGTGTAGACGCTGCGCCGATACAGGCCCTCGCCCGTGTCGGCCACGTAGGTCTTCGTGTTCGACTCCGGCATCGCCACCTCCTCCCAGATCCCCGGCGGCTGGTAGGGCTTCACCGAGGGTCCGCCGATCTTTTCCACCAGCAATCCGGACGCCGCCAGCGCGCTGTCGCGCAGCATCTCGGCCTCCATCCGGAAGCGCGGCCCGCGCGAGAGCAGCGCGTTGTCCGGATCCTTCGCCAGGCGCTCCGGCGTCGCCGTCGCGCTCTGCCGGTAGGTCGCGGACAGCACGACCGCGCGGTAGAATTTCTTCACGTCCCAACCCGACTCGCGGAACTCCACCGCCAGCCAGTCGAGCAGTTCGGGATGGGTCGGCCGGTCGCCCATGACGCCGAAGTCACCCGAGCTTTCCACCAGCCCACGGCCGAAAACTTCCTGCCACATCCGGTTCACCGTCACCCGCGCCATCAGCGGCTGCTCCGGCATCAGCAGCCACTCCGCGAGCCCGCGGCGGTTGGCCGGCGCGCCTTTCGGCAGCGGCGGCAGGAAGTGCGGCACAAGCGGACCCACGCGCTCCGCGCGCGCGAAATAATCGCCGCGCTTCAGCACATCCGCATACGCCGGCGTCGGCTTCTCGAGCGCGACAAGCGTCGCCGCCCCGTCTTTCGTCAGCGCCTCCAGCGCCGCATCGTGCGCCGCCACCGCGGCGGCGAGCCGCATCGCCTCCGCGTCCTTCTGCCCGAGGTAGAACCGATCCGCCACGACGAACGCCTCGTCCTCGCTCCACTGCGCCGCGGCGGGCTTCCGCGCAACGATCTCCGCCGCCACATCCTCGAAGGGCAGCCGCGCCACCTCCGCCGGCGGCAGCGCTCGCTGGTAGAAGCGCACATCCTGGAAACGCGTCTCGCGCATCGGCTGATAATCGTCGCGCCGCCCCACGTGCATCGCGGCATCCGTGCGGATCGAGTCCTTCGGCCCCAGCGCATCGAGCCGCACTTCCGTCTCCGCGGGCTTGCCGTTGAGATAGATCTTCACGCCCGCCGCCTTGCGCGAACCGTCGTAGGTCACAAACACATGCACCCACTCGTCGCGCGTGAACTGGCCCGCCTTGGTCACGACCTGCAGCCCGCGCTGCGGCGCGCCGGCGACCATCGTGCGCGGATTCACCGAGGCCGACGCCGCGGCCGGAGTCGTCGTCGCCCCCGCCGTGGCGCCGCCCCGCTTCTTCGCCGCTTTGGTCGGCGCCGGCGGCGTCACCTGCTGGATTACCTCCGCCACGGCTGCGGCCGCCGGTGTGGCCGTCGCGGTCGATGCCGCGGTCTCGGCGGCCGTCGATGCATCCGCCGCGAGGCTGACGACGATCTGGAAATTCTCGTGCGCGATGTCCCAGCCCGCGCCGCCCCGCCGCTGCGCCTCGCCCATCCGCGCGAGCAGCGTGCCGTTGCCGGTGCCGGTGCGCACGCCGCCGCCGGGTTTGGCGCGCAGCATGATCCAGCCGCCGGCGGAAAATTTGTCGCCTGCGTCGACGTTGCCGTGGTCGCCGAGGTTGAGCCGCGTCTGGATGTCCATCCGCATCGAGGGCCAGAGCCAGGTGTTCTCGCCCCAGACGAGCGGATTGGTGTCGGTCTTGAACTCTTTCGTTTTCGCCCCCGGCGCCGCATTGCGCACGACATCGCCGTGGCCTTCGTCGAACTTCAGCCGCACCTCTAGGCCGTTGGTCGGCACCGCCGTCGGGGCGTTGCCCGCGGCGAGCCACTCGCCCGCCAACGCCCGCGCCTGCGCGCGGCGCGCCTCGAGCTTCGCCTGCAGCCCCCCCCGCTCGCGCAGCACCACCTGCGCCGCCGGACGCATCTCCTCCTTCGGCAGCCGCAGCACCGGCAGCGGCTCCGCGATGTTGAGATCCCACGGTTTCTCGGCCGTGTTGCCGAGAAAGGCCGCCAACCCGTAGTGGTCCTTCTGGGTCAGCGGGTCGAATTTGTGGTCATGACACGCCGCGCAGCCGGTCGTCAGCCCGAGGAACGTCGCGCCAAACGCCTCCACGCGGTCGCGCGTCTGGTTCACATACGTCTCCTCCGGAATCGTGCCGCCTTCATTGGTCGTCATGTTGCTCCGCACGAACCCCGTCGCCGCCAGTTCGTCGAAGGTCCGCGCCGGCAGGAGATCGCCCGCCAACTGCTCGCGCACGAAAGCATCGAAGCGTTTGTTCTCGTTGAACGCGCGGATCACGTAGTCGCGGTAGGGCCAGATCGCGCGGTAGTTGTCGAAGTGGATGCCGTGCGTGTCCGCATAGCGCATGTAATCCAGCCAGTAGCGCGTGCGGTGCTCGCCCCAGCGCGGGCTCGCGAGCAGCCGGTCGACGACCGTCTCGTAGGCCTGCGGCGACTTGTCCGCGACGAACGCTTCCACCTCCGCCGCCGTCGGCACCACGCCCGTCAGATCGAGCGTCACGCGCCGGATCAGCGCCCGCCGCTCCGCCTCCGCCGCCGGCTTCAAACCGGCCTTCGCCAACCGCGTGCGCACGAAGGCATCGATCGCCGCCGCGGCATCCTTCGCCTTGCCGTCCGGCACCGCCGGCCGCTTCGGCGCGATAAACGCCCAGTGCTCCTCATACTCCGCGCCCTCCGTGATCCAACGCCGCAGCGTCGCGATCTGCTCCGGCTTGAGCGTCTTGTGCGACTCCGGCGGCGGCATCACGAGCTTCTCGTCCTTCGTCTCGATGCGCTTGATCAGCGGGCTCTCGTCGGGCTTGCCCGCCACGATCGCCGGACCGCTTTTCTCCAGCGGTTTGAACGCATGCTCCGCCCGGTCCAGCCGCAGCCCCGCTTTGCGCGAGCCCGGGTCCGTGCCGTGACACGCGTAGCAGTTCTCCGCGAGGATCGGCTGCACGTGCTCGTTGAAAGAAAGTTTCGTCCGCTCCGCCGCCTGCGCGGACACCATCGAAAACACGGCAGCGACCAATCCGATTCGGGACATCATGGGGTGATCGCCACCCACGAAGGCCACCCGCGCACCAAATTCAACCCTGCGCTGCTGTAACTTTGAACCACCGCCGGACACCGACGAACACGGCTGAAACGACAAGGATCGGAACCGCACGCGACCGCCACAGCTCGTGCGCCCAGGAGTTCACCGCCCCCCGTCGCCCCTCGCGCGATCACTCAAATCCATCAACCGCGGATTACGCCGATTGCGCGGATGTCTTTATCCGCGTCCTCCGCGCCATCCGCGGTCCACAAACAATTCCGCCCCTCACGCCCCGCTCCGCCTCCACCTCCGAGTCCATCTGTGTCCATCTGTGGTTGCCGCCACGCGGAGCGCCGCCCGTCTGCCTGACACCTACAGCAGTTCTTTCGGCAGCTGCGGCACGAGTTGCTTGATGTTCTGCACCGCGTCGCGGTGACACACGAGGATCGCATCCGCGGTCTCGACCACCACGAGATCCTTCACGCCGCAGAGCGCGATCATCCGGCCATTGCTGACCGCGATATTGTTCGTCGCCGCGACCGTCGCCACCGGGCCGCGCAGCGTGTTGCCCGCCGCATCCGCCGGCAGGTGCTTGGGCAGCGCCGTCCACAGGCCGACATCGTCCCAATCGAACTCCGCGATCACCGCCTCGACCGCCGCCGCCTTTTCCATGATGGCGTAATCGAGCGACACCTTCGGCTCCAAGGTCGGGAACCGCTCCGCGATGTAGCGCTCCGACTCCGCCCGCGCCGCCGGAAATCCCGTGATGAACGCCGCCAGCGTCGGCGCATTCCGCTCCGCCTCGCGCAGAAACGCCTCCACGCGCCACGCAAACATCCCCGCGTTCCACAGGTGCTGCTGGCCGTCGACGTAGCGCTGCGCCGTCGCCGCATCCGGCTTCTCCACAAACCGCTTCACCTGGCGAAACACGCTGCCGTCACCGCCGCGCGCGAGCTCGCCGCCCATCTCGAGATAACCGAAACCCGTCGAGGGAAACGTCGGCGGGATGCCGAAGGTCAGCAGCGCGTCCGTGCGCCCCGCCCGCTCCAGCGCCGCGCCGATCTGCCGGCCGCAGCGCGCGCCGTCGTGGATGAGCGCGTCCGACGACAGCAGCGCCATCACGCCCTGCGGATCGCGGGCCCGCACCAGCGCCACCGCGAGCGCCGCCGCCGGCGCCGTATCGCGCTTCGCCGGCTCGGCCACGACCTGCTCCGGCGCCAGCATCGGCAGCGCCTTCCGCGTCGCCTCGAGCTGCACCTGATTGGTCAGCACGAGGATGTTTTCCCGCGGCAGCACGCCTTCGAGCCGGCGCACCGTATCCTCGATCAGCGTCGTGTCGCCGAAGAGCTTCGTCAGCTGCTTCGGCGAGCGCGCCCGGCTCATCGGCCAGAAACGCTCACCGCTGCCGCCAGCCATGATGCACGCGTGAAAGTGGGAGTTGCTCGACATCCGCGGCTTTCTCCAAGGCCGCCCCCCATCCGCCAAGCGCAAACTCTCCGGCAGATAGCGGGCGCCCACCTGCCCGCGCCGGACTACGGCAGCGTCACGACGATCTTCCCGAACTGCTCCCCACGCTCCATCCGCGCGAACGCCTCCCCGGCGCGCTCCAGCGGAAACACATCGCTCACGACCGGCTTCACGCCATACCGCGCGACCAACGCCAGCATCGCCTCCCAGTCCGCCGGTGAGCCCATCGTGCTGCCGAGAAGCGAAATCTGCCGCCAGAAGACCTTGCGCACCGGCAGCGCCGCATCGCCCCGCGTCGCCCCGTAGAAGACGATGCGCCCACCCGACACCGTCGCGTCGATCAGCCGGCCGAAGCCTTCGCCCGCCGCGCTGTCGATCACGACGTCAAAGCCCCCCGTCGCCTTCACCGCCTCCGTCGCCCAGTTCGGATCGCGATAATCGAAACCGCCCTTCGCCCCCAGCGCCGCCGCCCGGACGATCTTCTCGGTCGAACTCGACGTCACCCACACCTCCGCCCCCGCCGCCACCGCAAACTGCAGCGCAAACAACGCCACGCCGCCGCCGATCCCGCTCACCAGCACGCGCTCGCCGGCCTGCAGCTTCGCCCGCGCAAACAGCGCCCGATACGCCGTGAGTCCCGCCAGCGGCAACGCCGCCGCCTCGTGCCAGCTGAGCGCCGCGGGCTTGGCGATCACCTGCGCCACCGGCACCACGATCCGCTGCGCCAGCGTGCCGTCGCGCGGCAGCCCAAGAATGGTGAAGCCCGCGCCCTGCGCGCGCGGCTCATCTCCCCAACCGAACCCCGGATTGATGATCACCTCGCGCCCCGCCCACGCCGGATCCACGCCGGCACCGAGCGCCACCACCACGCCCGCGCCATCCGAGCCCGGGATGCACGGCCACTTCAGGCCCGCGTATTGGCCGCCCTTGATCCACACATCGCGGTGATTGAGCGCCGCCGCGCGCACCTCCACGACCACGTCGCCTGCCGCCGGCCTCGGCTCCGGCACCTCGGCGATTTCCAGTTGGTTGATCCCAGTGAGTTGGACGGCGCGCATGTGAGCCGCACACCTCACCCAGCCCGCGCTCCGGAGCAAGCGGCCGTTTGCCACGCCGCGTTGCGACTTTCGCCTTTCCCCTTTCGCCTTTCGCCTTTCCCAACCACATTCCGCCCGCCCATGGCCAAGGTCTACTTCTACTACGCGGCGATGAACGCCGGCAAAAGCACCGTCCTGCTCCAGTCGAGCTACAACTACCGCGAGCGCGGCTTGCGCACCCTCCTCTTCACCCCCGCGATAGACACGCGCTACGGCACCGGCCGCATCGAATCGCGCATCGGCCTCCGCTCCGGCGCCATCTCCGTCCACGCCGCCGACAACCTCCTCAACCGCGTCCGCACCGAACACGCCCAGCAGCCCGTCGCCTGCGTGCTCATCGACGAAGTGCAGTTCCTCACGCCCGAGCAGGTCTGGCAGCTCTCCGATGTCGCCGACACCCTCGACATCCCCGTCCTCTGCTACGGCCTGCGCACCGATTTCCAGGGCAAACTCTTCCCCGGCAGCGCCACGCTCCTCGGCATCGCCGACGACCTCACCGAGCTGAAGACGATCTGCCACTGCGGCCGCAAGGCCACCATGAATCTCCGCGTCGACGCCCAGGGCCACGGCATCCGCGAAGGCGCTCAGGTCGAGATCGGCGGCAACGACCGCTACGTCGCCATGTGCCGCCGCCACTTCAAGGACGCCCTCACCGGCAAACTCGTCATTCCCCCGGCGCACGCCCCCACCGGCCACACCGCCCACCCCTTCCCCAAACCCTAACCTCCCGCCGCCCCGCGCCTCCCGCGTCTCCCCCGTCTTCCGCGTCTTCCCATGCGCCTCTTCCTCGGCACCTACACGCGCAACACCACCAGCCAGGGCATCTACGCCACCGCGCTCGATCCCGCCACCGGTGCCCTCGCGGCTCCCACCGTCGCCGCGCAGACGCCCGATCCAGCCTGGATCACCGTCTCCCCGGACCGGCGTTTCCTCTACGCGATCCACCCGTCCACCGCCCAAGCCACCGCTTTCGCGATCGACCCCGCCACGTCGCAACTCACTCCGCTCGCCTCGGCCCTCGCCGCCCCGGCACCCGCCCAGCCGCCATCGCACCTCGCCGTCGACGCCACGAACCGCGTGCTGCTCTCCGCCAACTACCGCGACGGCTATGTCTCCGCGCAGCGGATTCTCGCCGACGGCACCCTCGGAGCGCCGGACTCGATCCGCCACTCCGGCCGCGGTCCCCACCCCACGCGGCAGGACAAGGCCCACGTCCATTCCGTCACACTCTCGCCCGACAACCGCCACGTCATCGTGGCCGACCTCGGCCTCGACCAACTTTTCACCTACGCGCTCGACGTCGCGGCCGCAAAACTCACGCCCGGTGCGCCCGCCTCTGTCGCCACCGCGCCCGGCGCCGGCCCGCGCCACTGCAAATTTTCCACCGACGGCCGCCGCCTCTACGGCATCAACGAACTGGCCAACACGATCACCACCTACGACTACGAGCCCGCTTCCGGCCGCCTCTCCCCGCGGCAGACGGTGCCGACGCTCCCGCCCGACTACGCCGGCGCCGCCCAGAACACGACCGCCGAGATCCGCGTCCATCCCGGTGGCCGCTTCGTTTACGGCTCCAACCGCGGCCACGACAGCCTCGCCGTCTTCGGCGTCGATGCCGCCACCGGCCTGCTCTCGTCCGCCCCGCTGCAACTTATCCCCAGCGGCGGCCGCAACCCGCGCAACTTCGCCCTCTCGCCCGACGGCCGCTGGCTCGTCTGCGGCCATCAGGATACGCCGCTCGTCACGGTATTCGCTGTCGACCCCGCGACCGGCCTCCTCACCCGCACGCCGCACGCGCTCGAGGTGCCCTGCGTCGTCTGCGTCCATTTCCTCTGATCCGGCTGCACCCTCCTTCCCGGCGCTGTCGACCCGCGACGTTCCGGGCACGCCGGCACCCGGCTCCGCGTTTCTTGCGGTCGGGTGCGCCGGGACCTAATTCGCGCGGACCAACGCTTAATTTTCACTAATCCCCCGCCCTCAGGCGTCTCGCCCCATTGACTCCCCCCGGCCGAGCCAACAGTTTGCCGGCCCCTTTAACCCTTCCGCAATGGTCAGCCCAAACACCCCCGAAACCCCGGGCGGCACCGCGAGTTCCTCCGCTGCCGCACGCTCCATTCAAGACGTCGTTATCCGACTCGCCGGCAATTCCCAGGACGGCATCCAGTCGGTCGGCGGCTTTCTCGCCCGACTCGCCGGCCGCACCGATCAGGACGTCATGACCTATATGACGATCCCGTCGACCATCAGCGGCGGGCCGTCGATCTTCCAAGTGCGCATGGGCACCGGCGACATCCTGTCCGCCGGCGACCGCGCCGACATGCTGGTCGCGTTCTACCAGCACAGCTACGATGCGCACATCGGGTCGCTCCGTCCCGGCGGCGTGCTCATCTACGACAGCGATCACGTCAAACCCACGCCCGGCGACAACCGCTTCACCCACGTCGCTGTGCCGATTACCACCGGCACCGTCGAAGCCGTCGGCGGCACCTCGAAGGACAAGGGCAAGAACATCTTCGTCCTCGGCCTCATCGCCCGCATCTTCGACCTCGATGTCCAGAAACTCTCCCAGCTCATCAAGGAGCGTTTCGGCGGGAAAAATGAGGACGTCGTCCGCAACGCCATGCTGGCCTTCGATGCCGGCTACGCGTGGCCGCAGAATAATCTCCGCGATCTCTTCTACCGCTTCGAGGCCGCCGATCAGCCCGCCACCTCCGGCCGTCCGCAGATCACCCTCGATGGCAACAGCGCCGTCGCCTACGGCCTGATCGCCGCCGGTGTCCGCCACGGCGCCGGTTACCCGATCACCCCATGGTCCTCCATCATGGAGATCCTCCGCACCGAACTGCCGAAATACGGCGGCATCTTCGTGCAGTGCGAGGACGAGATCGCGTCGATCTCCACCGCGCTCGGCTTCTCCTACACCGGCCAGCTCGCCATCACCGGCAGCTCCGGCCCCGGCCTCTCCCTCAAGATGGAAGCCCTCGGCTGGGCCACGATGGCGGAAATGCCGCTGATCGTGATCAACGTGCAGCGCGGCGGCCCCTCCACCGGCATGCCGACCAACGTCGAGCAGTCCGACCTCATGCAGGCCATCTACGGCTCGCACGGCGACGCTCCCCGCGTCGTCCTCTCGCCGAAGAACGTCGAGGACTGCTTCTACATCGCCATGGAGGCCGCCCGCATCGCGCGCGAATACTCCACGCCCGTCATCGTCCTCACCGATCAGGCCGTCTCGACCCGCATCGAGGCCTTCGACGAGCCCGACCTCGCCAAGATCATGATTCCCGGCGGCCCCGACCTCTCGCCGCGTCCGGCCGACTTCAAACCCTACCCGCTCGACCGCCTCACCCGCCACGCGCCTCCGGGTTCCGTCGTCGGCTCCGGCAAGTATCCGACCGTCACCGGTCTCGAGCACGACGAGCTCGGCCATCCGACCGGCAGCCCCAAGCTGCACACGCAGATGACCGCCAAGCGCCGCGAGAAACTCAAGCAGCTCGCCGCCACCTTGCCCGCGCCTGAACTCAACGGCGACTCCGCCGGCGAGGCGCTCCTCGTCACCTGGGGCTCCAACTGGGGCCCGGGCCGCGAGGCCATCAACCGCGTGCGCGGCGTCGGCATCAAAGCCGGCCACCTCCACCTGCGGCACCTCAACCCGCTGCCCCCGGGCCTGCAGGAGACATTTGCCCGTTACCACAAGATCATCGTCGCCGAAATCAACGACGAGGGCCTCTACGGCTACGGCCAACTCGCGATGCTCCTCCGCGCCGCCTACGCCAATCCCTCGATCGTCAGCGTCACCAAGACCGACGGCCTCACCTTCAAGGTCAGCGAGATCGTCACCGGCATCGCCAAATACGTCGAGAGCCAGGCCCTCGACGCCACCCTCGGCGTCGCCCGCCAGAGCCCCCTCGCCCGCGCCTGACCGCGCATCTCCAACCTCAAATTTCAAATCTCAAATCTTCCGCCCATGTCCGCTGTCGCCACCCCGCCCGCCCCGGCCCCCGCCGGCGCGCCGCTCACGAAGAAGATGCTCACCGCCGACCACCCCACGTGGTGCCCCGGCTGCGGTGACTTCGCCGTCCTCGCCTCCTTCTACCGCGTCCTCGAGAAGCTCCAATACCCGCACGAGAAGATCGTCACCTTCGCCGGCATCGGCTGCTCCTCGCGCCTCCCCTACTTCGTCAATTCCCACGGCGGCCACTTCATCCACGGCCGCGCCCTCCCGTTTGCCGCCGGCATCAGCCTCGGCAACGACGACCTCCACGTCTTCGTCTTCGGCGGCGACGGCGACGGCTTTTCCATCGGCGGCAACCACCTCGTCCACACCGCCCGCAAGAACGTCAACCTCACCTACGTCATCATGGACAACTCCGTCTATGGCCTGACGAAGAAGCAGACGTCCCCCACCTCGCCCATCGGCTTCAAGACCAAGACCGATCCCACCGGCGCCATCGACCAGCCGATCAACCCGATGCGCGCCCTCCTCAACAGCGGCGCCACCTTCGTCGCCCGCAGCCACGCCACGCAGGTCAACCACATGGTCGACATGATGCTCCGCGCCGCGAAGCACAAGGGCTTCTCCGTCGTCGAGATCCTCTCCGAGTGCGTCGAGTTCTACGAGGGCGCCTTCGACGCCGCCGTGCCCCGCAAAGGCGGCACGTGGACCCTCATCGACGAGAAGAAAAACGACGGCTCGCCCGAGGATGCCAACCGCCACGACGTCACCGACGAGGTCGCCGCCTTCAAGCTCGCCGGCCAGGCTTGGCCCGGCGCATTCGGCGTCTTCTACGAGGTGAAGAACCGCAAGACGAAGAACGAGCTCGAGGGCGAACTCATCGCCAAGTCGAAGGAGCGCGCCAAGCACGCCAGCGACCTCCAGCTCCTCCAGTCGACCTTCGCGCGCATGCGCTGATCGCACGTCGCATCCATTCCCCAAGCCGCGGCCCGCAAAAGCCGCGGCTTTTTCATGCCCCTCCGTTCTCTCCGCTCTAACAACTTTCATCTCTCAACTCTTCAACTCCGAATCCCCCTCCGCTCCACCCTTCCCCAACTGTCCGCCACACGCCGCCGCTTTTCATCCGTGCGAAACGCACTATCCGTGCTCCAGTTTCCCGCCTCCCCCATGCGCCCCCTTCGCCTCGCCCTGCTCCTCGCCCTGCCCGCCCTCGCCCTCGCGCAGCCCGCGCCGCCCCCGTCTTCCGCGTCTTCCCCCCTCTGGCCCGAGCTCACCCGCGAAAACAAACCGTGGACCCGCTGGTGGTGGCCCGGCAGCGGCGTCGACCAAGCCAGCCTCACCGCCCAACTCGAGAAACTCGCCGCGGCCGGCCTCGGCGGCGTCGAGATCACGCCCATCTACGGCGCCAAGGGCTACGAGGACCGCTACATCGATTTCCTCTCCCCCAAGTGGATGGAAATGCTCGCGCACACCGGCCGCGAAGCGAAACGCCTCGGCCTCGGCGTCGATATGGCCACCGGCACCGGCTGGCCCTTCGGCGGCCCCTGGATCGACGAGCCCAACGCCCTCCAGCGCGCCACGCTCCGCGACGGCCGCATCGTCGGCGAACCGTCGAAGATGATGGTGAAACGCGCCGCCCCCGGCGGCGAAGGCCTCGTCGTCGATCCCTACTCGACCGCCGCCCTGAACAAATACCTCGCCCGCTTCGAGGCGCCGTTCGCGAACTTCCCCCGCGACCTCGTCCGCGGCCAGTTCCACGACTCGTTCGAATACTTCAACGCCAGCTGGACCGCGCAACTCCCCGAGGTCTTCCGCACCATGCACGGCTACGACATCCAGGACTTCGCCGCGCACCTCATCCCGCCGCGGCCGGCCCGCAACGCCAAGGGCGCCGACGCTTCCGCGCCTGCCGCGCCGCCCACCGCCCCCACCCCCGCGATCGATCCCGACTCGCTCCGCCGCGTCAAATCCGACCTCCGCGAAACCTTCGCCGCCCTCCACCTCGACTACCTGCGCACCTGGATCGCCTGGTCGCACGCCCGCGGCTGGAAGGTCCGCAACCAGTCCCACGGCGCCCCCGCCAACCTCCTCGACCTCTACGGCGCCGTCGACATCCCCGAGACCGAGACTTTCGGCTCCACGCCGTTTCCCATCCCCGGCCTCCGCCGCGACCGCGCCGATATCCGCACCGACAGCGAGCAGGATCTCCCCGAGCCGCTCGTCATCCGCGTCGCCTCCTCCGCCGCCCACGTCATGGGCAAGCCCCTCGCGTCCTCCGAGTCCGCCACCTGGCTCCGCGAACACTGGAAGGAGTCGCTCGCCCACGTGAAGCCCGAGCTCGACCGCATCCTCGCCGACGGCATCAACCACATCTTCTACCACGGCACCGTCTTCTCCCCGAACGACGCCCCGTGGCCCGGCTGGCTCTTCTACGCCTCCACCCAGTTCAATCCCAACAACCCGTGGTGGGACGACTTCACCGCCCTCAACCGCTACATCGGCCGCGTCCAATCCGTCCTCCAGCGCGGCCGGCCCGATAACGACATTCTCCTCTACTGGCCGTTCACCGATGTCACCGACGACCCCAACGGCCTCATGAAGATGTTCGGCGTCCACGACGTGAAGTGGATGACCGAGACGCCCACCGGCCTCATCGCCCGCCAGCTCATGGACCGGGGCTACACCTTCGACTACGTATCCGATTCCCAGCTACAACAGACCCGCCTCGCCGCCGCGGAACTCGTCACGCCGGGCAACACCCGCTACCGGGTCCTCGTCGTCCCCGCCACGCGCCGCATGCCCGTCGCCACCCTGCGGAAACTCGCGGAGCTCCAACGCGCCGGCGCCAAGATCGTCTTCGCGGCCCTCCCCGAGGACGTCCCCGGCTACGGCCGCCTCGAGCAGCGCCGCGCCGAATTCAAGGCCGCGCTCGCGCAACTCGCCTCGCCCACCGTCACCGCCGACGTCCTCGGCGCCCTCGCTCCGCTCGCCCGTCGCGAAGCCCTCGCCGATCACGGCCTCAGCTTCATCCGCCGCCGCAGCACCGACGGCCACGACTACTTCGTGACCAACCTCTCCGCCCAGCCCGTCGACACCTGGATCGCCCTCGGCAATTCCGCGCCGCACATCTACCTGCTCGATCCCACGCACGGCACCACCGGCACGGCCCGCACGCGCCAAGCGTCCTCCGGCGCCACCGAAATCCACCTTCAGCTCGCCCCCGGTGAGTCGCGCCTGATCCGTCTTTCGCCTTCCGCGTTCCGCCTTCCGCCTTTCCCGACCCTCCAGCCCGCCGCCACCCCCGTCGCACTCACCGGCTCCTGGACGATCACCTTCCTGAAAGGCGGCCCCGACCTCCCGTCGCCGCTCTCGACCGCCACGCTCAAATCCTGGACCGAGCTCGGGGCCGAGTCCGCCCAGCGTTTCGCCGGCACCGCCCGTTACCGGCTCGAGTTCGATGCCCCTGCGACCAAGGCCGACGACTGGCTGCTCGACCTCGGCGACGTCCGCGAATCCGCCCGCGTGCGCCTCAACGGCCAGGAACACGCCGTCCTCTGGAGCATCCCCTTCCGCGCCCGCATCGGCGCGCACCTCAAGCCCGGCCGCAACGTGCTCGAGCTCGACGTCACCAACCTCGCCGCCAACCGCATCCGCGACCTCGATCGCCGGAAGGTCGACTGGAAGATCATGCGCGAAATCAATTTCGTTAACATCAACTACAAGCCCTTCGACGCGAGCGCCTGGCCCCTCACCCCCTCCGG
>JACCDO010959090.1_pt1 | contig 21889 bp, 29 predicted proteins | sample 7446101 | NCBI WGS metagenome assembly JACCDO01 (sample SAMN15323440, study PRJNA562643) | freshwater metagenome | isolation source: river surface water | place: USA:Blue River Watershed | collected 2017-08-16
CGCAAATGTCTCAAAATTAAAACAAGTATTTGATGAGAAGCAGATTGAATATAGGCCAATTGTGAGTGGAAATCTTCTTAGGCATCCTGCTTTTAGGAAATATGAAATCTGTACAAACAAAGATGAACTAAATGTAGAGATACTACATAAAAATGGTGTTTATGTTGGCAACAATCATTTTGTTGATGACTCTCAAATGAGGGCATTGGAAGTCATACTTGACAGCATAAAATAAAATTAAGTATAATAAAAGTAACTAAATTTATTCGGGAGTAATTTATGAGTCAATATAAAAAAACCGCCCTTGTTTGTGGAGCAGGCGGTTTTATTGGAAGTTATATGGTAAGACGTTTGAGATCTGAAGGGTATTGGGTGCGGGGTGTAGATCTAAAGTATCCAGAATATTCTGTTTCTGCTGCAAATGAATTCATTCGTGGCGATCTAACAGATCAAAACTTTGTTGAACGTGTTGTTCAATTTAAGGGTGATGCTGGAAACTTTTATAAGTTTGTTCCTTTTGAGCATGTAGATGCATTCGATGAAATCTATCAGTTTGCTGCTGATATGGGAGGTGCTGGATATATCTTTACTGGAGATCATGATGCAGATGTTATGAATAACTCTGCTCGGATTAATTTGAACATTCTTGATTCTGTTCATAAATTGAATGATGCCGTAAGAAAAAATAAAACTAAAATTTTCTACTCTTCATCCGCCTGCATGTATCCAGAATATGCACAAATGGATGTTGATAATCCTGGATTGAAAGAATCTGATGCTTATCCTGCAGGCCCTGATTCTGAATATGGATGGGAAAAACTTTTTTCTGAAAGACTTTATCTTGCATATAATCGCAATTATAACATTCCAGTAAGAATTGCTAGGTATCATAATATTTTTGGCCCAGAAGGAACTTGGACTGGAGGAAAAGAAAAATCTCCTGCTGCTATGTGCCGTAAAGTTGCAGAACTTTCTCCTGTTGGTGGTGAGATTGAGATCTGGGGTGACGGTGAGCAGACGCGATCATTCCTTTACATTGATGAATGTATTGAAGCAACTCGTCGTTTGATGGAGTCTGACTTTAGTGGCCCAGTCAATATTGGTTCTGAAGAGATGGTTACTATCAATACTCTTGCCGATACTGCTGCTAAAGTCGCAGGAAAAGAAATCACTAAAAAGCATATTGACGGCCCCCTTGGAGTTCGTGGACGTAATTCAAACAACGATCTTATTCGTGAGAAACTTGGATGGGATTATTCCATGACTCTGGAGGATGGTATTCGTAAAACTTATGAATGGATTAATGCTCAAGTATATAAAGATACAATAATGTATCATCCAGTTTGACATGAAAATTTGTTTTTATACTGAGGGACATCTTGGTGATTTTATCATCACTGTCCCTTTTATTAATCTTTTAATTGAAAAGTATCCAGAACATGAATATTATCAGTATGTTTATGGATCTCAGGGAACTAGGTATCCAGATATTCTTATCAAGACAGTTCCGAATTTAATTCCAACAGAAAAACTGGATGGAGACTTAGAAATTCCAACTTGGTTTTGTGATGCAATTTACAAGGACTTAATAAGAAATGGGCCTGAACCGTATGACATGTACTCTAACCAAAGATACTTTTGGAGTAACCTTTTTTATTCCTGTGATTTTGATGTAAAAATTCCAGATGATCTTGGACTTGAGTTTGACTTTAAAAGTATTTTAGATAAAAAAACTATCAGTGCCATTCGGAAGTTTGGAAAAACTCCAAGAAAAAAAATATTGTTCATCAACATAAAAGGTAGATCGGGACAAACTGATAATGATGATTGGTTGGATAAGATTGATCATCTTTCCGATATTTACCCTGACGTTGATTTTTGTTATATGAATAAGGAAAGAATAGAGGTTAAAAAAGATAATGTAATTCATACTCCATCAATTTTTGGCGATCATCCTTCTGACTTAATTCATAATTCGTATCTAGGAACTTTTTGTGATATAATTGTTGGTAGGAATTCTGGTGCCTATCAAGCAATTGCCATGCAAACTAAAAATGTTGTAAATTCAGATAAACTTTTTATTTGCCAGACTCGGGATAATATACATAAACCAGATCTTGAATGTTTTTATAATAGTAAAATCTATAAAGCAAAAAATATTCACACTAAGGTTACTAGAGAAACTTTTTTTGAATTGGAGAAAATTTTATGTCAGTAGTTTATCGGACTATCAATGATTGTTCCGAAATTGATCAGAGTAAATTTGTAAGTGAAAATTGGTATTTAATGTGTTGGGGGATGGGAGATGCAATTAACGCTACTCTTTTTTTAGAAAGTCAGTCTACCACACCATATAAAGTTCTTTGTCCACCAAGAAACTTTACTGGCATTAAATTTATTCTTGATAATTTTATTCCAGGAATTCCGAAGTGTACTGAGGTAGTTGTTTATCCTTTGCAAGATGGTTATCCTATAGATCAAGAGGAAGTCATCATGTCTAAGCATGGATTTGGGCCTCATAATGTTCATCTGGCACCTCAAATTGGCAAGTTAAAAGTTATGCATTTCCCACCAAGAGATTGGTGGGCAGTTCAAAAACTTGAACAAACTGGAATTCTGAATAAGATTCATCAGTATGAAAATGTTGAAAAAACTATAGAGGAAAAAACTTGTATTCTATTTCCTGAATGTGGCGATAGTTTTCAACTTGCTGATGAATTTTGGGAAGATATTGTTAATGTGGCAAAGAAAAAGGGATATAAAGTATATACGAACTGGACAAATAAAAAAGATGTTTTCTTTCACCAAAAAGTTTTAAAGGGAACAGAACAGTTTGATAAACTTGAGTTACAAGACTTATGCGATCATTTAGTTAAATATAAAAATCTTGTGACTATTGGATTGAGGACTGGTATTTTTGATTTCTTGAAATTCTTTGAGTTTAGAAAAATTCAGTTTTATCCAGACTTGCCTAGTCTAAATCGTAAGGATGCTACTCGTGCTCTTTATGAATGGTGCAATTTGGAGAATGACATATATACTAAGAACAGCATTGAACTTAAATTATCACAATATAAACCTCAAGTTCTTGATTTGATTATCCCATGAAAACAAAATTTAATTTAGTAGGAAATACTTTTACTCATCTTACCAACGGAAATAAAGGATATTCTGTTCACGGAAAGGAATCCAAATATATTGAGTGGGTTAAAGATGGAAGTGGTGAAGCAACGTTTTATATTGACAGTACGCTTGCTCAAGCAGAGTTAGATGACGTTCCTGGCCCAAAATATGGTTGGCTTCTAGAATCTAGATACATAACTCCACAAATTGTGGATCATGTAAAAATGTTTCCCGAAAAATATCTGGAAACATTTGATACAATTTTTACACATAATCAAGAACTTCTTGCTCTTGATTCAAAGTTTAAGTGGTGTCCTGCTCAAGGTTTTTGGATTAAAGAACCAAAGATCTATGAGAAGACTAAGATGATTTCCATGATCTCTTCAAACAAAACAATGTGTGATGGCCATCGCCTTCGTCTTGAGTGGGTAGAAAGGCTTTGGGGACAAGTCGATATGTATGGTAGAGGATTTCAAGAGATCTCAAGTAAGGAAGATGGACTTTGTGATTACATGTTTTCAGTATCAATTGAGAACGGACAATATGAAACTTACTTCACAGAAAAACTCCTAGATTGTTTTGCGACAGGAACTATTCCCGTCTATCTTGGTGCTCCTGATATTGGTAATTATTTCAATAAAGATGGTATAATTGATCTTACTGATGAATTTGATGTGTCAGAAGAAATTTATTATAGCAAAATGGATGCTATAAAAGATAATTTAGAAAAAGCAAAAGAAATGGAAATCTTAGAAGATTTCCTATGGAAAACTTATTTTACTAAAAACTAATGAAAAATTACGAATTGCGGTGGCAAGAACTTTATCCTGGTTCTGTGTATTGTAAACCTGCCTTAGAAATGTTTGAAGAATTTTCGAAAGGATGTGATCATTTTATTGAGACGGGAATAGCAGGTTGCAGTGGATTAATTCATGCTTTTAAAGTTGGATTTAAAAAATACTACAGTGTAGATATCGATAAAAAATTTTTTGATAATGCAATGTACGTTTTTGAAGAAGAAGAAAATGTTTCTTTAATAAATGGTGAATCGCCTGAAGCACTTGAAATTTGGCTAAAAGATATTGATGAAAAGTGTTTGTTTTGGTTAGACGCTCATCCAAATAATCCAAATGAAAAGGTTATTCCAAACCAAATTCTTTTTGCTGAACTAGAAGTAATAAAGAATCACTCTTATAAAGAGCATACTATCATGGTTGATGATATGCCAGTTTACTTTGATGAAGAAAAAGTTAAACAAAAAATTTTAGAGATTAACTCTGAATATAAGTTTAAAATGGAACCAAGTTCAACTGGAATTCCTAATTATGTTTTGTGCGCGTATGTTGGAGAATAAAGATGAGTATGTTAGGCCCTTATGCTTCTTGGAATAAAGAAGTAGGATACGCTGTTTGGGATAATCCGACAGCAGAGCATGTAGGAATATTTGAAAGATTAAATATTCAACCAAAAGGTATTATTGCGGTTGGTTTATGGGACTTTCTTGAATATGGTTGTTATACAAAGTTAGTCGGTAATAAAATTATTGGTGTTGAGGCTAATCCTCATGTATATGAGTCAATGTCTAAACCAGTATGCGATAAGTGGGGAATGAAGTGTTTTAATGAGTTCATTTATCGGGAAGATAATGTTATTAAAGATTTTTATTTTGCCGACTATGGATCAAGTTTTTATCCGGGACAACCTGAATGGAATAAAGTTCAATCCATTAAAGTTAAGACTAAAACTCTTTCAACTCTGATTGAAGAAAACAACATCGATATGAATGAATATGATTTTTTAAATATTGATGTTGAGGGTGCAGAACTTGATGCTTTGATTGGATTTGAAAAGTATCTTGACTATATTAATATTATTGATTTGGAAACAACCTTAGATGATAGGCATAAGAGTGGCATTTCTCATGATATTATTGTTGAATGGTTAGATAAACGTGGATTTGAATTAAAAGAAATGTCCGCATCTTATGCGAATGAGGGATGGGGAGATTCTATTTTTGTTAGGAGAAATAAAAATTTAAATCCTTTTGTCAATAAAAATTTTGGAGAAGAAGTTTTTGGAAAAAACTTTTTTGAAAATGATTGGCCAAAGTATCTTGAGTGTAGAGCAAAAAACGATTGGAGCGTTTATAATGAAAATTGAAGTTGCTAATGGTGAAATTGTAGATAAACTTACTATCTTAAATATTAAACTAAAGAACTCAAACAGCGCAGAAAAGACAGAGCAGATTCTTAGAGAAATGGAATATCTTAAACCTTTGGTTGAAGAGTTAAACGTTCCTCAAGAGTTAGTAGATGAACTTCAAAAGGTGAATCAAAAGATCTGGGATACTGAAGATGGTATTCGTCTTTGTGAAAAGAACAATCAATTTGATGATATATTCATTCAGTATGCTCGTGATGTTTACTATAATAATGATGAAAGATTCAGAGTTAAATCAAAAATAAATCAAGTTACCAATAGTTATATTAACGAGCAAAAAATTCTACCAGACTATCAGAAATGAAACCTTGCGTTATAAAACAACCTGCTGGCATTGGCGATGTATTTTTCTGTCAAAAGATTGCCAGAGAGATGATCAAAAATGGATTTCAAGTTATTTGGCCACTAAGAACTGATATTGCTTGGATTGGTAATTATATTAAAGATATTCACTTTCCAACAGTTGAAGATAATTTTCCCGGCAAAGATATATTTGATTCTGCTGCAGGTTATGTCATAGAAGAAAATGGTGCTTTCATTAGTTTAGCAACTGCAAATATGACTCATAATGATGGAAATAATATGAGATCTAAGTATACAATGCTTGGAATAGATCATTCTGATTGGAAAGATTATTTTATTTTTGAACGTAATACTGAAAAAGAAAATGAGTTATACTACAACGTTCTTGGATTAAAAGATGATAGTGAGTATGTGTATGTAAATTCATACTATAATACTGACAACTACTCCACTGATATGTTTTTTGATAAAGAATTTGATTATCCTATTATTGAAAATCAAATTCTAGATGGGTTTACAGTTTTTGATTGGTGTAAAGTCTTTGAAAATGCGAAAGAGATTCATAGCACACCAACATCAATCTGTTATTTGATCGAGTGCCTTGACATAAAGGGTAAGATATTCTATTATTGTAGGGAAAGTAAACAATTTGAAGAACATTTGCCTTTGTTTAAAAAGGAAATTAACTGGATGTAAGTAATTAAAATGACAAAAAAAATTGCAGCAACTACCTGGTGTACTGATGATTATATTGATATTATTGGATTGGATTCTGTATTAAATTCATTTCATCACTTTCACCCAGACATTGATTTTTTTGTATTCGACACAAAACAGACTCAAGCAGCAATTGAAAAAGATCCTTGGTTAATGAGAGGATCTCGTTACGGCCCCTGGATGATGCCGCCAAGTTGTATGCCATATATTGATGATTATGATATGGTAATTCATATTGATGGAGACTCTACGATTGTTGGCCCATTAACTGAATTATTTGAAGCAAATGAAGATATAATCGGTGTGAGGAATAATAATAGTCTGAATATGGCAGGAGCACATCGGGGTATTACAATTCCTATTGAAGGTGGCCCATTGATTCCAATACAAAAGTTTTTAAATGCAGGATTAGTTGCTGCAAATAAAAAAGAGTTTTGGTATGATTGGCATACCATGAATCAGGAAGTTGAAACGACAACCGGAATGAGTGATGAGCAGGATACCTTAAATATTATTTTTCATTCAAAAAAATATACTACTAAAATTCTTGATTCTATTGGAAGTGGAGTATCTTATGGTGTTAGTAATACTTGGGGTACTGGAGATAATCATTGGGAAAGTTGGGCTCTTCTCTATATAAAAGATGGTAAATTAATGCTTGATGATCCCTTTACAGGAGAACCAACAGTTGTTAAAATCCTACATCAGGCAGGAGGATCTATTGCCGACAAAATGAATAGGGAAAATGGTGGTTTAAGAAATTGGATGAAAAATGTTGTTTCTGATGAGGTTAAAGATTATTTAAATGAACTTACAAGAATTTGATGTAAACAAAATCCCGTATCTTGCAAATAAAAACTGGACTCCAGGAAATCCGGTTTATTATTCTGGGCCTTATTGGGATGAAAAGGAAGTAATGGCGATGCTTACTGCCCTGACTCAGGGTAAGTGGATTGCTTCTGGAGAGGAAGTTAATAAATTTGAAAGATCTTTTTCTAAAAAGTTTAATAAAAAGCATTCGCTTATGGTGAACTCTGGTAGTTCTGCTAATCTTGTAATGTTTGCTGCACTGAAGAAGTATTTTGGGTGGAAAGATGGCGATGAAGTTATTGTTTCTTGTGTTGGATTTCCAACTACTATTGCACCAATCGTGCAAAACGGATTGAAACCAGTCTTTGTCGATATTGACTTTAGTGATTTGAACTGGAATATAGATCAGATCAAAGAAAAAATCACTTCAAGAACTGTGGCAGCAATTTCGTCACCTGTCCTTGGAAATCCTTATGATGTGAATAAGTTTGTTGTTCTGTGTAGGAGAAACAGTATTGCAGTGATTGCTGATAACTGTGTTAGTCTTGGCAGCAAGTGGAGTGAAAATTATCTAACTGATTATTCAGTTGCTGCTTCTTGCTCCTTCTACCCAGCACATCACATTTGTACTGGAGAAGGTGGAATGATCTCTTCAGATGATGAGGAGTTGATTAGCATTGCTCGGAGTATTGCCTGGTGGGGACGTGCTTGCTATTGTGTCGGACAGCAGAATCTTCTTTCTTGTGGAGTTTGTGGAAAAAGGTTTAGTAAGTGGTTAGTTGGATACGATGAAATTGTTGATCATAAGTATGTGTATGATCATATGGGTTATAATTTAAAACCACTTGATTTTCAAGGTGCTCTTGGATCAGTTCAATTGGAAAAGTTTGATGAGATCCATTATATTCGTAGACATAATAAAGTTCGCATTCAGGAAATTTTTGAAACAATTCCTGGAGTTCGTAGTGTAAACGAATTACCACAGGCAGAAACAAGTTGGTTTGGTGTACCGATTATATGTGATGATAAGGATATTAAGAGAAAACTTGTCAAGCACTTAGAAGATAATAATATTCAAACACGTAATTATTTCGCTGGTAATATTTTAATGCATCCTGGTTATAAAGATCTTGATGACTATAGTAAGTATCCTAATGCTTGTAAGGTTCTTGATCTTGTATTTTTTGTTGGGTGCTCTCCCACTATTACCGATGAGATGATAGAATATATCAGAGAAATTGTATCGCAGTTTGATAAATGAGAGTCGTAGATTACGTTATCGATCAGATCCATAAAGCAGGTGTCAATCATATCTTTCTTGTAACTGGTGGTGGCGCAATGTATCTTAATGATGCAATTGCTACTCACGGTAAGATTAAACCGATTTGCAATCATCACGAGCAAGCATCTGCTATGGCAGCAGTTGGATATGCAAAGTATACAAACCACCTATCAGCAGTTTGTATCACAAGTGGGTGTGGAGGAACAAATACAATTACAGGATTGCTTGAAGCGTGGCAAGATAGTGTTCCTGTAATTTTTGTTTCGGGAAATGTCAATCGTCAACATATGGGGAGAAATAAAGTTAGAACTCTTGGCCCACAAGAGGCACATATTGTTGATATTGTGCAGTCAATTACAAAGTATTCTGTTGTAGTTGAAGATCCGAAAGACATATCCACCGTGATGAAAACTGCCATTGAGATCGCTACTACTGGGCGTCCTGGCCCCGTATGGGTTGACATTCCTCTGGATGTTCAAGGATCTCCATATATTGATGACTGTGAGGATGTATCAAAACTTTTATCTGCTGCTCAGCGTCCTTTAATTATTGCTGGTAACGGGATCAATTGTTCTAAAGCACGTTCTGAGTTTATTGATTTTGTGAATAAAACTCAGATTCCAGTTGCAACAACATATAATGGTGTTGATTTAATTCCTTCTAATCATCCACTCTTTGTGGGAAGAGTTGGAATTAAAGCAACTCGTGCTGGAAATTTTGCAATGCAGAACAGTGATCTACTTCTGATCATTGGTTGCAGAATGCCTGTATCGGTAACTGGATATAATTATGATCACTTTGCCAGAGAAGCAAAGATCGTAGTTGTTGATATTGATAAAGAGGAGCACTCAAAGAATACAATCAGAATTGATAAGTTCGTCCATATGGATGCAAAGCAATTTTTGAATAGTATTTCAGTCGAAACAAATAATTTAACAGATTGGAAATCGAAGTGTTATCAGTGGAGAGAACAATGGCCAATTTGTTCTGAAGTAAATGACAACGATGAACGAGTAAATCTATATTACTTTATGGATCGTTTGAATAAACTAAAAAGATCTGATGATGTTGTTGTTGCTGATGCTGGATCTGCTTTCTATGTCTGTGCTCAGACGACGTATATCAAAGACGATCAGAGGTATGTAACATCGAGTTCTCAGGGTGATATGGGATTCACTCTTCCTGCTTGCATTGGAGTATCTCTTGCCAAAGGTGGGGATGTAATTGGCATTTCTGGTGATGGATCTCTACCATTTAATGTGCAAGAACTGCAAACAATAGTTCATCACAACTTACCTGTAAAATTGTTTGTTTGGAATAATGATGCATATCTGTCCATTCGAAATACGCAAGATAGATTTTTTGAAGGAAGAAGAATAGGAACAAATCCAGAAAGTGGAATATCCTTACCATCTACTGAAAAAATAGCATCATCATATGGCATTCCTTATCTCTGTGCCGATCCTCATAATCTTGATGAAAAGATTATTGAAACAATTCACCACGATGGCCCTATCATTTGTGAGGTGATGTGTAAGATTGAACAGGAAGTAATTCCTACTCTTACTGGTAAGATGAATGATGATGGAACTATTACTCCAAAACCACTGGAAGACTTGTATCCATTTTTGCCAAGAGAAGAATTTTATGCTAATATGATCGTAAAACCACTTGAAGAATAATGAGAAATATAGGAATACTTGGTAGTGGTAAAATTGCAATTGACTTGCTTGTAAAAATATCCAAGCAAAAAGATTTAAAATGCATTGTAATGGCAGGTAGAAGGGTTGGAACAGATGGATCTCGAATTGCGAATGATCTGAATGTTCCTTTTACCGATCAGGGAATTATTGGATTGCTTGAGTATAAAGATGATCTTGATCTTGTGATTGATGCAACAAATGCCGTAGATCATATTGAACACTGGAAAATTTTACAAGAAAATAATTTAAGTGTCATTGATATGACTCCATCGGATGTGGGTAAAAATTATATTCCATATCTTTCTGAGGTTAATTCTTCCTCTGTTTGTAATTTGAATATGGTAAGTTGTGGTGGACAAACTTCCATTCCATATCTACAAAAAATGATAAATGTGATTGATGATTGTAAGTATATTGAAGTTGTGTCTTCAATATCTTCTAAGAGTGCTGGTATGGGAACCAGGATTAATTTAGATCAGTACATTACAAATACAGAGAAAGCAATTAGTCGTTATACTGGGATTGAAAATGTTAAGGTTTTGCTTGTAGTTAATCCTGCAGAACCACCAGTTTCTATGAAGACTTCTATTTCAATAATGTGTAACAAAGTATCTGATTTTGTTATTAATAAATTGGCAGATGAAGTAGAGACACAAATGAAAACCTATATTCCTGGATTTGATATTGTTGTAAAACCGCAGTGGATTGATACCAATCGATTGATGACAACAATTAAGGTGGAAGGTGCTGGTGATTATCTTCCAAAGTATGCTGGGAATTTAGACATAATTAATAGTGCAGCGATTTTTGCGATTAAGGATTTGCTAAAATGACAATTAAGTTTTTAGATACTTCTCTGAGAGATGGAAGTCACGCCTTAGGACACACACTAACACCTTCAAATGTTGCTGTCGTTTGTAATGCATTGGACAGGACTGGAATAAGTATCATTGAAGTTGGACATGGCAATGGACTTGGAGCAAGTTCTTGGCAAGTTGGATTTTCTTCTTATTCTGACGAAGAACTTTTAGTTGCCGCAAGAAAAAATATTATCAATGCAAAACTTGGCGTTCATGTAATGCCAGGAATTTCAACGTATGAAAGGAATATTAAAAAAGCATTGAAAATTGGTGTTGACTATTTTCGGGTTGCTTGTCATTGTACGGAAGCGGATATAACAAAAGTCTTTATAGAGAAGATCCGAGAACAGGGAAAAACTGTTTGGGGATCTTTGATGATGAGCCATATGGCATCTGCCGATGAACTTGTTGAGCAAGCTAAAATGATGCAATCATACGGAGCAAATGGTGTAACAATTTATGATTCTGCTGGAAATTATGGCCCAAATGAAGTTTCCAGTCGTATTAAGAGATTAAAAGATGCTCTTGATATTGAGGTTGGGTTTCATGGACATAATAACTTAGGACTTGCAATTGCAAATGCTTTCGCTGCAATCAATGCTGGAGCAACAATGATTGATGGTGCTATTAATGGATTTGGAGCAGGGGCAGGAAATCTATCACACACATTATTTGCTGCTGCATGTAATGTTGAAAAAGTATCTTATGGACTAAATCTTGAGGAGATTCTGAATACCACGAGTACATTTGAGCAAGTAGTATCGGATGTTGTTCCTATTCCCAAAGAAATACATGTTATCAGTGGATTGTATGGAGTATTTTCTGGATTTGTAAAACCAGTTCAGAAAGTTGCTGAGCATTATGGCGTAGATCCAAAGGAATTATTCAAAGAGTGTGGGAGAAATAATCTTGTTGCCGGACAAGAAGATTTAATCGTTGATTTGGCTCTTAAATTGCAAAAGAAAATTAGTTTACTATGAAAATTTTAATCACTGGTGGAACAGGATTTATGGGGAGACAATTAACTCCTTTATTGACAGAAGATGGGTATAATGTAACATCGCTTGGATCTTCTGATTTGAATTTGACTGTTACTGAAGATGTAGATAAATTTTTTAATGATAATTCATTCGATGTTATTATCCACGCTGCCGTGGTTGGTGGCAGAATTCATATTGATGATGCTCCTAAAGTTTTTTATACTAATTCGTTAATGTTTGAAAATGTTTATCGGCATATTGATAAAGTAAAGATGTTTATAAACATTGATAGTGGAGCGTCATTTGGGCGTCCTTGTATCTTTAAGTATCCTAGAGAAGATGATTTTGGCGTAGTAGTACCGAAAGATTATTATGGATTTTCAAAGTATTGTATGGCAAGAACAATATTAAATCATTCAAAGGGAATAAATTTAAGACTTTTTGGGTGCTTTGGTTCTAATGAAAAATCCGATAGATTTTTTATCAAGAATATTAAAAACTATATAAACGGAAATGCAATTGAAATTTATAAAGATCGTGAAATGGACTATATCTATATCAAAGATTTTTATTCTATTTTAAAAACCTACTTAAATGGAGAATGGAAATACAAAGATTTGAATTGTGTATATAATCAAAAATATACCTTATCACAATTTGCTAATATTATTAATGAATTGAATATTAATAAGGTTGAAATTAACTTTCAAGGACAATATCCAATCCATTCATACTGTGGATCAGGGGATCTTTTGGAAAATTTAAATATTAAAATGATTGGAATCGAAGGAGGTATTAGGGAATGTTATGAAAATATTTGTTAATGGTACTTTTGATATTCTTCATCGAGGACACATTGAACTTTTAAATTATGCAAAAAGTTTAGGAGACTTTTTGTTGGTCGGAATTGATAGTGATGAAAGAGTAAAAGAAAAAAAGGGATCCACCAGGCCAATACATAGTCAAGAAGAAAGAAAATTCTTTTTGGAAAATTTAAAGGCAGTAGACTCAGTGGATGTATTTTCTAGTGACAAAGAACTAGAGGAGATGATAAAATCCTTCAAACCTGATATAATGGTGGTAGGATCAGACTGGAAAGACAAATCTGTAATAGGTTCTTATTATGCAGCAAACCTTATATTCTTTGAGAGAATCGGAGATTATTCGACAACAAAAACAATTCAAGGTATTATTGATAGGTGAATCCTGTCAAGATATTTACCATTATGGTGTCTGCGACAGACTATGTGCGGAGGCACCTGTTCCCGTATTTGATTATCGAGCACAGGAAATAAAACCTGGAATGGCAGCAAATGTCAGAGAAAATTTATTGGCGTTTGGATTAAAAGTTGACTTCGTAACTAATCCTGAAGATCAATTAATTAAGCGTAGATTTATTGATACAAAATCTAATCATTTACTTCTTCGTGAGGATGTTGGACATCAAGTTGATTCTGTAGATATTCCAAGTTGTATTGGTTATGATGCTATCGTTATATCTGATTATAATAAAGGACTTTTGAATGTTTCTCAAATTAAAGACTTGTGTAAGAATTTTGGTGGGCCAATTTTTGTTGATAGTAAGAATCCTAGATTAAAGCATTTTAGTAATGCGATTATTAAAATCAATAACACTGAAGAAAAGAAGATGGAAACCCATCCACAGAATAGTGAATTGATTGTCACTATGGGCAAGATGGGAGCAAAGTGGAAGGATATGGTTTTCCCAACACCTCAGGTTGATGTGTTTGATGTGACTGGAGCAGGAGATGTATTCCTATCTTCTTTATCTTACTTTTACTTGTCTACTCAAGATATGAAGAAATCTATTTCAAATGCAGTATATCTAGCGTCTAAATCTGTTCAGCATATGGGAGTATATGTTTTAACGCAAGATGATATTCGTGAGGTTATGAAATGATTTATGTAGTTGATATTGATGGTACAATTTGCGATAAACCTGAGTGTAGGAAAGACGCTAATTATGAAACTAGCGTTCCGAAATTAGATAGAATCGCTAAAATAAATCAGTTGTATGATGAAGGACATACAATCAAATATCTTACTGCTAGAGGAATGGGCAGGCATAAAGATTCTAGAATTTTGGCACATAAGGATCTTTATGATTTTACTTATATGCAACTAAAATCATGGGGGTGTAAATTTCATTCTCTAATAATGGGTAAACCATCTGGCGATATATACATAGACGATAAAGGAGTAAATGATTGTGACTTCTTCGATTAAATTTGTTCCCAAAGGTTGGGGATTTGAAAAATGGATCGTGAATAATGAAGAGTACTGCGGTAAACTTCTTTATTTTGCAAAAGGTAAAAAGTGCTCTTGGCACTATCACGTTTTAAAGGATGAAACCTTCTATATTCAAAGTGGAAAGATTTTGCTAAAATATTCCGATCATGATATAATTGAAAATGCTAAAGAATTAATTCTCGAAAAGGGAGATAATTTTCATGTGTATAGAGGCCTTCGTCATCAAATGTACGCTTTAGAAGATACAGAATTATTTGAGTTTTCTACTCAGCATTTTGATTCTGATAGTAATAGAATTTCGCCTGGAGATTGAAATGAATCGTATTGCAAATTATTCTGAACTTGAAACACGTATTGTTTCTTGGTTAAAGAATTATGCACAAGAATTTAATATTAAAGCATTTGTAATTGGAGTTTCTGGAGGAATTGACTCTGCAGTTTCTTCAACTCTTGCTGCTAAAACTGGTATGCCAGTTTATGCTCTTGGAATGCCTATTCACCAAAAACAAGAACAAGAAACATTGTCAGACGTTCATCTGAAATGGCTTCAAGATAATTTTGAAAATGTTACTATACTAAAGTATGATTTGACTAGTGTTTTTGAAGTTTTTAAAGACACTATGAAAGGTTATGGTAACGATCCTCATGCACTTGCTAATACACGTTCTCGTATTCGTATGGTGACGTTGTATCAAGTTGCTACTTCTGTTGGTGGTATTGTTGTTGGTACTGGAAATAAAGTTGAAGATTATGGTGTAGGATTTTATACTAAATATGGTGACGGTGGAGTTGATATTGCTCCTATCGCAGATCTCTATAAGACTGAAGTATGGATGTTGGGTGAACATTTTGGTGTAGACGAAAGAATTATTTCTGCGTCACCAACTGATGGACTTTGGGATGATGGTAGAACCGATGAAGATCAGATTGGTGCTACTTATGCTGATTTGGAGTATGCGATGGAGCATGGAACTGGCCCTGCAGTCGAAATTCTATTAAAATTTAATAATCAAAATAAACATAAAATGAATCCCATTCCTACATTTAAACTATGAAAATTGGAGTAATTGGAGCGGGGAGACTTGGCATTTGCTTTGCTCTCCTCTGCGAGGCAGCAGGATATGATGTCCTGGTTTCAGATATTAGAGAGGATTATGTCAATCAATTAAACGAAAGAAAGATTGACACAAATGAACCTGAAGTTGATACTCTCTTACGAAGAGCAACAAAGTTTAGAGCAACGGTGAGTAATGAAGAAGTTATTCGAGAATGTGATCTTATTTACACTCTTGTTGCTACACCTTCTCTAGAAGATGGATCTTACGATGTTTCTTCTGTTTGGAGAGTTGTAGAAGAATTTTCTGATGTGAAAGAAAGGAAATATTTTGTGGTTGGATGTACTGTTAATCCTGGAGACTGTGATAGGTTTAAGGAACAACTTCCGAATAATGTGAAGGTTTTTTATAATCCAGAATTTATTGCTCAAGGTACAATTATCAATGATCTTCGTAACGCTGATATGGTGTTGTTGGGATATGATGTAACTCTTGGTAGTGATATTTCGATACTAAAAGATATACGCAGATTGTACGAAAAAATTCAGGTGAGTCGTACAATAGTTTGTACAATGTCAACTACAGCAGCAGAAATTACTAAAATCGCAGTAAATTGTTTTCTGACTACAAAAATTAGTTATGCAAATATGCTTGGTGATTTATTGCACATGGCAGGATGTGGGGATGAGGTTCATGGAGTTCTGGGAGCAATTGGTGCTGATAGCAGAATTGGTAGAAAATATCTAAACTATGGATTGGGATATGGGGGCCCATGTCTACCAAGAGACAACAGAGCATTTGCTGCTTTTGCAAAAAGTTTGGGCATGAAGTATAATCTAGGATTAGTTACTGATGCAATCAACAATGAACATGCAGAATTTGTATGTAATTTCTATGAAAAGATGAACGGGAAAGATCTTCCTTTCTATTTTGATTTTATTACGTACAAAAAAGGAACCGATATTCTAACCGAAAGTCAGCAATATAGACTCTGCATAGATCTTCTTGATAGAGGACATTCTGTTATCATTCACAATGATAAGAGAGTGCTCGATCAAGTTCATGATTTTCTTGTTGAAAGATATGATGACAAAATTATTTTTGTTGATGACATTAAAAATATTACTGAACCATTCTTTATTGTAAATTTATGATTGGATATAATCGCCTTGGAACAAATGGACGTTTGGGAAATCAAATGTTTCAATATGCCTCTTTAAGAGGTATTGCTGCTAATAATAATCTTGATTGGTGTATTCCTTCGGAGGATACGCCAACTTATGCTAACTATGGAATTTTTGATGCATTTAAACTGAAGAATCTCAAGAATGTTGGTTTAGTAAATGGGCCAACGCATGATGAACCTGGGTTTGAATTTGATGAGGAACTTTTCAACAACTGTCCAGACAATATAAACATTGACGGATATAGGCAGTCCGAAAAGTATTTCAAACACATTGAAGAATCAATTCGTGAAGACTATGAATTCAAAGAGTCTATAGTAACTCCATGTAAAGAATTCATGGATCAGTTTAATGGAAACATTGTTTTACTTCATGTTCGTAGAGGTGACAATGTTGGCCGCCCCGATTGGTATCCAATGCCAACAGTTGATCATTATGAATATCTTTTAGAAAAATACTTTACAGATGATCAACCTGTTTTGATTTGTTCTGATGATTTAGAATGGGTTGAAGAGCAAAAACTTTTTAAAGCAGATCGTTTTTATCTTTCTGAAACTAGGATTTACTATCCAAAGCAAGTATTGAATGGTGCAGGTAAAATGGAAAAATCTCTTGTTCCTTTTTACGATCTTTGCATGATGTCAATGTGTAGCGACGCTATCATTGCCAATAGTTCTTTAAGTTGGTGGGGTGCTTGGTTGCAAAAGAATCCAAATAAAAAAATCATTACACAAACTCCTTGGTTTGGAGAAAGGTTGTCTTTTAACAATATTAAAGATTTGATTCCTGAATCTTGGATTGTAGAACCGATTCCAGAAGAGAGGATTCAGCGATGATGGATTTAACGTTTCTTATTCCAACAAGAATTGAAACGGAAGACAGACTTAGAAATATCATTTCATCTGTTTCTTATTTGCTTAGGCATATCCCCGCCAAAGTAATTGTTAAGGAAGTTGCAAGTCATCCTACTTTTCAATTTAGAGCAATCCCAGAAATTAGAAAGTATGTAGATACTTCAAATCTTGAGTATCTGTATGAAGAATCTCAGGAACCTCTTTTTTGTAAAGGTAAAGTTTTGAATGATTTGATCGTTGCATCAAATACAAAGGTTGTTGCAAATTACGATGCCGACTGTATTCTTCCAATTGATTCATACTACCAGGCATATGGTGCAATTAATGAAGATCAGGTAGATGTAGTGTATCCTTATGGATGTGGGATCTATCAATGGAAAGCATCATACAGTCCAGAAATTTATGAACAGTTTATAAGCACTCTGAATACTTCTGTTTTAGATCAGAACAAATCACTTTCCAATTCTACAATTGGATGGACTCAATTTGTAAACCGAAAGAAGTATATTGAGTCTTATATGATGAATGAAAACTTTATTTCATGGGGATGTGAGGATGATGAATTTTATTATCGTATGAGTGTTCTTGGAAATAGGATTGGAAGAATTGATAATTATGTCTATCACTTAGAACATTCAAGAACTCATAATTCTTGGTTCAGCAACCCCAACTTTAATAGTAACTATCAACTTTGGAATCAAATCAAAACATTTGACAGAAATCAATTGATGAGATATTATGAAAGTCTGGACTATGTAAAAAATCGTAGAAGTCAAATACAATGATTGGTTTTAATGCACTAGGTAGAATGGGACGTTTGGCAAACCAAATGTTTCAGTATGCCTCACTTAAAGGAATTGCGAGAAATGTAGGAGCAGATATTTGTATTCCAAATCATTCTCAAGCAGTTGATGATGGTATTGGCAACAAACTTCGAACAGAACTCTTTGATTCTTTTGATCTGAGAGTTAATGTTGGACTTTTAAATAACGGACATGCTCCAGTTGTTGAGGAAAGGCAGTTTCATTTTGATGAAGAACTTTTTAAAATGTGTCCTGATCACGTAAGTCTTCAGGGATATTTTCAGACAGAAAAGTATTTCAAACATATTGAATCAGAGATTCGTGAAGACTTTACCTTTAGGGATGAGATTCTTAAACCTTGCAAGGAGATGATCTCTTCAGTGGAAAATCCACTTGCTTTACATGTACGAAGAACAGATTATCTCACTAATAGTGAAAATCATTTCAATCTCCCACTTGAATATTATGAGGCAGCACTAAAGCATTTCGATAGTGATCGAAATGTAATCATCTTCTCTGATGATTCTGAATGGTGCAAGTCTCAAGAACTATTCTCTGATGATCGATTTATGGTTTCTGAGAATACTGATAATCGAGTTGATTTATGCTTAATGTCTCTTTGTAATGATTTTATTATTGCAAACTCTTCTTATTCTTGGTGGGCTGCTTGGTTATCCTCTAATAAAAATAAAAAAGTTATTGCACCTGTCCAGTGGTTTGGTAAAACTGGATACACAAAAGATCACGATACTAAAGATTTAATTCCCAATGACTGGACAAGAATTATTGATGGACAAGAATAAATCCGTATACAAACTCAAAGGTATTCCTCATATCTACTGGTTGAATCTGGATGCAGATACTCATCGTCGTGAGTATATGGAGAATCAGTTTAAGTATTGGGAGATTGAGAATCACACCCGCATTTCTGGGTATGATGGAAGAGAGGATGATGTATCCAGTCATCTGAAAGGAAGAATTCCGGATGGAGTATCTCAGAATGAACTGGGATGTTGCATGTCACATCTCAAGGCAATTAAACATTTTTATGAGAACAGCACTGATGATTATTGTTTGATTCTTGAGGATGATGTCAACTTCGATATGGTTAAATACTGGAATTTTACCTGGACAGATTTTTTTGTTGAGATACCTTATGATTGGGATTGTGTGCAACTAACTACAATTTGCACTGGTGATATTCACGTCAAGTTGCACCTTAAATTTATTAATGATTTTTCAGCAGCAATCTACCTTATTACCAGACATCATGCTGCGAAGATGATGAGAAATCATATTCGAGGCAATAAATTTAAACTGGACAATGGTGTAAAACCCAGAGCAGTGTCTGAAGATACTATTCTTGAAACGGGAAAGACTTATACGATTCCTCTATTCCTTTATAATCTTCAGATGGGATCTGCGATTCATCCAGAACATCTTGGAATCTTTCATAAAGCACCTCATGATGCCCTATTGAGTTTTTGGCAGAGCAATGGCCCAGATATTAATATTAAGGAATACATGAATTATGATCCTTACTATGGAAGAATCGCCCAAAACTCAGCGGCACAACCACAACAAGAGACTTGACAACTTAAGAGTTCTTTACTATACTAAATAAGTACTTAAGAATACAGTTGTAATTCTTAACATACATTGTCGTTTAGATCTAAAACAAATTAACCATGATGATTCGTTCTTTTATTGCTGCCGGCGTTGCTGCTGCTTCTATTGCTGCTCCTGCTATGGCACAAGTAACCAGTGTTTCGCAACTGCGTGACGTTCAACCCACAGAATGGTCCTATCAAGCTATCTCCAATCTGGTTTCACGCTACGGTTGTGTTGCTGGTTATCCTAATGGTACATTCCAACCTGGACAACCCGCTACCCGCGCTGAGCTTGCTGCTCTGACGAATGCCTGCCTAGATCGCATCAGTGAGTTTCAAACTGCTGCTGATGCCCAACTTGCTGCTGCTCTTCGTGCTGAGTTTGCTAAGGAAATCGGCGCCACCAATTCCCGCGTAACCGCTCTTGAAACTGCCGCTGCACGGAAAGCACAGGGCGTTGGCAACTACCTGGGCGCTGGTGTTCTCTTGAACCAGCAAGGCATTGATGGCAATGGTTATGATGCTGAGCGTACTGTCTCTGGTGGCACTGTTCAAGCACGTTATGCAGTAAAGACATTCAACAATCAGAACGCTGTTTCTGTTCGTCCTTATGCTAACTTCGTAGGCACTCCTGCTGGTGAAATTGGTGCTGCCGGTGGCGCTCTGCTTTCTTACGATTGGAGCATTTCCCGCGCCGCTTCTGGGGTAAGCCGTGCTAACATCTACACCGGTGTTGGATATCAAGTTCCTTTTGTGAATGATACTGATGCCAACTTCCAGTCTGCTGTTGGTGATAAGGGGCAAGTTGTTCTTGCTCTAGGTATCGAAGGTCGTCTTACTAACTCGCTGGTTGGTTTTGCTGATTTGAAGTTCCCTACCACCAATGCCGCTAACAGCTACGGTGTAACTAACGGAACTTACTCCCCTGTGTTCACCACGGGTGTTGGTTTCAAGTTCTGATAAACCACTCATAAAATGAGTGAAGGCACCCCTTTCTGGGGTGCTTTTTTGTGGAAATCCAAACAACATCATCTTGACTTTTCTTTAGATTTCCTATATAATTGTGTAATAATTCGTAATAAAACGAAAATGACTGTAACTAAAAATGAATTTGGGCAAATGAATATGTGGGCAAAGGAACCTTCCATGTATATGACAAAGGAAGATCTTGAGCGTTATGGCATCGAACCTTATGCAGAAAAGGCGGAGAAAATGAATGGACGTTGGGCAATGGTCGGCATTATTGCTGGTTTCCTTTCTTATGCTATCACTGGCAACTTCTTCTTCGGTGTCGTCTGATGACTGAAGTAATCTTTACAATTACGGGGGTTGCTTTTTTGGTACTCCTGAGTTATGCTGTTGAGAAAGTCGTAGAAACTTACTGAAACTTACTGAAATTTATGGCAACCTATCAAATTACTCTTCAATCCCCTGACGGTACTGAAACCACTATTCAGTGTCCCGACGATCAATACATTATGGACGCCGCCGAATTTGCTGGCGTTGATCTACCTTCCAGTTGCCGTGCTGGTGCTTGCTCTGCTTGTGCAGGTAAACTGATCAGCGGTACTGTAGACAATGAGGAGCAATCGTTCCTTGATGATGATCAGATTGCTGAAGGTTGGGTGCTTACTTGTGTGGCATATCCCACCAGCGATTGTGTCATCCTTACCGAACAAGAGGAAAACCTGTGACTTCTATACAACCATCATCAGTTGCAATGCTTGGGCAACTAAGTATTGCTCTACAAGAACTTGTAGAAACTGGTGCTTGGGATAATGGTGATGAACTAAAAGTTTGCATCGCAGGCACTCTAAAAAAAGACAAATTTATTGTAATTCAAAACACTACTAAGAGGACAAAACAATGAACGAAAGAGCAGAACGTATTAATGGTTGGGCAGCCATGATTGGTATTATTGCTGCAATGGGATCCTATGCCTTTACCGGGCAAATTATTCCTGGTATTTGGTGATGGAGGTTAAAATGCGTAGTGAAAGTTATCAGATTCCTGAAGTTGAATTTGTGTTTCGTGAGAATGGTGAATTTGTAAATCGCACTTCATCAGAACTCTTTGGTGGTAAGCGTGTGGTTATCTTCTCACTTCCTGGTGCA
>JACCDO010620957.1_pt1 | contig 21878 bp, 21 predicted proteins | sample 7446101 | NCBI WGS metagenome assembly JACCDO01 (sample SAMN15323440, study PRJNA562643) | freshwater metagenome | isolation source: river surface water | place: USA:Blue River Watershed | collected 2017-08-16
AATCAGTAACGTAGAGATTTTGGAAGTGATGGGCAATGACTTGACGGTGGTCAATGCGGCCCGCGTGAGTTTTGCGAAAGAGTCGAAAGTCATGACCCCTGGGGACGAAAAACTGATTGGCTTCTTGGCCAAACATAATCATATTACCCCCTTTTTTCATCCCCAAATCCGTATGCGCATCAAGATGCCCATTTTTGTGGCCCGTGAATGGTTTCGTCATACGATTGGTTTTGCCCGCAACGAAGTCAGTCGTCGCTATGTCGATTTCAAAGCCGAGTGTTTTGTTCCTGCCGAATTACGCGAACGTGACCCGAAACTCAAGCAAGGCTCGAAAGAATCGGCGGTGAATGACGGCGGTGCAGCCGCCGAAGCGCTAAAAAAAAGTACCGAAGATTCGATTGCCGCCTATGAAGATTTGCTGACCCGTGGCGTGGCCCCTGAAATCAGTCGCATGGTCCTTCCCCAAAGCATGTATACGGAATTCATTGAAGCCGGTTCCTTGGCGGCGTATGCCCGTCTGTGTGGGCTTCGTCTCGACCCTGGGGCGCAACGTGAAATTCAAGCCTACGCTCACGCCATTGATGAAGCGCTCCAATCACGATTTCCCGTTTCCTGGGCGGCACTTCGCAAGTCGTGGATAGACGAATCCTCGTCGTCATAATCCGAATAGCGCCGTTTGAGTTTGGGAGTAAAGATATTACTTTGGTTTACGTAAATCATCCAAAATAATAGCCCAAATCCACCGTATGCAATTTCAGAATAATTTGTGGTAAAGTAACCATGCAAAAAGTAAAAGGACAAGACCAGAAAGATTGTACCGACGAAAACTTGAATCAAGGTTTCTTTCATTTTATATACAATATATGGGCCGATTTGTTCCTCAATTTTACACGGATTTCACCGAAAAATTGAAGTTGGCGGAGGTTCTATGTGGGTACAACCATGAAGTGTCACGCACGTTTGATTCGCCAAGGATTTGTTGGCACCTTTCGTACCGACAAAAAACGACTGTGCTTTTACGCCGAGGACGTTTGTCATGAAAATGCGTGCGAAAATAGTCTTGTATGCGAAGCCCACACGAATCGCACTCCCTGCGTAAAGAGCAATTCACCCCAAGATAATACCTTTGACCACGGATATATTCACATGCCAATTCCAGAAGAAAGTCACATTTTTGGAAGCACATGGTATTTGAAAAAGGAGGTCATGAAGGGTGCACCGTCACAGGATGTCAAGGACGAAGCGCGAAACTATGCCAATGAGGTGAAATCCTATGTTGAATCAATGCTCCACGAAGTATCGAGCGAATCGTCGGTCGAACCGGCACCAAAGAAAAAGAAGCGAATGGTCAAGAAAAAACCAGAGGTCATGGACTATATCCCTCCGTGCAATATTCATTTTGAACATCCCATTCAAATTTTAGAATCCATGGAAGAACCGATTGTGGTCGACACGATTGAAACCTACGTGGTGGAATCGTATGTCATTGATGGCCGCGAAGTGTATCTTTGCAGGGAAAACAATGAAGTCTTTTCCATGGAAAATTACCAATTTCTCGGCATTCTGGAAGATGGAAATCTTATCGAGCCATAAATTGAACGCACCCTTTTTTCATTTATGACGATGCTACAAGATTTGTCCCGGTTTTATTGTGCGTTTAAAGAGGAATTTATATATCCCAGTATAAGGTATAAGAAATGTCGGCTGAAGCATCTACTGTTTCTCTTGTTGAACAAATTAATGCAATTGAAAAGTCCCTAAAGGAACTCAAGCGTGTTGCACGCACTGAACTCAAGGCTCGTCGTCGTCGTCGCGGTAGTAAGCGTGAAGGCGGTGAAAAGGCCAAGGGTGAAACCCCCAAGCAACTCAAGGCCTGGCACGATGAAGTCCGCAAGGTCTGGGATGAAATGCGCAAGGTCGACGCCAAGATTCCTTACAAGCGTGCCGTTGCCGAGGCCAGCAGTCGTCGTAAGACCACTGGTACCGTTGCGGCTGCCCCTGTTGCCGCCCCCGTCGTCGCCAAGGCCAAGAAGGAAAAGGTCGCCAAGGAGGAAGTCGTCGCTGCCGCACCCGTCGTCGAAGAAAAGAAGGCCGTCAAGAAGGTCGCCAAGAAGGCTTAAGTTGATTGGGTTGGGATATTCAAATAAAAGTTTTTAATTTGTAAATTTGGTCTTATAGTGTAAGGGTTATCACATCAGTTTTTGACACTGGAAATCTGGGTTCGACTCCCAGTAAGACCTTGCGTGAAAGGCAGTTTATCCATATTTGGGTTTTATAATATGATTGGTTCATTTTATAAAAACGTTTTGGAGTTGGAATTTATTTTCGGTGTTTGCGTGACTTGCGCGACTTTGGCAGAATGGTTGGTTTTTTTCCCTGTCCAATCAATAAATAATATAAATCACGATTTTTGGTGATATATTCTTTCCCATCAATTACAACAGTATAGGTTTGTTTTTCCTTTTTCTTGGTGGGTTCTTTGGTAGATGATGTAACATTATGGGTGGGTTCTTCTGCGGGTAATACAACATTATGAACGGGTTCATCAGTTGGCAATGCATCCACAACACTTGTGAAATTTGTTAAATTATCCACCGGTCGAATTAATAAATTATAAAGAGGTTCATGGTTTTTATGAAATTGATAAAGAAAAGAAAGTTCCGCGTGTGCCTTTGCGACTTTTGTCGTCGACTGAAAGGATGCTTTAATATCTTGCAACAAATCTTTGGACGAAGATAATACATCAATGTATCGTTCCTTATTTTTTAAAGGGGAATCTTGAATTCTATGTATTTTATTGTCAATCTCTTCCATAATACTATCCATGCTTTTTCCACCACGTTGACGAAGTGTTTTCCGTGTACGACGTAATTGTTTACCCATCCTACTTTTTGGGTTTGAAATTATTTTTCTTGGCCCAGGTTGCTTTTTGTTTCTTGGCTTCCAATCCCTTTTCAAATAAATCCTTGGCCGACGCTTCCGTAAGGGTCGACAAATCCGTCGAATCACTCACCGAAACAAACTCTTTTTTCTTGGCACTGGTTTGAAACATGTAGAGTCCATAGGGTCCACGCCGGATTTCGTACTTGCCAATCTTCTTGACCACCGCCGATTCCTTTTCCTTGAACTTTTCCAAAATGGATTCCAAGGTTTCATCTTCGCCGCACGACACATTTTTCCCCTGAATCGTTACATAAAATCCGTAGGGCCCCTTTTTTCGAATGACCTGTGACCCTTCATACATTCCCAACAGGGCCCCCACATTTTCTTCCGTCTTGGCGTTGACAAATGCATGCGCTTTTTCTGGGGTCAGGGCTTCGTAACTGATATTGAGCGGCCATCCATAAAAGACCGTGTCTTCCTTTTTCCCGTTTTCGGATTCACGCAAAAGAAGCGGCCCCTTTTTTGTCTGAATCCCAATCAGACCATTCCCAAAATCACGCTTATTGTTCGGGTCCTTCTGTTTTGCATCTTTGAGCAAGGTGTGATACGAATCCTTATAGGAATCCCACGTGTCCCGCAGAACTTGTTTCCACGGCTCTTGACCCGATGCAATATTATCGAGTCGGTCCTCCATTTGTTTGGTGAAATTATAGTCAAAGAGCGTTTGAAAATGTTGCAACGTATATTCGAGGACCGAAAGACCGAGCGGTGTTGGACAAAGTTTATTCTTTTCCGCTCCCATTTTCACAGTCGAGATTTCCAATTGCGGTGGCATCATGGCCGGCGTTTTACAATGCAGCGATTCCATCTTGAGTGACGAACCTGGAAAATCCTTGGTTTCCACGTAGGCGCGGTCCTGAATGGTCGACAAGAGACTGGCAAACGTGGACGGACGGCCAATCCCCTTGGTTTCGAGCGTCTTGACGAGCGATGCTTCCGTATACCGTCCAGGTGCTTTATCATAATGTTGATGTGCGTGCAAACGTGTCCAATGCAATTTCATATTTTCTTGCAAGGTTTCGGCAAACGCAAATCCAGACGGGTCTTCCGTATCCGATTCTTGGTCTTCGTCTTGCAATTTGGTCTCCTTGGTGTCTACAATCGTCCACCCTGGGAAATCCGTCTTCTTCCAGGATGCACTCCACGGAAATTCAGCGTCCACCGAAAAGGTGATGGTTCGTGTTTGCCCCGTGGCCGGCGACATAACACTTTGAATCGTGCGCATCCAAATGAGACGATACACTTTTTGTTCCAGAGGGGTCCAATCTTCGTTTGGCGGCAAGTGTTCCAATTCCATGTGCGTCGGACGAATGGCCTCGTGGGCTTCTTGTGCCTTGACATTCGGATTTTGCTTGGATGCCTTCACTTTGCCAAGATATGTGGCCCCGTATTTTTCTTCCACGTAGCCTTGCGCCAATGCAATTGCTTCTGTTCCCAACACGGCCTTGTCCGTCCGCATATAGGTAATATGACCGGCTTCATACAACTTTTGTGCAACCTTCATGGTGTTTTTCGGATTGCTGCGAAAGAGGGACGATGCTTGTTGCTGGAGCGTACTGGTAATGAGCGGTTTCGGTGCTTGATGACTCCAGGGTTTTGTGTTGACCTGGGTAATCGTCGCCTCTGTCTTGTCGTGCATCGTCAAAATATTGTGCGCCGAGTCACGGTCTTCAAATTCGTCCACCATTTGGGCACACCACGCCGTTTCCTTCTTGTGTTGCCAGGACCCTTCCACCTTCCAGGTACATTGTGATGAAAAGCCTTGGATTTCCTTTTCACGGTCCACCACCAGACGCAAGGCAGGAGTTTGACACCGACCCGCCGACAATCCAGGTCCCACCGCGCCCCACAAGAGTCGACTAATGGTAAACCCCACCATCAAATCCAACATGGCACGACTTTGCTGGGCGTATACCACATCCATTTGTAGCGTCCGCGGCTTGGAAATGGCGTCAATCACCGCCTCTTTCGTAATTTCGTGAAAGACGGCACGGTACGTGGTTTTCGGGTCCAGGTGTAAGAGCAAACATACACTGTACGAAATCATTTCGCCTTCACGGTCATCATCCGAACAAAGATAGACGCGCGATGCCTTTTCTCCTTCTTCCTTGATTTGCTTGATGGCCTTGGCCTTTTCTTTTACAAATTCATACTTGGGTTGGAAATCCTCTTGAATTCCCACGGCATCCAGACTTTCTTGGAGTGCGCGAATGTGACCCATGGTGGCAATGACTTTATAGCCACTTCCCAAAAACCCTGCAATCTTTGCACACTTGGCTGGCGATTCGACAATGACAAGGTTCATCTTTACTCTACAAGGTCATGGTGCCGTTTAAAGTTCAATTTTATATACATATCAACAATAGGATTTCGGCAATGAACAATGTACGGAAAAATGCCAGCGTGGATGGGTCCCTGTATGAATTAGTTGCCCGCGGCGTCAAAGATAATTATTTTTGGAAGGATGAGAATACGTCAGTGCACCCCTTCAAGTGGAATTACGAATCGTATCCTGGATGTTTGCCTGAAGTACGTTTGTTGCCACCGCAGTACCCCGTAAAATTTGGACAAAAAACGTCGTGGATTCTGGACTTGCCTGGCGATGTACTGGTCGACGTGCGCTTACGGATTGATTTACCCTCGTGGATTCCGAATGCCGAGCGATTGTTGAATCTGAAAAGTTTGACGCGTACGTATCATACGGTGGGAAATGTTGTTGATACATCGGGCGCCGCGGTAGGATATACGAACGGTATTGGATACTTTTTATTTCGCCGTATTGAATTGTTACAAGATGGACAATTACTCTGGGAGGCGTCTGGGGATGCGTTGTATACTGCCCATTTGACGGATAAATCGTGGAATCGTCATTTGCTCGAAAACAAGTTGGCAGGAATTCACGGTGGGAGTGCGTTGGAAATCCAGAAAAATGCAACGCCTGGACAACTCGTACTCAAAATTCCAATTCCTGGGTGCATGCAAAAGGACGATAAGGGGTTTCCCATTTGCGCATTACGGTCCCAAAACTTTCAATTGCGGGTGACCTTGCGCGACTGGAAGGAACTTATTGAAACGAGTGAAGGGGATGCAAATTACAATCCCTTTGCCAAGGTGTTTGTACAAAAAACGAGTCCCACAGGTAGCATTGTACCATTCACCACTTTGAGCGAATTGGAGTTTGGACAGCCCCAAATTACGTTGGAAACGACACAATTATATTTATTAAATGAAGACCGAAAAGCGTTGGAACGACAAACCATGGAAATCCCCTTTTTGCGATATTATGAAAACGTGTATAGTTTTGGTCCGGCGGATTATGCCCCATTTGAAAAAGGTGCGGCGACGTCGTACGTGACGCGCTTTGTGGATGCATGCTTTGTGGGTCGACGCATGATGACCTTTTTCCGCAACAGTCGCGATGTTATGAACGGGCAATTATGGAAGTTTGAAAACAGTGATGTATCCAATGGAAATTATTATAATGAAGCCAATTTTATTATAGCGGGTCAGAATCGTGAAGGGCCGTGGGATTCGTTGGTCTTTCAGAAACTCGTCAACCACGCCAAAGAGCGACATAATTCGGCGCGAAATGTCTTGTTGATGAACTGGACTTCCGGATGGAGTATTTCGGCAAACCCCGATACCCTAGAACCTGAAGGAGGAATCAACTTCAGTACGGCGGAAAAACCCACGTTGCGAATCGGTTTGGAAAATGTGGGATTGAACCCGGTCATTGGTTACAAGGAAACCGTTATGAATGCGGTGGTGGAATCGTGGGCCTTGTACGTGGTCGAAAACGGTCGTGGCAAACTCTTGTTTGAAAATTAAAATTGTGCGTATATTTTTTTTGTAGAGGGAAATTAGAAAAAATGAACGCCAACACCGAAAAGAAGGAAGAAGGATTTTTCTCTAGTTTACTCCCTGAATCCATGGCCGGTGGTCGTCGTCGTACCCACCGCAAATCTCGCAAGTCCCACCGTAAGAGTCGCAAGTCGACTCGCAAGTCCCACCGCAAGTCTCGTAAGAGTACTCGCAAGGACCGCAAGCGTCGTGATACCCGCAAGAGCCGTAAGGACCGTAAGAGTCGCAAGAGTTCCCGTAAGATGAACGGCGGTCGTCGTCACCGCAAGGCCCATCGTAAATCCCACCGTAAGAGCCGCAAGTCTCATCGTAAGGGGTCCCGCAAGCATTAAACTGTGATTGTATAAAGTTGGTCTAAACTATCGTTTTGTATTACAATAGAATTGTAGGATACAAATGGATTTATCAACGAAACGTCCCTTGGGGGAACGTACCACTGTGTTGGATATTGCCGACCGCGACACCCTGGATAATACCTTGTTTCCCTTGGAAGCAACCGAAACCTATTTTACCCGTGACCCCCAACGCCGTGTTCTTCCGTTTACTCCTGTCATCCAAGAATTTCCCGTCAAAGGACAAGCATCGTTTGGGGGTCGTGTCGTCTTTGAAATTGATAGTACCCAATGCGGTGATTTATTAATGGGACTCATGGTACAATTGAAATTAGGTAGTTGGCTTTCCCCCGACGTGATTGCCTATTTACAAAGCGGAACCTATCAATACCAGCGACCCGATGATGCCTTTTATTACGCCAACAGTCTGGGGACGACCCTCTTTTCCTACGCCGAGTTTCAACTCAACGACCAATTAATTGAACGAATCGAAGACCCCTTTTTCCACGTCTATTCCCTCTTGTATCCAGACATTAATCATCAATTTGCCGTGGGGACGTACGCCTACGGAAATTACAGCATTCCTACCTTACGCGCCTGGGACTCGAAACAAGTCTATCCCACCTGCGATGGTATGATCAGTTGTGTCCTTCCCTTTCACTTTTTACGGACTCCCATGAAAAGTGGGTTTCCATTACTGTCGGTCAAAGATGGAAATCTTCGATTGGTCCTCCAAATTCGACCCTTGGAAGAATTGGTGCGAAAACGGGGCGGAAGTCGTTTGTCGTGTGACGAAACCCCCCTTGGAAAAGAAATCAAGTACTGGGATACGTCGGTGCCCTGGTACCCTGGTCTCGAAGTGGTTCGCACCAACGATAGTGTACAACCTGCCTTTCAAGACTTTCGTCTGGTGACGTACGGTATGTTGACCGACGGAAAGTTCCGCAACGCTTTATTGCGAGCCCCCTTTCAACGCATGTACCGCTCCATTGTCCAATTCAATTTTGCCGAACCCTTGAAATATGTCGTCAACAAAACGAGCAATGATGTTATTCATCTTGTATTACCGCTCGAACTCAATCATCCCGTGGAAGAAATTTATTGGGTCATTCGTCGAAAGGCGGTGAACTTGAATAACGAATGGACGAATTTTAGCGGGGTCTTGGAAAAAGAATACAATTCCGTATACAATCCACTGGAAGGAATGTGTGTATACGCGGCCCTGCAGGCCAACGGAAGTACATTGGTGGAAGACCATGGAGAATACTTTCGGCGTGTTCTCAATGAACGCCATAAAGGTGGAATTATTTCCTACAATAGTTTTCTCTACGGCTATTGTTTTGCATTGCATCCTGACAAGCACGACCCAAGCGGATGGCTCAATGCCAGTCGCACGAGTGATATGCGCCTACGATTAAGCGTGAAACCCCCTGGCGGAGCGGAAGATTTAGAATGGCAAGTCTTTGTCTTTGCATCGACCCTTCAATGGATACGCTTTGAAAATGGGATTGCGAATAAACTCTTTAGTTCTTAAACCCATTGTATGTAGGAGATTATGGTCGCAAGTTTGGTACGATTGTTTCACAGTGGGCTTCAAGATGCCCATTTGATGGGAAAGGAACAGCCCAACATTCGTGCCTTTGTCTATGTCTATAATACCAAGGGGCGGTTTACAACACAGTGGCATCGTTTGGACTTTTCGCAAAAGCCGAATTTCGGCAGTAGTGTGCGATGTACATTACCCGTAAAGGGGGAATTGTTGAGTCGTTTGTATTTGGTGACGACGTTGCCCGATATTTACAGTGCGCAGGCGCAGGCTCGATTGGCCGCCGTCGATTTCAGCGGAAACCCCTTGCCCTTTGCCGGCCCCACCTACGGATGGACCAATAGTTTGGGTCACGTCTTGGTCGAAGAGGCGTCTGTGTATATTGGGGGGTCCCGAATGGATGTACTGTCCACGCGATTGCTGGAAATCAAGGATGAATTCAATACACCGTTGGAAAAAGTGCCCATGGTCAATGATTTACTTGGACGGGTGGAAAATGGATTTGGTCCACGCAGTTTGGGTCACAGTCCGATTCCTACCACCGTGGCGACCCCTTTGCCCTTTTGGTTTTCCCGCGGTGATTTGGGGACCGTCTTGCCGATTGATGCCCTGTACGTCGACACGGTGGATGTCAATATTAAAATCCGTGGTCTGGACGGTTGTTATTACACGGATGCTCGCCCCAGTGCATTGGTGAATCGTTACGGACCCCAGGATGCCAGTGGAAGTCCGTATGGGCCACCACCGGTGTTGCAACCCCCTGAAGACCCTGTGTGTAAGCAAGAATTGTATCCCATCTTGAATGCAACCTTCTTTAAGGAGGACCCCAATGGAAATATTTTACTCCAAGGATTGCGAGGTCCGACGGAAGCGAATATGCCAACGTATTCGTGCTGTACATGTAATTCAGGCGTTGCGTGTGTGGATGAATCGTACTGTGATGAAGAACAAGTCTTTCGGTACGTGCAATACGAGAAAAAGTACAAGGGAATGGACCCCAGTGGTTTGGCGGTGGCACAAATACCTGGCGTAAAAATGCCTGGACAATTGAGTTTGCAAGATTGTTATATTATGGCGGAATACATTTACTTGGACAAACCCGAAGCCAATAAATTCCGTTTGGGAAGTATCCAGGTGCCGATTGTACAACATTACGCCATGGAACCGGCAAAAACAAAGGGGTTCTCCTCGTACAATATGGAATTGAATATTCCCAATCCAGTGCGAAACTTGTTTTTCTATGCGCAGCGCGAAGAAACGAGTGATTACAATGCCTACTTTTTATGTACACGCGATTTGTCCGATAATGTGTATGACTATGCCCCGTGGTGGCCCAACGCATCCGGTTTGAATAACGACCATTATCACGAATTACATCCAGGATTTTACAATATTGATAGTGAACCCTTCAACAGTATTCAACTCGTGTACGAAAACAATCTAGTCAAACTGTCGACGGAAAACTGTGCGTTGTATCGATGCATCTTGCCGTCGTACGAAATGACCAAGAGTCCATGGGTCAATAAATACATGTACTGCATTCCGTTTGGTTTACAACAACAGACCTATGCACCGAGTACGCCACTGGGTCACGCCAATTATAATAAAATTAAGAATGCCAATTTAATCTTTGGATTGCGACCACGTGTCACGGCGCCGCGAAGTGTTCCCAATTTGATTGTATATGTCTGGGCGGAAACGTATAACATGTTTGTGGTATACGGAGGACGTGGGTCTTTGTTATTTGGATATTAGGACTGATGGTGGAGAAATACGATATTATAAAAATACATCATTTTCATAATATAGTGTGAACGAAAATTTACTTGTGCAAACGCCGAGTTTTGCGAAAGCGACGTCTTCCCCCGTGAGAGCCATTTTTTGAACGTGTAAAATGTGTATGACGAGGACGAAGATTGTATGTACGGAGAAAGGGTCGTTTTTTATGGGACTTTTTAATTCCAACACCCTTTGCTTTTAATTCGACGGCACCTGTCTGTAAATATGTATATTTATATTTCCAATCTTCATATGGTATATATGTTGATGGTATTACGTCTTCTGAATTTTCAACTTGTATAAGTGCACTTTCGATAGCCTCTTGTGTTGCAAGGTCCTTTTCAAAAAATTCATATGCTTCGTCTAGTGCATCAAATTCTTTATGCACTTCTGATACTTTGTACTGTCTTTTTGGTTCCACAATATACAAATGTTTTTCTAGGATTTTACTCTTTAACTTTTCGGTATCAATATACAAACCAGTTTTTTCTAGAGTTGTATTGGGGTTTATAACTCCGTCCATTTTATGAATCGCCTCTTGTTGAATTTCACTAATTTTCTGTAATAAACTTTTCGGACCCTTTCCTTCGCCACACGATGAAAAAATGAAAATATTTGGATGCGTATTATCAAATTCTGGAATATTTCCTGCAGTTTTCTTTAATTCAAATTCAGTTATATATTCCGTTATTTTATGAATTTGTTTCTCCAATATTTGATTTTCATTTGTAAGACTTTTAATCGTACGAGTATCTCGATTTTTCAATAGACCTTTTTTTTCTATTCCTTCGATGGTTGTGGTATTTGTTTTCAGAAGTTTTTCTTTTTCTTCTTTAATTGTTATGTATTCTTCAATTGTTTTTCCAAAAATGTCTTCTTGATAAACGATATTTTTATTTGTGACGAACGGAAAATTGAAATCGGAATTTTCACCAGATGATTTAATCTTTACAAAATTGAGTATATCATATAATTGATTTAATATACGTGCACAACCTTGTGGGTTAATCTCTTCCAACCCATCTTTAAATTGAAAATTATTTATATAGGATGGGTCGCAGGATGTTTCTTTATATCCTTTCGTAAATGTGTTTAATTGCAGGGATTCTACGTCATTTTCTTCCTCTTCTTCAACTGCTTTATCTCCTTCAACTGCTTCATCCCCTTCAACATTTGCATTGTTTTCACTATTACTATTATTCCCATTACTTTCTTCATTTTCACTTGGTTCATAATTTTCATCGTTATTGGAATTATTCTCATCATCAATATGTGTCCCTATATAATTATAATCCAACATTACACGTGGAAATGTATAATATGGTTTATCTTTTAAGAATTGCCAAAATCCCATGGATGCATACATATTACGTGTTGATAAACGCCCATTCACTTGTACAAGTTTACCGTCAAGAATATAGGACGAAACATCATATTTACGTTGAATATTTTGAAGTGTTAATTTTCGAATTGGAACATTATCCCCTGGTTTATAAAATATAACATGTTTAAAAATGTGTTTAAATTTATAGATTTCATTTTTATTTGGAAAAATATCTGGGTATTTTTCAAGTAACACAGAATCAAGTGTATTACGAAAAATATCAATAAACAATTGACGATTCGGACTTTGCATTAAATACCATAATAAGGGGTCAATATCAATACTCGTTATATTCTGTACTCCTGCAGTTTCAAAAATATAGGTATTTGGGGGACATTTAAATGATAAATCTTCTTTTTTTACACCGACTACGTCATATTGTCCATGTGTTGATATAAAATAAATTGGTACAGTTGTTATTGCTTCTTCTAATTTATGAACATAACTTGAAGTTGAATCAGATGCTGCGGCACTTGGCGCAGCGTTTTCCCCTGCTGGTTTTTCAAGAGCAACTGCATGTTCAGATTCGCCGGTTTCTTTTGGTACAACTGTCTTCTTACCTTTTGGTTTTGGAGGCATATCTACTTATGTAATTGTTTTTAATTGAATGGTAGCCGTAGTATTTTTTTTGACGGGAAGGACCACAATGGCTTTTCGTAAAAATTTTGGAAACACAATGGTGCCCGTAAATCCGTAACCCTTGTACACCCAATCATCCATCTTCGATTTCAATTCATCATACCCTGCACTGTGTTCCGTAATTCCAAGACCCTTAATTTGTTGCAATAAATGGACACATTCCTTGACACGTTCTATCTTCGGTTTTTCACCATAGTTTTCCATGGTATATTTTATATACTATGAAAAAGTATTATTTCTTTAGACACGGATTGGATATTGTCTTGTAAAAAAGTTGCGGATAAAGACACGAACGTCCTCCAACGTTTTCGACGATGCATCGGACTTTCGTTTGGGCATGTACTCAATATACTGTTTCAAAATCCCTTTGATACTTTCTTCCGTAATCCACTTTTTCTCAAACAGCAAAAACATGAAATGTTCGAGTTGATGGTCCTCGAGCGTTGCATAATACGGTTCGACGCGATACCAGGAATGTTCCTTGATTTGATGGTCGAGAAATCCATCCGATTTAATGTAATTGGGATGGGCCATATCGTCCACAAAAATCATATACTGCATGTCCATTTCATATTCCTTATGGGTCTCAAAAATCCGAGAAAAGTATTTGGGAATGACACCGGTTTGTCCCCAATGTTCAATGGGGCGGGTATAATGATGGTCAAACACGTCGTCGTCATCCGCCAGCACATTCATCATAAAACTAATAGCCATCGGCACACTGTGCAGCAATTCATGCATCGTCCCCTGGTCTTCCAGTGGCACTTGATGTCGTTGATTGGTGTACATGAAGATTTTATCAATGTGGCCGTCACGTCGTAATGCACACAAATCTTTTAATAATGCACGTAATCCGGGTCGAAATAAATGATATTCTTCCATAAAAAGAGCCAGTTTCGTAAAAATGACTTCAATTTGGTCGTAATATTCGAGTACATGCTTGGACAAGTAATTCACAAGACTAAATACCAATGTATAACACCCCGTGGTTTCATCATTGTCTAAAATCACACATCGCAGTGGATTCTTTGCTGGGGTATCATTGTGATTTGAAGAATCCATCCCTACAAGATGTGCGGTTTTGTATTTCTACACTATAACAGAAAAATTGAACTTAGATGGGCATTAAGGGTTGGTAGAAGAAATGACAGTATCCAAGATTCAATACGCAAGTGGTTTATTTCACGCCCTCCAACAAACGAAAAACTACCACGACTTTCTCTTGCCGTCGGCAAAATTTCTGGCCTTGTGTGGAAACAATATTTCCTTGAATTGTGAAAACAGTCGAGAGTTTCTCCATTACGTCAACCACTATTTTGACCGTGTGTGGCTCATTCCTTCCTGGACGGAAATCGGACATTATCAAGGAGACAAGTTGCTCTTTACAAATCAACTCGACAATTTATACAAGTTTCTCCATAAAAAGGGTCTGAAAAACATTGTGGTGGGAAATAAAACCGAATACAGTTTTCGCAAATTTCTTGTGTATGCATCCCCCATGATTCTTCAGACCCCGAATCCTGAGTACCAACAAGCCTACCAATGTTATCGACACACCCTTGATTATACCGAAGATGGACTCCAACCTATTCACAAAAGTCGCCTACAACGAATTTACATGTCTGAATATGAAACGCATGCGATCGTCATTGAAAAATACAAGACATTGTTTCCTACGCTTCCCATTGTATCCATTTGTTCAGAATACAATTACATGCTTGGCGTAAAACGCCTGGATTATGACGGCAGCAATATGTATATGATTTATCCAAATAGCAATTTAATCATCAACTTTCATGGTATGCATTATGGAAAGGGGTTCCAACAAAACGGTATTGTAAAGCATAAAGATAATGTATCCTATGCAATGAATGACTATCAATTGGAAAATTATAAGCGGGATGCCACCTATGATTTACCAATGGGAATTGTGCCGTCTACGACAATGATGCGCTAATGGGAAAGGGGCGGCGATTGTACACCATCGGATTGGGACTTTCACGAATCATCGTTCGTAATGCGGATTCAAACTCTTCCATCGCGCGACGAAAGTTGGCGGAGGGCCGAAAAGCAATCGGTCGTTTTTTTTGAATATAATCAATGGCTTCCTGCGTCGTACAACGATATATGGAAATCATATAAATGGCCAAGGATGCCGCCGACCGTTGCATTCCTGCGTGACAATGAATCAGAATCGGACCATGGTTGCGTTCATTCATAATTTTATAGGCAATTTCAAAGGCCCATAAGGACAAGTTTCGAATCTCTTCGTCCCGTAAATTATCGTCCACGGGGATTCGATACATGCGCCAGGGACCCATGGTAAACGGAATCGTTTTTGTACAATTAAATACTGCCACAATCTTTGCCTCGTGCAAGAATTCGACATTTTCCGAAGCAGCCTTGTTTCCCAACCAAACCCCTGGCAATACTTCGTGGGCATTGACGCCAATGATTTCTTTGATTCGTTCCATTAATTGATTGTAAGAATAAATTTACGATAGATTGGACGATTGCGTCTTCATATACACTCGATGCAAATCCTTTACGTCTTTTTCGAATAAAAATAATGTTTGGACTTTTTGCGTAATATAACTTGTTTCTTGTACAATGTGCGTACTCGACATATCCTGTAATTCCATCAAATAATGACGTTGAAACAAGTTCTTCCATGTGTTGCAATAGGAATGGCTTGGGTGATGTTTCAACATCCACTTTACAAATTCATACTTTTCCGTTTGATGATATTGTTCCAATTTATCTTCCACAAAATTCAATAACTCGTCTTCTACAAACTCATCATTCTTGTCTTTACAGCGGTGCTGAAGACCTTGGACTTGCAGTGGAACGTAAAAACGCGCCAATAAGAGTCGCAAACTTCCCTTGCATTGAAGATATGCATCCAGTAACCAGTGATTGTAATGATAGGCGCGTAATTGTTGTAGAATCGAAAACATGGTGCCATACGTGTATTGAATATTACTCAATAAATTACACGGGGCTTGCGGATTTGGAAAAAGGTCTTCATTGTACGATAATTTGTAGAGAATGTATTTATACAATTCACGCGCTTCGTACACCCATGTTCGGCGAGAGGGAATATCAAAAATATAGACCGGTTTTTTGATGGGCAATTGGGTAATACAATCTTCCTGATTCATGGGGTTGTTGATACATTTGCGTTTCAGCCACTGAAACAAGACATTTCGCATCTGAAATCGAGTGGACGCGTATTTGAAAAACCATTGACGAAATTCTTCCAAACAGGTGCGAAAAGGATAATGGTTATTGGAAAGAATCCCTTGTTGTCGCATTCGTTGCCACATACAATGATACTTTCGCGTTTCATTGACCAAATGATTGGGTCGATACGTACGGGTGAAGAATTTATGACGAATCGAAAGGGGAATATTCGGCAATAATAGTTGTGTGGATTCCTCTTGTGTAAGAAACCGAAACGCGGGGTATTTTGACTTTGGTGCGAGACCCTTCTTTTTGTATTGTTGTTTCATCTTCTTCTTGCGTTCGTTATATATGGTTTGGAGTCTCTTTTCACGACGCTCCTTTTTTTGTTGACGTTGCTTTGCACTCAACTTTTTCGGATAGGTGATGGACGATTCCATACAGAGATTACTAGAATATCATAAAAAAGGTTTAGGCCTCGATTGAATAATTCAAAACACAAACTTGATAATCTTATCATTGTGCCGTGTGCCAATTACAGTCCCCTCTTTATTATACACTTGCTGGGTTTTCTCATCGCAAAAGTACATATTATCGTGTTCACTTGAATCTTTTACAAACACACGGGTTACACTAATTTCCGGTTCAATGTCTTCAATCGAACGAATCTGTTGATGATGCATACATCGCTGAGTTCCAATCACATTGGGGAGTCGACAGCGATACTGAAGACGACTCTGCGATTTATAATTGGGTAAATGCGCACAGGTATAATATTCTTGGTCTGGATACATTCGAACCATGGAAGACTCTTTTTGCTTTAGTTTTGGAAGAATTATCTTGAGCATTTCCTTTTCGTCCTTTTCCAAGATTTGTGCGGCTTGTTTAATATATTCACGACCCACCTTTTCAAACATGGTGTCTAAACTGTCGACCAAATATTTTGGAATTTTTACACTTGTACTTTCCATTGTTTTACAAAGATACCTGCGTTTACGTATTCAATTTTTTGTTGAAAAACACCAGGAGTATGAATTCGCAAATATTGTCCCGCGAATCCTGGGGGCCTATTTTCTGGAAATTATTTCATCGTCTGGCTGAATATAGTGGCTGTTTTCGTGACGTGGTGCGCAACGACGACGAAATGCTTGCGTGGATACAAATCATAAAGTACCAATCCAAAGTGATGCCATGTGCCTTGTGTTGCACACATTTTGAAGAATACGCGCGAAAGTACCCCTTGTTGGAAATAAAGACGTTACGTGGATTGGACCGCAAGGCATTTTTACGTCGATGGGTGTACAATATTCACAGTGACGTGAATGCGCGGAAAAATGTGGCCAATACGGTGTCGTACGAAATGTTGGAAGGAATGTACAAGGGGCAGAAAGTAGGGGACCTTGTAAAATCACTGGAAGCCATGATGGACTATGCGGTCGAAAAAAAACAAGTATCCTATACGTCCGCAATTCAATGGAAGAATCAGGTTGCCAAATTACGAGGACTCTACGGAATTTGAATCCGAAGAATCAGAGTCAGAATCCGTATTGGAGTAATCGGACGAGTCAGAATCCATATGCATGAGCGAATGGCGAGTTGGCCAAACACCGTCCATCATCGTATCAATTCGCCCCCATATAAATTCAATACGGCGGTCCAAATCCGTTTGGAAGGTATCCATATAACTTTCAATCATTGTACCTATGGAATCCAATTCATCGTTTTTTTCAAGAACATTTTCGATTTTTTGATTCAATTTCTTTTTTTCATCATGAATCGAGTACATCCAATTGGGAAATCCTGGAAGGAGAACATTGATTCCTTCATACGGTTCACTGTCCAAATCCGTACCACGAAAGAGGTCACGAATATATTCATACAAGTCGTGCTTGTTGAAGAGAGCATAATTTACCGCTTGGGATGGATTCGACTTGACACGATAGGAAACTTTGACCTGACTGATTTTTACACGACCATTTTTTACCTTGTAATTATACGGAGTAATACGAATCACGTCGTCATGTTTTCCTGCAGGTTGTACATTATCTTTTGGAATAATGTAAATGAGAAGTTCTTCAAACATGCGATTCATTTTATACAAGTAACTGTTAAATTCATTGTATAAATTGTATTCAATTTTTTTGATTTTTGTTTTGTAAACATTTGAATTATATTTTTGTACACACGGTCTGACTTTGGTCGTTTACCAATTGTGGCAAAATACGTGAAGTGACGCCAAAAATATCGTCGAGTCGTCCCATACCACAGGCCTTGACAAACTCGTGCCATCCATATGCAAGCGAACCACCCACCGCAATTCCTACAATCCAGCCGAGTGCCGATTCACAATAGGTGGTGGTACGCAAGTACAAGAATAGACTTCCAAACATGACCACCAATATCATCGAAAGAATTGCTTGCGTTTTTCGCGCTTCTTCCCCTGCTTCATTTTTCAGGGCTTTGTCCCCCACCGAAAAGTTGTATAAACGATAGGCATTCAAAAACACATAGGTGAAAAAGAAGGTTATGATGGGCGTCCAAAAGGTCGGTACAACATTGGCAGGGTCAGATAAACTATCTTTTAATAAAATATTGCACAATGCCGGTGAACTCCGCTTCCAAAAAGTGCTCGTGGCGGGAAAAATAAATTCCGTTAAAATATTTAACCCAAAGACAACCGTCGGCACAATAATAAACATACCCGTTAAAAGAAACAGATAGTTAAAATTGGCCTGTACTGTACCGATAAACAATAGTGTCGATAATAATACAACGGGTAAGTTTCGGAATCCTTGCACAAAAAATTCACGCGAGGAATATACAATACTTTTTATTATTTTATCCATACTACTCCTACTATTCCTTGTTTAATTTGTTGTACATACTGCAAACTTTGTCCGGTCTTCCAATAATGGCACACCAAGGATATTTACATTTTCACGACTCTTTCCTGCCATACTGTGAAGCATGTAAATCAAAAATCCCAGGAATCCTCCAAAGAGTACAGACCCTAACGAACCCCCAATTCCTTCATACCCTTGTTTGATGCGCCATATCATAAATAAAAACATTATGGTAACCCCAAACCCAAATGACATCGGGATACGGGATGCCCAATCCGAATTATTTTTCGACAATTCCTCCATCTCATCCGAAAAGGATTGTATCGAAATGAGTAAATACGTAATAATACTTGCCAAGAACATGGTGGGTCCACTGGGGAATGAAGACCCTTGAATATAAGATGGCAAGAGGGCGAGTTGATAGGTACTCGGAGTACGTCCATTAAAAGCGGAAGATGGAACGGAACTTGTCTTTCCAGAAACCGCCATTTGAAGCGCACTCAACATGGAAATGACAATGGAAGATTCAATCATTGCCAAAAATAAAAACCCAAGTGCATAATGTTGGGTCAATAATGCAAGAATTCCTGTACCCATAATAAGAGACTGCGGAATCATTTGAAGAATAATTGTTGTCAATGGCTTTATAATCTCCGTATAAGGGTATGTGAAATTCGAGAAAAATTTATCCATATTTAAATAACCACTCTATAGATACAATAGGTATATTTTACTATGGGAATTCCATCATATTATAAAAAACTTGTTGACAGTGTACCGGGTCTTGTAAAAAGTTCCATTGGGGGAAAAGTCCACTCTTTTTATCTGGACTTTAACTGTCTAATTTATCATTGTTTGCGACGCCCCTCCATGATTTCCTATAAGGGTCCAGAACACAAGGATGTCTATGAAGAACATTTATTGCGCGAAATTGTTGCCTATGTCAAGCAATTGGTGGCCCACGTAAAACCGGAACATTTTGTCTATTTGGCCGTAGATGGTGTCGTCCCCATGGCCAAAATCCGCCAACAACGGTTGCGACGATTCAAGTCGGTTGTGGTGGCAAAATTTGAAGAGTCTATTGGAAAACGAGATGGACAATCCTGGGATACAAACGCCATTACACCTGGGACTCTCTTTATGAAAAAACTCCACGACCGGTTACATAGCCTTTGTTCCCAACAAAGTTTGGAAGGTGGGCTTGTGTGGAAGGTAAGTAGTGCAGCAGAACCGGGTGAAGGAGAACATAAAATCATGGACTGGTTGCGAAACTATAAACATCGGAATGGAACCCCCTTGCACAATAATATTGTCATTTACGGGTTGGATGCGGACTTGATTATCTTGTCCATGCTCATCAAAAAGCATTTGCCTGAAGATTGCAAGGTTTTCTTGTTTCGCGAATCCATGGAATTTGGTTCAGTAATATACAATTCACAAAATACAGAATCATATCACTACTTGGATATTCAGGCCTTGGCAACCGAAATTCTGAAAAACAAGTCAAGATGGATGTCAAATCATCAGGCACTCCATGACTATTGTTACAGCATGAGTCTCTTGGGAAATGACTTTTTGCCCCACGGATTTACTCTCCATTTGCAAGAACATGGGCATGACCGACTGCTCGAAATGTTGCGCCATGTATGGGATACAACCGGAAAACCCATGGTCAATGAATATACCTTTGAATGGGATTATGACCAACTCCAATATGCCTTTCAATGGTTGGCACAACATGAGGAAGACTGGTTTCTCATGTTTATTAAAAAAGCATTAAAGGACCGACACATGCCATTTACCCCCAAAACGGGAGATTTTTGGGAACAGGAATATGAAATGTGGAATCGTACCCCAAACCGTCTTTGTGACATTCAAATTTGTTACGACCATGCACGTAATAAATTACGAAAGAATTGGGGAGATGAATCGCGTGATGATTGGGTCAGCCTATATTATAGTCGTTACGTGGGTGTCATCCATCGATCAGAAGATCAGAAGAATGTATTACAAAACTACTTGTACGGACTTCAATGGATTAATAATTATTATGAAGGCATACCCGTGTGCAAATCGTGGTATTTTCCATGGTATGTTCCACCTCTTTGGAAATCTCTTGCCTACGAAAGTGTGAATCGCCACCATGTACCGGTAATTTATGAAATGCCCATTCAAGATTACGAACAACTCATGATGGTACTTCCCAAGAAAAGTTGGAATCTGGTTCCGGTAAAATATAAGAATTTGCCGAAAAAGGCCCCTCAGTATTGGCCTTCGAAATTCAACTATTTTATGGCCGGTCGCAAATTCATGTGGAATTGTGAAGCCATGATTCCCATCTTGTCCGTCCATCGTCTTCGTAGTCTCATGCGGTAAGGCTTGTATATTTGGATTGTTTGGCGATAGTAAGGTAATTATGGGCAATAACCCAAGCAATTTGGCGGCAATTGATTCGACCCATCTCGGTACATGGAATAAACTGATGCAAATCTCCAATCCTGCACTCCGTGTACAAACGATTGAGACCCTGTTTCAACAACGCCCCGATTATATTACGAGTGCAAAACGGGCTGGCGTGTACAATTACTTGATTCAATATTGCAATGATGTACGTCGTGGATTGCCACCTCCCCAAAATCACGGACTCTATCTTGGTCCCATCCAATTTCAATCACCACCGGTGGAAAATCATCGTGCCATGATGCAAGCCCCACCCCCAGGGTATCAAGACCGGCTGCCACCTCCTTCGAGTGGAAACGCGATTATGACGTACGGAGGCGGCAGCGAAGTTTCAGGACGAGCCAATCAAGACCCGTATACGATGCTCCAAAAGCCGAAACGGTCGGAAAAAGCCTTGAACTTTTTTAATGCATGTCTCAAAGTGTTGGCCATTGAAGAAGAAGTTGCATTAACCGAAGATACCTTGAAACGTGCTTATAAAAAGGCTGCCATTCGTGTTCATCCAGATAAAGGCGGAACGGAAGCCGAGTTTGATGCCGTGACACGAGCCTATGCATATTTAACGGAAATCTTACGCATTACGCAAGGGCGAAAGGCGCGCGATGAAAAAGCCCCGCCGGTGTCGATGAATGAGGCAAATCAACTTCGTGAACGTGAAAGTGAAGCGTGGGCGATGAAACAAGAACCTGTCCGACTGAATCCCAAAAACCTGGATATGAATGTCTTTAATCAAATGTTTGAACAAAATCGTATGCCGGACCCGGATGACGATGGATACGGCGATTGGCTCAAAGAACAAGATGAAGCACAAGGAAAAACCCAAAAATTCAGTGGTAAATTCAATCGCGATGTCTTTAACAAGATGTTTGAAGGGGAAGTGCGAAGTCGCGGTGGCGAAAATCAACAAC
>JACCDO010708791.1_pt1 | contig 21878 bp, 25 predicted proteins | sample 7446101 | NCBI WGS metagenome assembly JACCDO01 (sample SAMN15323440, study PRJNA562643) | freshwater metagenome | isolation source: river surface water | place: USA:Blue River Watershed | collected 2017-08-16
GTTGTTCAATTCCTTTGGCCTCTCTTTTTTCTTCACCATCGTTTCTTGTAAGAATCAAATCTAAATCCTCATACATCTTTGAAAAAGAATAAGCTTCGTCTGTTCCAGATTTTTTTACACTTAAGGCGTTTTGCCAATTTACTAATGTTTTTTTACTTAGTGATTCATCTTGAACTAGTTTCTGTAAGGCGGCAATGGTTTGATCGCTTGGTTTAAATTTCAAATTGTCTTCACCATCTTTTTTACAAACGTCTAATCGCTTCATTTCATCATTTTTACAAAGCTTTTGTATTTTTTCTTGGATTTTTGAACTTAAATTTTCTACAGGAGGAGGAGGCCCTTCAGAAGAGGCAGAAGGGGTAATTCCTTCAATTTTAGCAATCTCTCTCAGAAAACCATCTACTTTCCCTTGATTTGTCAAAAGCTCAAGATCTCTTGCCACCGTTAAAGCTTCAATAAAGTTTCCCGCTGAAATTTTTGCCTTTTTAGATTCAAGTTTAGATGTGCGTTCTTGATTTGCAATAATATCAGTTCTTAGTTTTTCAAATCCTTGAATGTGATTAAGCTTAAGATTAGCTTGTGCAATTTTTAGATCTATTTCAGCAAGAGAATCACAGAAGGAATCATCAATAGTTTCATTTGCAGTATCACTTAAATTGATTGGCGGTTGGGCGATAGTAGCTTGAGCTTTTACTTTATCTTTCATGACAGGAGAGCAGGTACCATCAGGGATTATTTTTCCATTCTCATCGGTATCCCTGACCCCCATTTTTTGAACTTTCAGATCATATTCTTTGAAGGCCTTTGCAAGATTAAAACATTGAAGCTTGAGGTCGCCTGACTGATCGGCCTTAAGAGCAGAGATAGGAATAAGAAGGAGTAAGATAAGGGGTTTAATCATACCTTGAGCTTTTCGTCAGGTTTTTTAAAAAGATTTAATTTAAAGCGTTTGACTTGCATTTTTAAGGAGATAGTCGCTTAAAATATAAGTTTTTAAGATTTTTTCCGATAGAGTGTCTCATGAAATATATAATCTGCTTTTTGATTTTTTTTACCTCAAATAAAGAAGCTTTCTCAAAAAATCCTTTGATTTATTTTTTTGGAAATTTGAGTGTCGTATTTGATAAAGTTGATAATGTTATAGTGAATAAATCTTGTCTTAATAAAAAATGCAAGGCCTATAAAAATTATCAAAAATTCAAAGATCATCCTCTTGATCAAAAATGGCTTTTAGGAGGTAAAAATCCTAGGGCCGTCAGGTGTACAAAAGTGATGGGAGGAGAAGTTCACATTGGGGTTGATATCTTAGGAAACCAGCAAAGTGTTTGTAAGTTTGATGATAACTCTTATTTGATTTAGGGCCTTTTTATGTTGATTGTTTATTTGATGAGTTTAATTTTTTCAATCCATGCTCAGGAATGTAAAGTCTACAAACGATCTGAGAGTGATGCTTCAACTTTTAAAGAAGAAAAACTTTTAGAGAATAAATCGTCTTCTTTTTTTGAATCAGGAAGAGCATTGTCTGGTTTTAAAACCCAGGATCAAGATGATCTTGGAAGTTGTTATGCCAATGCACTGACTGCAGCGATTAAAGTTTCTCATCCAACACATCCAGATATCTCCTACATCCATGGCTCATTTGTTGGGAGTCAGGGAACGTATTTTGGTAATGATAAAAAAATTATAAAAACGGATAATAAACTTTTTAACTACGGTGGCGATGCTTGTGGAACTTTTAATATGATGACATCTACGGGAGGAGCGTGTCCTTCAAGATACTCGATGCTAGAAAACGATCCTTCTCAAGATAAAATTATTAGGTCACTTGGAAAATATCTTGATTATTTTAATTCAAATACTGAGGAAGTTCCTGAGAGTTTTAAAAGTGATTTTGGCACCCTTATTGAATTAGTTAAAAAAGAACAGAGCTCAATTAAAGAAAAATGTGAGCAAGATCGGGAGTTAGTTTTTGATCCATCCAAACATTTTAGTGGTATCTTTCGCTATACTCTTTTTAATACCGAAGAAACACAATGCTCAGAGAGTATTAAAAAGGCCTTAAGTACTTTTTATAAGGGAGATCCTGAAGAAGATCCCTTTATGAATGACGCCGTTTTTACAGATGAGTTTAAAAAAAGTTTAAAGGAGTTTATCAAACAACCGGAGATTTTGAAAACTTTTGAACAATACTCTGATCTTCAAAAGTCTGGAGTTCTTAGTAATCAGTCTTCTTTAGCAAATAAATTTTTTAATCAAATAGAAGAACTCATTCGAAATGAAATTTCAGACTCCAATTGTAAAGATGAAGAAATCTTTCCTCAAAGTTTAAAGGATACACTTTTTGATATTATGTTCAAAGAATCTAAGGACTTTATCTTGGGTAGCTGTGAGGAGAAAAGCCTAGATGAATCAGTCGCAAAAATTCAAAATGAGGGAGAAGCTTTGCAGTGTTTTAGGCCGGAACATATGCCAATAGGTAGGGATTTACTTGGGGCTTATCCCCATATAAAAAAATATCTTGGGGAAAATTTCTTTGATCAAATTGATTTTAAAAATAAGTCTCTCTCTTTAGAGATATTAAGATCACAACTTATGCCGGGTTGCTCGCAACGGGAGAATTTAATTCCTTTAGATGACTTATATTGTGCTCGTATTGAATCTAGCTCTTTTAAAGTGGATAGATGTAAAAGTAATAACACAGAATGTGAAAGTGTTTTTGATGAAGAGAGAATTACTAAAGAACTTCAACATAAAATTATCTCCTCCATTGATACAAATTCAGGGATTGTCGTGAATGTTTGTACTTCATTTTTAAAAAATAAAACATTTCAAAAATCGAATTATTGCCAAGATAATGCCAATGCCGTGGAAGGGCATAGTTACCATGCAATGTCCGTGACAGGGTATCGCTGCTCAGGTGGAAAAATTCAGTATCAGATTCAAAATTCTTGGGGAAGAACTTGTCCAAATGCCTTAGATACTAATATTAAAAATGATTTTATGGAATGTGAGCTCGATCAAGATGGTATTCCTACAGGGCGATTTTGGGTGAATGAAGAAGTCTTGTTTGATAGTACAACAAGTCTTAATGTCATTGAGAAGCCCTAACCGTGCCCAGAACTCATAAAGACTTCATCATAATTGATAAATTTTTGAGATTCTCCAAGGCTTAAAAAATAGTCCTCAGAAATTTTCATGCAATCATTAAGATTTTGAGTGGCAAAAATTTGTGAGCGAAAATTGGCCGCATGGGGAAAACCTGCCGCAAACCATACAACAAGCTTTCGGATTTGAACGAGAATGGTTCTCTCTTCAGAGAAAGTCTCTGTGGTATATGCATAGAGACGATTGATCACTTCAAGATAATCCTTTCCAAGAAAAATAGATCTTTTCTCATTGGCATATTTTGGATCAAGGGATTCAAGAAAAATAAATGGGTTTCTCAGGGCCCCGCGAGCGATCATAAGAGCATCGCACTTGGTTTTTTTAAGTCTTTCGGATGTGCCATAAGGATGGTGAAGGTCACCATTACCTATAAGGGGAAGTTTTTTTAAATCATTGAGATTTTCAATAAAATCCCAATTGGCAAATCCCGTGTATTGCTGAGTTCTCGTTCTTCCGTGAATGGCGACCCATTCAATACCAGAGTTTTGAGCGATTTTTATAACTTCAGATGCATTAAGTGAGTTGGCATCCCAACCCGTTCTAATTTTTATGGAAAGTGGGATTTTCATCCTTGATCTCATCTTTTCAAACAGAGGAGCAAGTTTTGTCATCTCTTTCATCAGTGCAGAACCACCGCCCTTAGAGACCACTTTATTAACGGGACAACCCATGTTGATGTCTAAAAATTTAGGGCCAAAACTTTCTGCCACTTCCGCTGCGTTTGCCATGCTTTCAGCGTCTTCGCCAAATAGCTGGATCCCTACATTATTTTCTTTGGGATGAATTTTAAGCATCTCAAGGGTTCTTTCATTTTTATAATTGATGCCGTGGCAGCTGATGAGTTCGGAGACAGTTCCCCCGGCCCCAAGGTCTTCCATGAGAAGACGAAAAGGAATGTTACAAATGCCGGCCATAGGAGCGAGGAGAAGTTTAGAAGAAAAATCAATGGTCCCAAGTTTTATGGGTGTGGCAAAACGTTTGAAATGCTCAATCTTTGTTTTTAGCTCTGGACTAAATTCTTTTATCTCTTTCATAGGAAAGAGATTTAATTCACAGAATAGTTCTTGTAAATAAGAGAGAAGAATCATTAAAATCTTTACCTATGAAATCAGTAATTTTTGACTGCGATGGTACTCTAATTGATACCAGCAAGAGAGATTTTCCCCTTTTTCCTGGGATTCGGAACCTCTTAGAAGAGCTATCTTCTGAGTGCAAGCTATTTGTATGGACCGCCAGAGACCGTCTCTCAACTCAGCGCATATTAAAAGAGCATCAAATTCTTTCTTTTTTTGAAGAGATTCATACGGCCTCGGATGGTGCCACTAAGCCCAACCCCGAGGGGTTAATAAAACTTGTTGGAAATCAGAAAAAATCTGAAATCTGTGTGATTGGAGACTCAATGAGTGATATCTTAGGAGCAAAGAAATTTCAGGTTTTGGCCATTGCTGCAATTTGGGCACCTGGTGTTAGGATTGATGATTTGGAGCTTGCCGGGGCAGATTTCTTAGTGAATGATCCTAGGGATTGTAGTAAGATCATTCGGGAAAATTTAGAGGGAGAGAGTGATGTTTGATAATTTAAGTGAAAAGTTCTCTGATGCTTTTAAGGCGATTAGAGGAAAAAATAAAATCTCTGAAGAAAACATTGAGGAAACTCTTAAGTCTGTTAAGACGGCCCTTTTAGAGGCAGATGTTAACTTTAAAGTGGTGAAAGAATTCGTTGAAAAAGTTAAAGCTGAAGCTTTAGGTGAAAAAGTTCTTCGGGGAGTAGAGCCAGGTCAGCAGTTTGTTAAAATTATGCATGATGAGCTCGCAAAGCTCATGGGTGGAGAGCAGTCGGGATTAAATTTAAAATCCTCTCCTAGTCCGATTTTAATTGTTGGTCTCAATGGTGCAGGTAAAACCACTTTTGCAGGTAAACTTGCGCTTTTTCTTCGAAATAAAAATAAAAAAGATGTCTATCTTGTTCCTGCGGATAATTTTCGTCCGGCCGCTAAGGATCAGCTAATCACTCATGCCAAAAATCTTGGCGTTGAATATTTTGATTCTGACCTCTCAAAGTCTTCAGTCGACATAGTCCGCGCAGGGATGAATGAGGCAAAACGTCTTGGAAAAGAAATAGTCATTATCGATACAGCTGGACGTCTTCAAGTTGATGAAGAGTTAATGGGTCAGCTCGTTGAGGTGAGAAAATCTCTTGAAAACCCTGAGGTCCTAATTGTTGCGGACGCTATGACAGGGCAAGAGGCCGTGAATGTTGCAAAAGTATTTCATGAGAAAGTAGGCCTTACTGGTGTGGTTCTTTCAAAAATGGACTCCGACGCCAGAGGGGGAGCGGCCCTTTCTATTCGTTACGTCACTGGCGTTCCTATAAAGTTTATTTCTGTTGGTGAGAAGATGAAGGATCTAGAGTCTTTTCATCCTGATAGACTTGCCAAAAGAATTCTTGATATGGGGGATGTCCTCTCATTAGTTGAAAAAGCTGAAGAGGCCATTAATAAGGATGATGCCGAAGGCATCATGAAAAACCTTGAGAAGGGTAAATTTACGATTAATGATTTTGTGAAACAAATGGAAACCATTAATCGCCTCGGCTCATTTGGATCTATTTTAAAAATGATTCCAGGCATGGGTGGAATGCTTCGCCAGATGGGGGATTTATCTCCGGCCGAAAATGAAATGAAAAAAATGCGAGTCATCATTAATTCGATGACAAAAAAAGAGCGTGATAATGTGGACCTGATCGATGCTTCTCGTCGCAGAAGGATTGCTGCTGGCTGTGGGAAAACAGTTCAGGATGTGAACCTATTTATTGAGCGCTTTAATCAAATGCGTCAAATGATGGTGGGGATGATGAGCATGATGAAAGGCGGGGGCCTGCCTAATATTCCAGGAATGGGGCCTGTTAAAGGATTTCGCCAAGCTCCACAGAATCAAAATTTAATGGGCCAAGGGGATAAAAAGGGCAAAAAAAGTCCTTTTGGTAAGAAGTATTTTTAAAGGGTTGAAGGCAAGTTGTTTGACTTTGGTGGTCAGTTGAATTATAAAACTTAAAAATTTTTTGTGTTATCTCGAGAGGAGAATTCCAAATGGTAAAAATTAGAATGGCCCGTGGTGGTCGCAAAAACCGTCCTGTTTACACTATCGTTGCTACAAACTCACGCAGCCCACGTGACGGTCAATTTCTTGAAAAATTAGGTCAATACGATCCAAAAGCTGCTGAACTATTAAAGTCAGTTAATGTTGAAGGTATCAAAGCTTGGTTAGCAAAAGGTGCTCAACTATCTGATACTGTAAGAACTTTGCTCAAAAATAATAATATTAAGTTATAATATTGTTGTTATCCTTGGATTAATCTAAGGAGCATTTATTTAACAAGTAGGTGTTATGAGCAGCGAATTAAAGTCACTAATTGAGTACGTCTCTAAAGCACTTGTAGACATGCCTGAGCATGTTGAAGTCCACGAGATTGAAGGTGAGCAGACAACGGTGATCGAGCTTAAGGTTGATAAATCAGACTTAGGTAAAGTTATCGGCAAGCAAGGAAGAACGGCAAGAGCACTAAGAACAATTTTAAATGCCGCTTCTACTAAGCTAAGAAAAAGATCTGTTCTCGAAATTATTGAATAATACGTTTACTTAAAACAAATCATTGGCCCCAGATCTTTTAAGAGATTTTGGGGCTTTTTTATTTTTAAAAACTATGACTGATTTTATAAAAATGGGTGAGGCCTTTCATCCGCACGGAATTAAGGGTGAGGTTGAGCTTAGGGTTTTTAATTCAATTGAAAATGATTCTAGCTTATCCGATGGTGCTGAGTTGCTGCTTAAGCCTTTGAGTGAGAAATCCAAATTAAATTCTCAGGGTGAGTTGTGGAAAATTAGTAAGCTTCGTTTTGGGAATAAAGTGATTTGTTTACTTGAGGGAATAAAAGATCGAACACATCTTGAGTCTCTTCTTCCGTTCGAATTTTTTTTAAAGCGCGAAGAGTTTGAAGAGCTTGATGAGGGAGAGTTTTATCTAGTCGATGTTGTTGGTTTTGAAGTGTTTTCACCTACAGGGGAGCTCCTTGGGGTTCTCGAAAATTTTGATGACAATGGCGAGCAGTATCTTTTTAACGTCAGACTTAAAGATGGATCAATTCTCACTTTGCCGTACGTGGATGTTTTCTTTCCTGAGATTCGATTTGCTGATAAAAAAATTATCATGAATATGCCGGAGTATACGGAGTGAAAAAAAAGATTTGGATCCTGACTCTTTTTCCAGAATATTTTCTTCCCCTTATCCAGTGCGGGATTTCAGGCCAGGCACTTCGCGGGGAGAGAAATGGTGAGGGCGAGGGATTTGAAATCAACTGCATTAATATCCGTGACTACTCCAAAACTAAATATAAAAGTGTGGATGACACTCCCTATGGTGGTGGGCCTGGCATGGTCATGAAGGCGGATGTGCTAAGGGATGCTCTCGTTCAAGGAGTCGTAGAGGCCAATGGGTACAAGTCGATGGAGGATTTGTGGGTCGTTTATACTTCACCTCGAGGGCGAGTTTGGAATCATACCGCTGCAAGAGAATTTGCACTTACAAAACTCTCTTCAAGTCATAAAGATTTAGTTTTTATCTGCGGGCGCTATGAAGGAATTGATGAAAGGTTTTTAGAAAAATATGTGAATGAATTCATCTCCATTGGGGATTTTGTTCTGACAGGTGGGGAGATTGCTGTGATGACCATCTTGGATTCAGCGATTCGATTTGTTCCAGGAATCCTTGGCAATAAGCTCTCGAGTGAGCATGACTCTTTTGAGGATGGATTAATTGAATACCCTCAGTACACTCGACCCGTTGAATTTGAAGGCATGATCGTTCCAGAAATTCTTCAGGGTGGGCATCATAAAAAAATCGAACAGTGGCAAATGAATGAAAAACTTCGATTAACTCAAAAATATAGGCCTGATCTTTTAAAAAAATAACGCCAAGCTTCGACGGCAAAGTTTTAAATAGAATACCAATTGATTTTAGTTCCAGTCTTTTTATGGTCTTCAAAAACACGTTTTAAAAATTGTCTCTCTTCATTGGTGAAAGGATCTTGTCCGTCGGTGATTGTAATAAGATTAAGTTCACCTTTTAATTTTAATGCCATAAGAGCTTGCGCCTCTTTAATAAATGTTCCACCCTCTGGACGATAATTTTGTAAATTTGATCCTTGGCAACCCAATTTAGCTTCTCTAACAACAAAGACTAAAGTCTCGGGATCAAAGCTCATTCTTTTAATTTGATCAAAACTCATTCCTCTCAGGGATCGATTATTTTGAAATGAACCAGAACCATCAATGAGATAAACATTTTGAATTTTTGGTGCAAGGGATTTTCCTGTGAAAGTCATTTCAACAAATCTATCGTGGGCAGAATGATCGTAGGAATTTTGTTCTCCAAAATATGTGGTAGGTACATCAACTCGAATATCAATTAATTTTTCAAGTTCAGCTTTGACATGTTCAGCTCTTCTTTTAGAAAGCTCTAAATTTTCTTTTTCCTCTCCACATTGATCAGCGTGAGCAGTAAGACTCAAGGAGTTTAAAATGTTTGGAAGTTTACTTAAAAAAGATTTTATTTTCTCTTTTTCATTTTCTTTAACTTCATCAGAGCCTTCATCAAAAAAAACTTTCTCCTTAGACACCTCTGGATTATGGGCCCCGTTTGAATCGATTCGACAAAGAATAAATTGAGTCTTATCGATTTTGGGATTAAACCCATACCACTGACTCTTTTTTTGATAAATTTTTGAATCCGAAAACTCACCCCCAAAGGCCGAGTGAAGGAGAATTGATATGATATAAATGAATACATTCATACCTAGTCTGTTACAAACGAGGTGCCACTCACCATGGTCTAAATGATTAAAATGATGAAGTGATTTTTTTACACTGACTAATTTTTTAACACTTTAAATTTTCCAAGTTCAGTGCGCTCTAAACTTTCTAATTCAATCGTTTCAAAGTGAAAGGGAGAGAGTAGGTCATCAGGTAGTGTGATGCCAGGGGTGTGATAAATGATAATTTTTTTTCCAAGACGAGCATCATCTTGGATGAGAACTTCTATCTTTCCAAAGTGATCATGCTTGATGGCGTAGGAGATAACTTTTTCTTTAAGCTCAAACAAGCTGACCAGACGTCCTGAGATTTTTATTTGATCATCAAGTCGCCCTAAATGCTTAAAATGTTCATCCTCAAAAGAGGCCCGATCACTGGTAGGGAAAAATCCCTGTGAATCGAGTAAGTCTTTTGAAAAAGAAATTTTAAATTCAGGATTTAATTGAAATTCAAAACTAAAAAGTGAGGGAGTTTTAACCCAGAGCCTATGATTTTGATCAATTTTAATTTGATGAATATCAAGAATTTCAAGTTTAGTTTGAGAATTTTTTTGAGAAGCTAATTGTGAGCCAACTTCTGTCATGCCAAAAGTTTTCAACACTGGCCACCCAAGCTCTATGGCCTTGAGGCGCAATTTTTCGCTCAAATAATCTCCTCCAACAAAAAGATATTTTAAATCTTGTGGAGGATTAAGATTAAGTTTTATCACATCAAAAAGTTGAGTCGGAACAATACTCGTGACAGTGATTTTTTCTAAAGAGAGCTTTTCTCTCCAACTCATTGGGTCCCATTTTCCAAGGGCGATCACTTTACTGTGCGAGCGACTTGCTCTTATTAGAACGGAAAGACCTCCGATGTGATAGTCGGGAAGAGAAAGACCCCATATATCTTTATTGGTCAGGTTTAAATGTCTATTCACCGAATCGGCATGAGCAATGAGTGCATCAAGAGAGATCCCATATCCCTTGGGGAAGTGTGAAGTTGTTCCTGATGAAAAAAGAAGAACATGCCGAGAAATACCAAGACTCTTAAGTTGATTGAGAATAGTTTTTGCTTCCTCTTTAAGTTTTGGATGATGAGGAAACTGAAGTTCTTTGGTGGTGAGATTTAAATCGAACATAAACTTTTCCACGAAAGATTTTCTAATTCAAGATAATAGCTTTTTAAGTGATCAAGATTGGGAAGATTATTGTGAAGAAAAATTCCTCTCTCCTCCTGATAAAATCCTCTGGTTATAATACCGTGATAAAGGCCAAGATCTCCATGTTTTAAAAGCTCAAGATAAGAATGCCAAAGTCCAAGATCACTTCCAAGGTAAGAGCTAAAAATTGTTTTTTGATTAGTCTTGAGAAACCCTCTGTTTGGTTTGTGGATGAGAACAGAAGCTTCCTTTGAATCGATAAAATCTTTTGCCCAAGGGATTGGAGATGAAGGCCATGGTAGAGAGGGCATCGGGTCTTCAATATATTCAATTTGTGAATATTTTTCAGTAGGGAGTTCTTTAAAAAAAAGATTCCAAGATTTTTCGTCAAAGCAACCATTAGCATCAAGGCGAATCTTTATTGTGGATGGGAGGTGAAGAAAATTCTGATCTTTGGGATCTTGTAACTTATATTTGATAACAGGAGCTGTCGTCGGAGTTTTACCATCCCAGAGTTCATGATTTAAAATGGGTCTAGGATTTTGAGTTCGAAGCTTTTCTTCTTGTAAAAGAAAATAAAAAACTTTTTGCTGGTAAGTTGTGTTTTGAAATTTAAAATTTTCTAAAAAAGAATCAACCGACTCATCTCCAAGTTCAATATGAGGAAAAAAATCAGCAAAATGATTGGTAAGTTTTTGTCTAATTTTAAGATACACGCCAGTTTTTTTCTCTGGAGTGCTTAGGCGATTCGCCTTTTTTACAGGTGTAAGATGATAAAGACTATAAAAGACCTGCATATAAAAAACTTATTCCTAAAAAAAGAGAAAATAAAGTTAAATGGATTCCAGAAAATTTTAGCCCTTCATTAAGTTCATGTCCTCTTTTTGAAAGAATGATTGAACTTAATTTGATCCCCGGTAAAAGTGAAATTCCTGTTAAAGGAAGTAGCCGATAATCTAAGAAAAACACGAGGAGAAGATAAGGGACAAAGATAGAAAGAAGTGTGAGAAAACGATATCGATTTTCAGATAAATGGGTGGCAAGAGTCATTTTTCCTACTTTTTTATCTGTCTCTCGATCCCTAAGATTATTAACCATGATAAATGTTGTGGTAAGAAGGCCAAAGATTGATGCCAAAATAAAGGATTGAAAATTAATTTTTAGGGCAAATAGATAAAAAGAGCCCATAACAGAGAAAAGACCAAAAAATAAAAAAACAAAAAGCTCCCCAAGGCCTCTATAGGCAAGAGAGATCTTACCTCCTGTGTAGCCGTAGGTAAGATAAAGGGAAATGAGTCCTAAGAGAAGAAAAGGCCATCCTCCACGAAGAATGATAGGAACCCCGCAAAGTGCTCCTCCCGCAAGGCTTAAGTAGGCCCATTGCTCTACTTTATCTACACTGACTAATCCTGAAGCAGAGACTCTTGTAGGGCCTACTCTTTCGGCATCGGCACCTTTTTTAAAATCGATCACGTCGTTAAAAAAATTGGTGGCAAGTTGAATAAATAACGCTCCAAAGACGCAGAGAAAGAGATAAGAAAGAAGATGGGTTTTTGTTAAGCTAAAATAATAAGTATAGGCAACGATTGGTGGAATCACTCCTGCAAGAAGTGTTTTTGGTCTTGTGGCGAGAAGAAAATTTTTCATAAGATACCTTCAAATTCTAAGACATTCTTAATGGCCTCTGGGTTTTGAAAGAGGCGATGGCCCCCATCGATGATGTGGCATTTTAATTTTGCTGGAATTAATTTTTTTTGAGCAAGATCAAAATATTTTAAGTCATACTTTCCAATGAGATAAAGTACCTTTGATCGGTGCTCGCTCAGAGAGGGCAAAAAGTTTTCTTGATCAGATAAACGAAGTTTTTCAAAAAGATTCTTGAAGCGATGAAGTCTCTCGGATGTTATTTCTTTAAGGGGAAGATCATCTTTAAAAATAGGAAGTTCATTCCAGTAATTAATAAAATGAGCTTCACTCATTTTATTAAGGATTGTGTCTTCCCACTTTTTTCGCTCACTAATCTCGCTTTCATGCTCAAGACCTGGATGAGCATTAATAAGGACAAGGTTTTTGAGTTGGAATTCATTTTTAAAAGCAATCTCCATCGCAAGACGTCCACCCATGGAGTATCCAACGAGTGTATCATGAGGATTGAGTTTAAATTCATTGAGATCAAAGTTAAGAAGGTCATGATGGGTGATATTGTCTTCATGTTGAAGAAAAGAAAAATCATTAGGTGATCCAAGAAAACCATGAAAAACGTGTATCATCTTTCCCAAGCTCCTAAAAAGTTTCTGGTTTGATTCTGATCAGGGCAGAGCTCAATGACTTGGTGTAAATCTAAATCAGAAAGATTATTAGAGTAGCTAAGATCAAAAGCTTCAGTGATTTTTTTGAAATGCTTTTCATGAGAAAGAATGATTCTTGAATCTAGTTTTAGCATGTCAAAAATTCTTCCACCCTTATTGTTAATGATGATTAATTTTAAATTTTCTGGAAGATTCTCAAGAGCTGATAAATCGTACTTCGTTGTCATATCTCCAAGAATACAATAAAGAGGAGTTTTTAATCCTTGGGCTATTCCGCAGGCCGTAGAGAGTTGTCCATCAATTCCATTGACCCCTCGATTCCCAAAGACATGAAATCTTTTTCTTTGCACAAGTTCAAAAAATCTAATCACTAAAGAATTTCCCAAATAGATATAAGAGCCTTCAGGTATCATTTCTTGAATTTTATGGAAGTAGGAAACTTCACTTTCTGGATAGGATTTAATGAGCGCATGAAATTGTTCTTCTAAGCTACTCTGATTTTTTTTGCCGGAAAATCTAGAAACAAGCTTAAAGAAAAGATCGTTGGATAAAAGTTCTTGGGATGACATCTTTAGGACTTCTCCGAAAGAGAGTCCCGCTAATCCTCGATTATCAAAACTAAATACCGGAAGTGGTTTTTTTTCAAGAAGTCTCCAGATTTTTGATAAAGGCGTGTGACCTATTCTGACAACAGAGTCAGACTGATTAAAGGCCATGATCAATTCTTTTTCCGACAAAAGGGGAGAGAGGTCTCTTCCATGACTTAAAGTCTCTGCATAAAAGGGGATGCCAAGAGATTTAAACTTTTCAATAAATTCCCTCATTGAATCTTGTTCATGGGAAATGAGAAAAAGAGGACATTTTTTATTAGAAATAAAATTTTCAAATGATAAAAAATCCTCATGAATTTGAGGAGTCTCGCTGTGAGCGATTGTATCATCGATCAGCACATTGATGTGCACTGGGCCCATTGATTGAGTCCATTTAAAATCTTCAAGCTCGTTCAGGGTCACCTCAAAATATTGATCGCTTAAATAACTTGATATCTGCTGATGATTTATGGTTTGTGGAGATCCTGTTCCATGGAGTTTTTTTGGTCTGTCTCCTGAAATAAGAATGATGGGTACGTTAGAATATTTTGCTTCAATGAGTGCCGAGAGACACTCGGAAACGGCAGTTCCCGAAGTTGTGCATATGGCGACGGCACTTTTTTCCACTTTTGCACGCCCTAGGGCCTTAAAACTTGCGACTCTCTCATCAATTTCAAAACTTATTTTTTCGGGATCAAAGAAATTCAAAAGCTTTTCGTTTCTTGCTCCTGTACAAAAATAGATGTGGCGCAAATCCTTTAAGGAGAGTTGCATAGATAGTGCTCCTTAATGATGTCTCTTTTTAAACGTATTTCTTGGAGTTCTTTTTCCTCCGTCGACTGCAAGACCACCCCTCCACCGGATTCAATCCAAAGTTTTTGGCCATCCCACTGAACGCACCTGATGGCGACCATCACTTGATTGATGGTTTTGGATTTAAACCCAAAAGCACTCCCAAAAAAGCGCTTAGGATTTACTTTTTTATAGTGTGAATTTTGTAAAAAATTTTTCGCGACCTCACTTGGATATCCTCCAAGAGCAGCGGTAGGAGAGAGTGTACTTACCAGAAGTTGGTGAGTCCAATCAGGTTTGAGTTGGGCCTCAATGGGGGTTTTCAAGTGAACCATTCTTTTAAAAGGTGTGAGTTCAGTTGGTTTTACTAAAAGACTCGTCGTAAAATGATTTAATTTTTCTTTTAAATCAGAAATAACAAATTCATGCTCAAGTTGATCTTTTTTTGAAGAGAGAAGAATTTCTTTGTCTTCAATTTTTGCCGATCCTGCTAGTGCGTGGGTAAAGAGTCTTGAGTCTTTTATCGCGTAAAGAAATTCCGGAGTATTACCAATGATTCCAAAATTTTTATCCCAAAGGCCATAAGGATTTCCTGATTCAAAGAGAAAACATTTCCTAAGAAGATTTGAAATCAGCTCAGAAGTATTTTCTTGTGTGATAAATTCTTCTCTCGAAATGAGAACGGCCTTTTTGAAATTTGAATCTAAGTGATTTTTAAGTTCTTTGAAATCTTTTTGGTAAAGCTCATCACTTGTTCCTTGAGAAGAAAAGGTACTTGGGGAAGTCTTTTTTAAAATAGCTAAAAGATCTTCTTTTAAGAGATGAAAAATTTTTTTAGGTTTAAAAATGTGATATTTTTCTTCAAAAAAATCTTTTAAAAAAAAGCAGTCTTCCTCTGGAATGGATTCAGACTCACTGACATCTCCACCAAGACCCAGAATGATTTTTCCTGAAAAATATTCTGTGGAGAAGGCCCATGGACCCAAAAAAAAATCAGAGAGTTCAATTTCTTGAGCTGTCTGAGTTTCATTCATTAGTACATCCAAGGAAATTTTTCGAATTCTGCTTTTCTTTTCTCTAAGAAAGCATTTCTTCCTTCCACGGCCTCATCAGTTCCGTAGGCAAGTCTTGTGGCCTCTCCGGCATAAACCTGCTGTCCCACAAGGCCATCATCGATGAGATTAAATCCAAACTTAAGCATCTTCATCGCCGTTGGAGATTTTCCGCAAATAATTTTTGCCCATTTAAGAGCTTCAATTTCAAGCTCAGCGTGGGGAACAACTTTATTGACCATTCCCATATCGAAGGCTTCCTCGGCCGAGTAGTTAAATCCCAAGAAGAAAATTTCGCGAGCTCTTTTTTGTCCAATTTGGCGAGCAAGATACGCTGATCCAAATCCACCATCAAAGCTTGCAACATCTGGATCTGTTTGTCTGAAAACCGCGTGCTCTTTTGAAGCAATCGTCATATCACAAACAACATGAAGAGAATGTCCTCCGCCAACGGCCCACCCAGGAACCACGGCAATGACAATTTTTGGCATAAACCTGATCATGCGCTGAACTTCTAGGATGTGAAGACGTCCATGTGCGCGAGGAAAATGAGAAGGAGCATGTTCCTCATACTCATAACCTGTTCTCCCTCGAACGTTTTGATCTCCTCCTGAACTAAAGGCCCAACCACCGTCTTTTGAAGAGGGGCCATTTCCTGTGAGAAGAATAACTCCCACATCATTTTGACGATGGGCCCACTCTAGAGCAGTTAAAAGTTCATCTACTGTTTTTGGCCTAAATGCATTTCTTAGATCGGGGCGATTAAAAGCAATTCTTACGGCCCCTGTGTTTTTGGCCTTATGAAAAGTGATATCTTCAAATTGGTAATCAGTGATTTCGTTCCATTCTTTCGGATCAAAAATTGGAGAGATCATTTGTCCTCACTTGTCGCAAAATAAATATAAGCAATTCCACCGAAGACAGGTTTGTATCCAAACTTTTTGTAGAGGGTATTTTTTTTCATAATATCCACAAAAGCTTCAGCGGATGGAAATTCTTTACTCGATGTGATGAGGTATTCGTACGCATCTGTTCTTTTTGAGATGTATCCAAAAAGAGGAACATAGAGTTTTAAAAGATTAAAGTAAAACCAAGAATAAACTTTATTCTTTGGTTGTCCAAACTCGAGGACAAAAAGGGATTTCGCCACTCGACTTAACTCACTTAGACCCTTACCAAGATTCTCTACGTTTCTAATCCCGAAAGAAATGCTTGCGGCATCGAATTCTTGATCCTTGAAGGGTAGTTTTTCAATATCTGCCACTTGAAAATGAACCGAGGAGTTTTGTTTTTCATTTTTTATTTTAGCAAGATCAATCATCTTTTCTGAAAAATCAATTCCAGTTACAGATGGAACTTTTTCACTGAGCATGAATGCGATATCTCCAGTGCCCGTGGCACAGTCGAGAACTTTTTTTGGCGAACCTTTAGCAATGAATTTGACGAAATTTTTTTTCCATATTCGATGAGTTCCTGCCGAGAGAACGTCATTTAGAAAATCATATTTGTGAGAGATATCATTAAACATCACCCTAACAAATTCAGCTTTACTCATGTTACATCCTTAATTCTTTATCAAAGAGGGGAGCTAGTTTATTTAGTTTTTGAACCATTTCATCAAATTGATGAAGATTGAGTGCTTGTTGACCATCTGAAAGAGCACAGGCCGGTTCTGGGTGAACTTCAACAATAAGTCCATCAGCTCCTGCCGCTACGGCAGCATAGGCAGCATCAGCGACATAGGGAGTAAGTCCCATACTGTGAGAAGGATCAACAAGAACTTTAAATGGCGTATTTTTTTTAAGATAAATGACTGATCCTAAATCCAGAAGATTTCTGAGTTTCGTATCGAAGGATCTCACTCCTCGCTCACAAAGAATGATATTTTTCTCACCCAAGTTAAAAAGGTATTCAGCGGCCCCAAGCCACTCAGAGATGGTGGCACTAAAGGCCCGTTTTAAAATCACTGGACGGTTATAGCGAGAAAGCTCTTTAAGGAGTTCGTAGTTGTACATGTTTCTAGCGCCAACTTGAAATACTGAAGAGATTTCGCAAAGGCTTTCAATTTGTCTGATGTCAGTGACCTCAGTGATAAAATCAAAAGGGATTTCTTTTTGCATTTTTTTGATGATCTCAATCCCTTCATCACCCATGCCTTGAAAAGATTTGCTGGAAGTTCTCATTTTGTGAATTCCACCACGGATCAGTCTTGGCCGGTTGGGATTGGTTAGAATTTGGCGCATTTGATTTTCTGATTCAACGGCACAGGGGCCGGCGATTAAGAAAAGGTCTTGGGGTCTAAAATTAAGGGTTGGCGCCATAGGATTTCCAATGAAAATAATTTGCTTCCTTTCTTAACTGATTCTCCGCGTTTTCGCTAGACATTTCGTGGAGCGTGACGATACTAATCGAGCTTTTGTTGAATTCAAAGATAGAGGTTTTAGATGGGTTTTCCAGTTCCTTGTTACATAGGCCTTGTTCACGGCCCTATTCGCTCGAAAGATGGTCAAGAAATCACGACTTCGGTAACGAATTTAGACATTCATGACATTGCTAGATCGGCGAGGACTTTTGGCTTTAAGCGTTATTTCATTATCACTCCCATAAAAAATCAGCAGACTATGGTCAAAAAAATTCTTGGCTTCTGGGAAACAGATTCAGGATTGATTTATAATCCAGATCGGAAAAATGCTTTGTCAGAGGCTGAAGTCCTTGATTCTATTGAATTAGCTATTGAAGAAGTCACAAAAAGAGAAGGGAAGAAGCCCTGCGTTGTTGTGACGGGGGCAAATTTTGATAAGTTTGATGGAAATGAATCTAAACTTTTAGAGAAGATTCGCCTTGACGGCACCCCTATGCTCTTGTTATTTGGTACAGGATGGGGATTAACTGCTTCAGTGGTTGAGCAGGCCGATTTTCGGCTGGGCCCAATATTTGGGATAGCAAATGACGGATATAATCATTTGTCTGTTCGTTCAGCGGTTGCAATTTATTGTGATCGACTGGCCCGAAGCCTCTGATCCTTTAATATTTTCCTTCCCTCTGGCCACAGGTTCGGCGAATGGAAGTCTCGTTTAAGAGGTTGTTATGAATTTAGTAGATGTTGTAGAACAAAAGTACTCAAACCCTAATGCAACAAAATTTCCAGCTTTCAGAACTGGGGACACAATTGAAGTTGCAGTGAAAATCAAAGAGGGTGAGAAAACAAGAACTCAGGCATTCCAAGGAACTTGCATTGCTATGAAGCACCCTGGAAAGCTTAATGGTCACTTCAGAGTAAGAAAACTTTCTGATGGTGTTGGTGTTGAAAGAGTATTTCCTTTCCACTCACCAGCTGTTGAGTCGATTACGATCGTTTCTAAAGGTAAGTCTCGTCGTGCAAAACACAACTACCTTAGAGAGAGAACTGGTAAAGCAGCAAGAGTTGCTATCGATTATTCTCGTTAATTTGAAAAAAATTAATCAAATGAAAGGGCCCCGATTTTTCGGGGCTTTTTTTTATGCTTGAACTTGAACTTATTCAAACTTTTCCCCATCTCATTATTGCCACAGATGAAGTAGGTCGCGGTCCTTTGTGTGGTCCAGTGGTCATTGGTTCTATTGCGGTGAAAGTACAGACGAGGGAAGAGCTCAAAACTCTTTTAGAGACTTTAAAACAAATTGGTATCAATGATTCAAAGAAACTCTCGGATATAAAACGCCAAAATATTCTTAAAAACTTAAACATACAAGAAAGCGAATTTAGGATTCACAATTCAATTAAGCTTTTAAAAAAGAAAATTGATTTCATCACCTGGGACATTTCTCATCAAGAAATTGATCAGGAAAATATCCTGGCCGCTAGCCTTAGGGGGATGAAAGAGGCGAGTGAGTTTTTGGTAAAAACGAAACAAAAACAGATAACAGTTCTTATCGATGGACATCAAACTCTTAGGGGAGATAAGAAATTTTCTTGGAATGAAATTCCTCTTATTAAAGGGGATTCAAGGTCTGTACTAATTGGACTCGCCAGCATCATTGCCAAAGAAAAGCGAGATTCGTTCATGAGGTTTCTTGATGAAAAATACCCCGAATATGGATTGGCAGAGCACTTTGGTTATCCAACGAAAAAGCACAAAAAGGCTATTGAAGAGTTTGGGCCAACACCCATCCATCGTAAAACCTTCAAAGGTGTTAAAGAATTCGTCCGGCATTGAAAAAGAAATGTTTGTATCCAACACTTTTCACTCAGTAGGGATTCCTCTTTTAGTCTCTCCAAATTTACTAAGACAAAGAGGGCTTGGGCAAATTGATCTTGCAAGACTAGTTAAAACCCCCACGTCGTGGAAGCTTGATGTGGTTGAGGTGAAAAGTTCAATTTTAAAATCTCCCTTTAAAAATAAAAAGCAATATCAACGATTAAATCATTCAACCCATTTTCTCGCCCTCATATTTGGAGCAGAATCGAAGCTTCATTTTATCTCATTAAACTAGAGAGAATTAGTCGGACAGATTAGTTTTTGCAAAAACTTCAAACTTTCATTAACCTTAAAGTATGAAAATTATTTCTTTATTTTTTGCATCGATTTTTTTCATTACTCTCACTTTTTCCAATCCTGCGAAAGCCGAGATGCCTGTTAAGGCGCGGGCCTTTTTAACGATCGTGGGCTATGGAGCGGCGAGTGGAGCGCTGATTGGTATGGCCTCCATGGCGTTTGGCAATTCCACCAGGGCCGTTGCTCAGGGAGCGTCTCTAGGACTTTATGGTGGGATTATTTTTGGGGCCTATGTTTTATTCTCGCATCATCAAAAGCAGATGGGAAATTACGAAGACTCAGGTTCACCTTACCAGGAATCCAGAGATGTTTATGGTGATGAATATGATCCTTCTCAAGGTGGAGATGGTGAAGGAGCTCAGGATGGTGGAAATTTCTTTGAGCGCATGAGAACAATTGAATCGAAATTTGAAACACAAACAAAAAACGGAGGTCAGTTGCCTCCGCTTTATGTCAATTTATTAAATTTTGAATTTTAGTTTTCGAAAGTGTGATTTCTATTTCCAAATTTGGAGTTAAGATTCTCAGTTTCATCCGTATCGAAATTCATCATTTCTGCCACGTAGTCAGCTTCATTCAGTGAATAGAGTTTAAAAATTCTAAAAAACTCAGGGCGAACATTTGAAAGAAGCACCGTTGATTTATGTCCTTCTTTTAAAAACTTAACCGTTTCAACAAAATGGCAAATTCCAGAAGATCCCACGAAATCCATAGCACTTAAATCGATCGTTATTGATGAATTTGGATTCAGGTTTGAAATCGATTGAAGTTGATTTCTCAGTGGTAAACTATGATCGTAATTTAGATCACCCTCCATCTGAATAATGATATTTCCATTCGCGTCTCTTTGAACGTTTGCCTTCATACTCATTGAGAGTTCTCCTTCTTTCGTGGTGCCTTTTAGAGGCGGATCAGTTATAAAAAGAGTATCACGAACAGGCAAAGGGGTTGAGAGTGGGAAAAATAATTCTCCTAAACACACCAATTGGAAATTTAAACGATTTAACTCAGCGAGTGAGTGAAGCTCTTAAATCAGGGAATCTTTTTGCTGTCGAAGATACTCGGGTATTTAAAGAACTTTTAAATCATCTTGAAATTTCACTTGAAGGAAAAAAAATTATCTCTTTTCACGACCACTCCAAAATAGATGAGATTGATCGGCTTCTTAAATTAACCCAAGATCAAGATCTCTTCGTTGCCTCAGATGCAGGAAGTCCCATTATTTCAGATCCTGCGTATCCACTCATTAAAAGGGCGAGAGAATTAGAGATCAAAGTAGAATCCTATTCTGGAGTTTCTTCACCTATTATGGCGCTTGAGCTTTCAGGTCTTCCTCCTATTCCTTTTCATTTTCATGGATTTCTTTCGCGCGATAAGGGGCCTAAGGAGAAATTTTTTAACTCTCTTTCAGAAGGGACGCACATTTTTTTTGAAGCACCAACAAGAGTTGAAGAAACGATGGATATTCTTGAAAAATGTGAGCAGAGTTTTGATGTTGCTATTGTCAGAGAATTATCAAAAAAATTTGAAGAGACTTATCACTTCGATTCAAAAAGTTGGAATCAGTTTAAAACGAAGCTCACTTACAAAGGGGAGTTTGTGATTCTTATTCATCAAAAAGAATCAAAAAAAATTCGCCATCAGGAGCTTACTCAAATGGCCCAAGAAATTTTGGCACAAGGGGCTTCTCCTAAGCAGATAGCAAAACTTCTCTCTGAAATACTAGACATTCCAACTAAGGATATTTATTCCACTTTAACTAAAAATAAGAATTAGGGTTGAGTGAAATTCTTTTTGCTTTTAAAATAATTAAATGAAGATACGCGTACTTGGAGGACATGGTGGTCAGGCCCTTGGTTTTTCCACAACATCTTTTTTGATTGATTCAACATTACTTGTCGATGCAGGAGCAGTGGCGGGGACTCTACCTATTTCAGAACAAAAACTGATTGACCATATTCTTATTACGCACACTCATTTAGATCACATTAAAGATTTGGCCTTTCTTTGTGATAATTGTTTTGGGCTCAGATCCACTCCCTTCGAGGTCCATACCCACAAAACAGTTCATGAATCGATTAAAGATCATCTCCTAAACGATATTATTTGGCCGGATTTTTCTAAGCTTCCAAATGAGACAAAACCAACCATTCACTTCAACGAGCTTATTCCAGAACAGCAATATCAAATAGGGCGCTACAAAGTAACTCCTATCAAAGTTAAGCATGCTCTCGATGCGATGGGATACATCATTGATGATGGAAAAATTTCTATTCTTTTTTCTGGTGATACGGGACCGACTCAAAAAATTTGGGAGATCGCTCATCAAGTAAAAAATTTGAAGGCCATTTTTACTGAGGTGAGTTTTCCAAATTCCATGCAAGACGTGGCCAATGCTTCTGAACATCACACGGCGGGCACCCTCAA
>JACCDO011035683.1_pt1 | contig 21873 bp, 2 predicted proteins | sample 7446101 | NCBI WGS metagenome assembly JACCDO01 (sample SAMN15323440, study PRJNA562643) | freshwater metagenome | isolation source: river surface water | place: USA:Blue River Watershed | collected 2017-08-16
AAGATTTTTTCTTCTGGTTATATAGCAAATTTTATAATAACTAAAGGTACAGGAGTATATACTAGTAATTTTAATGTTTATGACGTAAAGCCAAATATAAAATCAAATGTAAAAGTTTTTTTCCCAGCAATTAATAGCTCATCTTTTTTGGAGAATATATCAGCATCACCAAAATTAATAATTAATACTGGGTGCACTTGGTCAACAAAATCTCCTTATATAACACGAGATCAAAATAATATAATTATTTCAAACAATGGATATAATATTTCTAGATGGAATACCTCTTTAGTTCAAAATATGTCTGGTATGTTCAAAAATGCAGTTGTATTTAATCAAAATATCAGTTCTTGGTCTGTATCAAATGTGTCAAATATGTCATCAATGTTTGAAAATGCAACTGTATTTAATCAAAATATATCTGGATGGGTTATGTCTTCCATACAAACAGCTGAAAATATGTTTAAAGACGCACAATCTTTTAGCAATAATATAACAGGATGGGTTTTTAGCAACCAATTAGTAAATATTAATAATATGTTTTTTGGTGCAACATTATTCAATCAAAATATTAGTACTTGGAATATCAAAAATGTATCATCGATGGGTAATTTATTTGTAAATTCGGCTTTATCAGATGAAAATTATACTAATATCCTAGTTGGTTGGGCAAGTTATGGAAATGATTTGATAACTCAAAACCCTTCAATGTTATTAAATGCGGGTAGTGTTAAATATTATACTGCAGGTGTAGTTCCTAGAAATTATTTAATAATAAATAAAAATTGGAATATAATAGATGGTGGATTTTTACCTGTTCCATCTTCATTTCAATATATCAACGTACAAAGTAATACTGAAATTATATTACCAATAAAAAATATTGTAGGAAGTGTTAATATTAATTGGGGTGAGGGTGTTATTGAACAAGTCTCAACTGATTATCCATATCATATGTATAGCAGTAATTTTAGTGCAACACCTCAAACTATTACAATTACTGTATTAGGTGGATTTAATAATATATCTAGTTTTAATGGCTCATCTATTATAACAGGAACTGATAAATTGTATAGAATAATCACATTTGCAGATTCTGCACCATATATAAACAATTGTGAATATGCATTTTATGGTGCAACTTCCTTAATTCAAGTTCCGACATTACCAACATCTGTTACAAATACTGCTCATATGTTTCACGGTGCAACTAGTTTTAATCAAGATATTTCTGGATGGAATACATCATCAGTTGTTAATATGTCATCAATGTTTGAAGGTGCAATTACCTTTAATTCAACCATAAATTTATGGAATGTCTCAAATGTTCAAAATATGTCATTAATGTTTAAAAATGCAACAGCTTTTAATTCATCATTATTAAATTGGACAACTTTAAGTTTGCAATATACAGATAGTATGTTTTATGGCTGTATATCATTTAATAAAGATATCACAAATTTTAATATGACTAACGTATTATCATCATCTTATATGTTTTATAATGCATCTTTATTTAATAATGGTGATAATGGTAATAATGGTTCTAAAAGCTTAAGTAATTGGAATACTGCTAAAATAACTAATATGTCTCATATGTTTGAAGGCTGTAGCAATTTTAATCAAAGTGTTAATGGTTGGAATGTCCAGTTAGTATCAACAATGGAAGCTATGTTTAAAGATGCATCAATTTTTAACCAAAATTTATTATTATGGATAACATCATCAAATCAAACAATGAAAAGTATGTTCGAAGGGTGTAGTGAATTTAATCAAAATTTGGCAAATTGGACAATATCATCTGTTTCATCAATTGAATCAGTATTTAAAAATGCATCTAAATTTAATGGTGATATTTCAAATTGGGATACATCATCAGTTTCAAATATGAATTCAGCATTTTATGGAGCCGTAAAATTTAATCAGAATATTTCAAATTGGGATACTTCTTTAGTTCAAAATATGTCTAATATGTTTAATGGTGCATCAGAATATAATAATAACTATATTGGTTTAAATACTAATGTTAATAAATGGAATGTATCAAATGTGCAAAATATGACTAGAATGTTTAAAGATGCGATTGCATTTAATCAACAAATAAATAATTGGAATACTTCATCTGTATCTGATATGTCAGAAATGTTTTCAAATGCTCAAATATTTAATCAAAATATATCAAATTGGAATACGTCAAATGTTTCTAATATGTCTAATATGTTTAATGGTGCATTAGCTTTTAATCAGGCAATAAACACTGACCTTTTAAAATGGAATGTGTCAAATGTTGAAAATATGTCTGGAATGTTTAAAAATGCAACATCATTCAATCAGGATATATCATATTGGAATACATCCGGTGTTATTAATATGTCTTCAATGTTTGAAGGTGCCTCAATTTTTAATAAACCACTTACTACGTATTTATTGAGATGGAATGTAGCTCTTGTTCAAGATATGTCGAAAATGTTTAAAAATGCATCATTATTTAATCAATCATTATCTAACTGGAATGTTATTAATGTTCAAACAATGAATGAAATGTTATTGAATTCAGGATTATCATCTTATAATTATTCATCATTATTAACAAGTTGGGCTTCATTAAATCTTCAACAGAATGTTATTTTGGGAGCAAATAATATCCAATATTTTACATCAGCTCAAACAGCTAGAAATTATTTAACTAATAATTCACCCAGTGGATTAAAATGGCAAATAAATGATAGTGGTTCAACAACAACACCAATCCAATTTAAATATATAAATATTTCGAATGGTAATACAATTCAATTACCTATTCAAACAATAATTACTGGTAATATTACAATTAATTGGGGTGATTCTACATCAACAGTTATAACTGGTTCTATATTTCCAAGTCATACATATTTAAATAATTATGAATATGTAATAATAACTGTTTTGGGTAATATTTCTCATTTAAGTACATTTAATCCAATTAGTTTAACTATAATTGATGGGACAAATAAATTGCAAAAAGTTTTATCATATGGTGAAAATGCTAATTTAATAACAAATTTTGAAAATGGTTATACTAATGCGACTTCATTAATTGAAGTACCTTCATTGCCAACAACAGCCGAAAATTTAAAAAATATGTTTAATGGTGCAACCTCATTCAATCAAGATATATCATCGTGGGATATTAGAAATGTTATAACTATGGAGGGAATGTTATTAAATACAGCCATCAGTAATCAAAATTATACAAATATTTTAAATGGTTGGGGGTCTAATAATAATTTACAACAAAATGTTAGATTAGATGCTGATGCTTATTATTATCCTGCTGCAGTTGTTTCTAGAAATTATTTAACTAATCCAACTGGTTTAAATTGGACAATTAATGATTCTGGTTTAGAAAATATACCAGTTGTATATAATTTAAATTATACCACTTATACAAATAATTCTCGTGAAATAACATTAAAAGGGACTGATCTTGATTTACAAGCATTGACATATCAAATAATAACAGAACCAAATAACGGAACTTTATCATCTATTATCGCTGATAAGGTAATTTATACACCATTCAATGATTATTCTGGAAATGACGTATTTAGTTATAAAGCAACTGATGGAATTGATATAAGTAATACTGGATTTGTCAATATGAATGTTCGTTCACTAGAAGCTCAGTATACATCTGTTCTAGATAACGTAATTTTTGAAACAAATAATGCTTTTGGTGTAGGAGTTGTTCCAAATCAAATAATTCTTAAAATTGTTGATGATATTATACAATTAAATGCTAATTTATCAACAGAAGTGAATTTAACGACATATTTAGGATTATTAAACACATATAAATTCGGTGCGATAATAACAGTAGTTGAAGGACAAACTACATATACAACTGTAATAAGTACAATTGAAAAAAAGGATGCAATTCAACGTTGCATAAGAAAGGAATTATTAGCTAATAATTTAACATCTTTTAAATCTTCTTTATTATCTGATAAACAATTATTACAATCATCTCTAGATGACTTAATTTCAAATACTAGTTTATTAAATAGGGATATCAATATTTTTATAGTTGACCCATACCCATTAACAACACAATCAATTGACATTTCTTTAATAAATACGGCAACAGAAACAATATTTGTTGAATTATCTAATAATGAATTACTAAATATTATTAATAGTGGTACTACAAAATTGATACAAATGAACTATTATCCTACAAATACAACTCCAATTAGATATATAACTCAAGATTTAATAAATTATTATCTAGGTTCTCGATTTTATGTTGGTATAAAAGATATAAATATAATTGGATTTGGAAGTATTTATGGTGGTGGTGAATTAGAATTTGAAGGTGGAAATGGAACTATAAATAATCCATATCAAATAGCTAGTTGGAATCAATTAAACAATATAAGAAACCATTTGTCTCCTAATGTATATTTTATTTTAAATCAAAATTTAAGTGATTTAAATCTAGGATATGCAAATAATGTTAAAACACCTGAAGAGCTTGCTAATAATGGTTTAGGATGGCTACCAATTGCTGGTCAAAGTAATATTTTTCTGGGTATTTTTAATGGTAATAATAAAACAATAAGTAATTTAGAAATTAATAGACCCGGACAATCTTATATAGGTTTATTTGGCCATAATGGATTATCTTCATTAGTTAAAAATCTAGGTATAATAAATTGTGTAATTACTGGTGGTGATAATATTGGTTCTATAATTGGTAAAAATGATTATGGTTCACTTGAAAATTGTTATATGAAGTCTGATATGACAATAATAGGTGATTCATATGTCGGTGGTTTAGTTGGTAATAATAATAATTCAAACATTGAAAAATCATATTCAAATGGTATATTAAATGGTGGAACATATATAGGTGGATTAACTGGATATAATAATGGTGGTAATATAATCAATTCATATTCAGTATCAAGTGTATTTGGTGTATCTCAATCATCTCAATATATAGGTGGTTTAATAGGTCGTAATTTGAATGCTACTGTTCAATATTGTTATTCAGCTGGAATTGTTAAATTAACTGTAATGGGTGGTAATCAGATTGGTGGTTTAATTGGTTTGAATACAACATCAACTTTAACAGCTTGTATATGGGATTCAGAAACAAGTTTACAAAGAACATCATCAGGTGGTATATCAAAATCGAGAGTTGAAATGAAAATTAAAGCAACATTCAGTGATTTAGGATGGAATTTTAGCAATCTTAATGGTGTATGGGATATAGTTGAAGCTCCATTAAATGGATGTTATCCATTTTTGATATCACCTCAAGAAGTACCACCACCAGGTAATGAAGATTTAGGAAGTATTTCATTGACAGGTCAACCAACATCATATTTAGCTATTCCAAATGTTGAAGTTGCTCCTAATATTGGATATTTTGGTATTGAGATTGATGAAGAATTTACAGTTGAATGGTTTCAATATCAGACAGATATAAGCATCCGTCCTACAATATTTTCAATTGGTTCAGAAGAACCCAATTTATTTTTTGGTGTATCAATTGAAGAGAGAAGATTTAAACTTTGGTTAAATGGTACGGCTTATTTGGTAAATACATTATTCAATATATCTGATTATAAGAATAAATGGGTTCATTTTGCGGTTGTTAGAAATTCAAATATTATTACAATTTATAAGGATGGTTTATCAATTCATTCTTTTGCATATTCTAATTCTATAAATGGTGGTGTTAATATTAATTTATTAATTGGTAATCAAAACGATTTAGCTTTAGAATCTTGTTTTGGTGGTTATATAACAAATTTTAGGTTTGTTAAAGGGTTTGGTGTTTACACAAGTAATTTTACACCACTTACAAGACCATTAGGTAATGTTCTAGGAACATTAGTATTATTATTAACTTCTGATGAATCACATTCACTTATTGATTCAAGTTCAAATCCATTAAATATTACTGGTTATAATCATACCTGGAATGTTAATACACCATTTATATTTAATGAAACTCCTGGACCAGAACCAGAACCTGCACCAGAACCAGCACCTGAACCAGAACCTCAAACAGGTGGTTTTGAATTAGAATATTTAGTTTCAAATGGTGGAATAATAACTTTACCATTTAGAGGAAATGCAAATGTTGTTATATTTTGGCACGACCAACCAGAAACACGAGAAAATTATATTTCTCAAAATGCTGGTAATGTCAATCATACCTATACAACTGGTGGAACTTATGTGGTTAAAATATATGGAACATTAGATCAATTTGGTGCTGATAATTTGACATATCCAAATGCGAATAAATTACGAAGAGTATTTAGTTTTGGTACTCTAGGTTTAAAGAGTTTAGCAGGTGCATTTAGAGATGCTGTAAATTTAATTGGATTACCTGCAGTTTTACCACCAACAGTAACTAATTTGAAATATTTGTTATATGGTGCCGTATTATTTAATGATCCTAATATAACTCAATGGAATACAGCAAATGTTGAAAATATGAGTTATATGTTATTTCAAGCAACTGCATTTGATCAAGATATCTATGGATGGAATATAAATAATGTTAAAAATAGAAAGTTTATATTTTATGGATGTGATGCTTATCAACAAGATACAGATGGGTGGTTTTTAGATAAGATATTAAATTTAGCAGTTAGAATATAAAAAATAGTACATAAAAATGTTATAGTTTTGTATTTTTAGTTTGTTTTTTTAGTTTTTAGATTTGCAAATAATTAGGATAATTTTTTGACATAATATAATAAAATATAAAATATAAAATAATTGGTTAAATGGCTAGTTTAAATCTTTTAACCTTTTCGACAGTATATAGTTTTGGTGGTTCAACTGTAAATGATAAATGTAATAAATCAGCATATGATAGTTTAAATAATGTATATGTTGTTGGAATTACTGATACATCAAATGGTTTTATTGGTAAATTAGGTGCGACAACTGATTCTTTTGTTTGGACTAGACCATTAACTGGAACAGGTAATATTAATCCTAAAAATATTATTATTGATTCAAATGATAATATTTATATTTTTGGTGAATCTAATTCAGCAAGTATTACTTTTAATGGAACAACATATTCTGGAGGTACAGGAACTACAACTGATTTATTTATATTAAAAATAGATACATCAGGTAATTATGGATTATTAAATTGGATAACTAGCACATCTAATTTAACAAGTGTTGATATGAAAGTTGACAGTAATAATAATTTATTATTAGCTGGAAATGCAAAAAACACAATGACATATAATAATAATGGTTCTACATCGACAATAACTATAACAGCAACAAATTATAATGGTTTTGTTATTAAATTAGATGCTACAACATTAAATTTATCGTGGAGTAATTTAATTTCATTGAATTCAACTATTGATTATAATACAACTTCTTTAACATATGACACATTAAATAATGTATATGTTTCTTTTTTAACATCATCATTAAGTGTTAATGGTGGTATTATAAAATACAATGGTTCATCTGGAATTTTAAGTACTTCAATTGCAATTAATAATTTAGGTCAAACATATGAGACAAATTGTCCAATATATATTGTTTCAGATATTTTAAATAATATTTATTTAACTTTTATGGGTAGAATGACTAATATAACAATTGGTTCAAATAATTATACAGCAAATAGTACAACTGATATAATAATTGCTAGATTAAATTCTGATTTAGTTTGTCAAAAAATTCAATTTGCAACTATTGCAAGTGCAATTTCAACCTTATATTCTGTTGCTCTTGATAAATATCAAAATTTTTATATCACAGGAACTCTACAATCAATAGCAACTATAACAATTGATGGTCATACTTATAATAGACCATCCGGTTCAGATACTACATTTGATTTTTATGTCTTAAAAGTTGATAAAAATTTAAATTGTGTATATGTTGTTTATGAAAAAAATTCATCAAATGAATATGCATTAAACTTAGTCATTAATAATAATAACAATCAATTGTATATTTCTGGATATCAAGCTTCATCAACTGAAAATACAATTTCTTTTGCTAATAGCGATATAACAATAACCAATAATGCATTTCTTTTGAAAATGAATCAAACCCAACCGATGGTATTAAAATATACTAATGTTGTAAGTTCAATAATTCAATTGCCAATAAAAGGTATAACAAATTGTACAGTTGATTGGGATGATGGAACAATTGAGACAATAGTATCACAACTTCCATCTCATACATATGGAACAACTTATACAAATGTTTCAATTAAAGTGGTGGGGTCTTTTACAACTTTTGGTAATGGTTATCCTGGGTATGGATATAATGGAATGACTAATATAACTAAGTTAACTGAAGTAGGTAGTTTTGGTGGAATTCCTTTAACATCTTTAACAGGTGCTTTTTTTAATGCATCAAATTTGGTTGCTGCACCATCAATAATACCATCAACAATAACAGATTTAAGCTATACCTTTCAAAAATGTACAAATTTTAATGACAATATATCATTATGGAATACAAGTTTAGTGTCAGATATGACAAATATGTTTGCAAATTGCACAAATTTTAATCAACCAATAAATACAAATGGTGTATATTGGAATACATCAAATGTAACAAGTATTTCATATATTTTTAATTATGCAACTTCATTTAATCAACCAATTGACGGATGGGATATAAGTAAAGTAAGAACTCTTTCTGATTTATTTAATAGTGCTTATTCATTTAATCAAAATATAAATAGTTGGAATGTTTCTAATGTTACTTGGATGGGTTCTTTATTTTCTAGCGCTTATAATTTTAATCAACCATTATCATCGTGGAATGTTTCAAAAGTACAATATATGGGAAATATGTTTATGTCTGCATATGTATTTAATCAAGATATATCAAATTGGAATATATCATTAGTCCAATCAACTAGATATATGTTTTATGGTGCAAAAAAATTTAATCAAGATTTATCATTGTGGAATATTAGTTCAATAGATACTACATATACAAATAGTATGACTGAGATGTTTAGTTTATCTGGAATGTCAAGTACAAATTATTCCAAATTTTTGATTGGTATGGCTAATTTTGTTTCAAATGTTTCTTCAAAAACAAATATTACTTTAAATGCATCAACAAGTCAATATGAAACAAATTCTGCAAATGCAAGATTAATTTTAACAAGTGCGCCATATAATTGGACGATTACTGATGCAGGACCATATGTTGCACCATTAATTCTTCAATATAGCAATATTTTAGCAAACAACATTATTTCCTTACCAATTGGTGGTAAAACAGGAAATTTATTGATTAATTGGGGTGATGATTCATATTTAGATACAACATCAACATATCATACATACACATCAAATTATGCATCAATAACAATAACAGCAACTATTACAACAAATGGAAGTTTTACAACATTTGGTAATTCAAGTATTCCAACAAATTATTCCAAATTAACTAGTATAACATCGTGGGGTAATTTTCCATTATTAACAAATTTAAGTTATGCTTTTTATGGTGCAACTTCTTTAGTAAGTATTCCATCTACAATTCCTTCAACTATAACTAATATTTCATATATGTTTAAAAACTTAACATCATTTAATCTAAATATTACTGGTTGGAATACTTCAAATATTACAAATATGGCTGGTCTATTTAATGGTGCATCAATATTTAATCAGGATATTTCAACTTGGAATATATCAAATGTAACAGATATTTCATATATGTTTAATGGTGCATCAGCTTTTAATCAAAATATTAGTAATTGGAATACATCATCTGCAACCAATATGTCATATATGTTTTACAATGCATCTTTATTTAACCAAGATATATCAAATTGGAATACATCATCTGCAACCAATATGTCATATATGTTTTATGGTGCATCACAATTCAACTATCCTTTAAATACTGATTTAACTTTAACTAAATGGAATGTTTCAAATGTTACTAATATGTCTTATATGTTTTATGGTGCATCTTTATTTAACCAAGATTTAAGTAATTGGAATATTTCAAATGTTACAAATATGGCTTATATGTTCTATAGCGCATCTGTATTTAATCAAAATATTTCAAATTGGAATATTAGTTCAATAAATTCAACAGCTGGTCAAAGTATGTCAAATATGTTTGATAATTCAGGCTTATCAAAAGAAAATTATACAAATTGGTTAATAAATATGGCTATTTATGTATTAAATGTAAAAGCTAAAAATAATATAATTCTTGGTGCATCAACAATACAATATTTAAATACTGCAACTGCTTCAAGATCGGTATTAACAAGTTCTCCATATAATTGGATAATTACAGATAATGGAAGATATACCGACCCTATTATACTTCAATATACAAATATTATAACAAATGACATAATTAGATTACCAATAAGTGGAATATCAGGAACATTAAGTATTAATTGGGGTGATGGAATCCTACAAAATAATAATACATTAACTCATACATATACTTCAAATTATTCAACAATCACAATATCAATCACAGTACTATCAGGAGGTAGTTTTACAACATTTGGTTCATCAACTCCGCCAACTAATATTGCAAAATTAACAAGTGTATCATCTTTCGGAGCTATTACAGGTTTAACTTCTTTAAGTTATGCTTTTAATGGTGCTATAAATTTAACCAGTGTACCATCAACATTACCATCAACTATAACAAATACATCATATATGTTTTATGGATGTACAAATTTTAATGGAGATATATCAGGATGGAATACAACTTCTATAACAAATATGTCTTATATGTTCTATAATGCATCAGCTTTTAACCAAAGTATAGGTAGTTGGACGACTTCAGCTGTAACAAATATGTCTTATATGTTCTATAATGCACTAGCGTTTAATCAAAATATAAGTACTTGGACAACTTCAGCTGTAACAAATATGTCATATATGTTCTATAATGCATCAACTTTTAACCAAAATATAGGTACTTGGATAACTTCAGCTGTATCAAATATGTCTTATATGTTTTATGGATGCACTAATTTTAACCAAAGTATAGGTACTTGGACAACTTCAGCTGTATCAAATATGTCTTATATGTTCTATGGATGCACTAATTTTAATCAAAATATAGGTACTTGGACAACTTCAGCTGTATCAAATATGGCTTATATGTTCTATAATGCACTAGCATTTAATCAGGATTTATCAGTTTGGAATATTAATTCTGTAAATACAACAGCTGGTCAAAGTATGGTTAGTATGTTTGATTATTCAGGTTTATCATCGACAAATTATTCTAATTTTCTGATTGGTATGGCAACAATAAGTGCGGGGGAATCAACTAAAAATAGTATATTATTAGGTGCTCGAACTTCTCAATATAATACTGGTGCTTCTGCTTCTAGAACAACTTTAACATCAACAAGAGTATGGACTATAACTGATGGTGGACCATATGTTGAACCATTAACTCTCCAATATTCAAACATTATTATTAATGACACTATTACATTACCAATTAGTGGAATTACTGGTACATTAATAATTAATTGGGGTGATGGAATAATACAGGATAATAATAGTTTAACTCATACTTATACATCATCTTATTCATCAATTACGGTGTCAATAACTGTAAAAGCAAGTTCTAGTTTTACGACATATGGTTCTTCAAGTATTCCGACAAATTATTCAAAATTAACAAGTATATTATCATTTGGTTCAATTCCATTATTATCTAGTTTAAGTTATGCGTGTTATGGTGCAACTAATTTGATAAGTGTTCCATCATCAATACCATCAACAGTTGTGAATTTGTCATATATATTTAATAATTTAACTAATTTTAATGGTGATATATCTGGTTGGACAACTTCAGCAGTAACTAATATGTCATATATGTTTTATGGTTGTTCATCTTTTAATCAAAATATTGGTGGATGGACAACTTCAGCAGTAACTAATATGTCATATATGTTTTATGGTTGTATAGCTTTTAATCAAAATATTAGTGGGTGGACTACAACAGCAGTAACTAATATGTCATATATGTTTTATGGTTGTTCATCTTTTAATCAAAATATTAGTGGGTGGACAACTTCAGCAGTAACTAATATGTCGTATATGTTTTATGGATGTACAGCTTTTAATCAAGATTTATCTGGTTGGAATATTAATTCAATAAATTCAACAGTTGGACAAAGTATGACAAATATGTTTACTAATTCAGGATTGTCATCAACAAATTATGGTAATATATTATTTGGTTTTGCCACAATTGGAACAGGTGAAGTATCTAGAACAGGTGTTATTCTAGGTGCAGGAACAATTCAATATAGAGCTTTTGCAAACTCAAAAAGAAATGTATTAGTTAGTACATATTCGTGGGTAATTACTGATGGTGGAATTGATCCAATTTTTAGTCCCATAATTCTTCAATATAATAACATTATATCATCAGATGTAATAACATTACCAATAACTGGTATAACTGGCGTTATAAGTATTGATTGGGGTGATGGAATAATTACAAATGATAGTACTTTAAGTCATACTTATTTATCTAATTATAATTCATTAAATATAAGCATATCGATAAATAATACTAATTATTTTACAGGTTTTGGTTCTTCTTCAGTTGTGTCAAATATAAATAAATTAGTTAGTGTTATATCTTGGGGTGATAATATATATTTAACTAATTTAAGTTATGGATTTAATGGTGCTAGTTCTTTAACAAGTGTACCTTCAACATTCCCATCTGAGATTATCAATACATCTTATTTATTTAAAGATGCAACATCATTTAATCAGAATATTTCAGGATGGGATACATCAAATATAGCTAATATGGCTGGAATGTTTAATGGTGCAACATCTTTTAATCAAGATATATCAGGATGGAATATTAAATCAGTTAATACAACTACAGGGCAAAGTATGACAAATATGTTTGATAATTCTGGTTTATCAATTATAAATTATTCTAATTTTTTAATTGGTATGGCAACAATTGGAACAGGTGAAATAACTAAAACTAGTATTATTTTAGGTGCAAGTGGTATTAAATTTAATAGTAGTTCTATATCTTCACGTAATACCTTAACGACGACTAATACTTGGGTAATAACAGATGGTGGATTTACATTCGACCCATTTATTCTTCAATATTCAAATATTATAGCAAATAATATTATTTCATTACCAATAAGTGGTATAACTGGAACTTTGACAATTAATTGGGGTGATGGTACAATTTTAGAAAATAATGTATTAACACGTACATATACATCTGCCTATGCATCAATAACTATAACGATAACACCTAAAACCATAAGTAGTGGTTTTACAACTTATGGTAATATAACTCCTGCTACAAATATTGCAAAATTAACAAGTGTTATTTCTTTTGGTGATATTCCATTATTAACAAGCTTTAATTATGCCTTTAATGGTGCATCTGCATTATCAAGTGTTCCATCTTCTATTCCGTCAACAGTAACTAATTTGTCATATATGTTTAATAATGCTACAATATTTAATCAAAATATTAGTAGTTGGGATACTTCTAAAATAGTAAATATGGCATTTATGTTTTATAATGCCAAAGCTTTTAATCAAGATTTATCATCTTGGAATATTAATTCTATCAATACAACAGCTGGTCAAAGTATGGTAAGTATGTTTGATTATTCAGGTTTATCAGCTACTAATTATTCTAATTTTTTAATTGGAATGGCAACAATCAGTACAGGTGAAGTGTCAAAAACAGGTGTATTATTAGGGGCTAGAATAACACAGTATAATACTAATGCAGCTTCATCTAGAACAACTTTAACATCAACAAGAACTTGGACAATAACTGATGGTGGTCCTTATGTCGCACCAATTCAACTTCAATACAGTAATATAGCATCAACAAATATAATTTCATTACCTATAACATATACCGGAACATTAATTATAGATTGGGGAGATGGTGCAATACAAGATAGTAATGTATTAACTCATACATATACATCTGCTTACACAACTGTAAATATTTCTATAACTATAAAAGCTGGTTCAACAATCACGATATATGGAAGTGGAACTCCTGCAACTAATATTGCAAAATTAACAAGTGTTATATCTTTTGGCGCAATTCCTAGTTTAACATCACTAGCTTACGCTTTTTATAATGCAACTGGTTTACTAAGTGTTTCATCAACATTACCATCAACAATTACAAATTTATATTATATCTTTTTTGGATGTTCAAATTTTAATGGTGATATATCTGGATGGAACACGTCAAATATAACTAATATGAGTGGTATATTTAGAGGATGTACAAATTTTAATCAAAATATTAGTTCTTGGAATACTAGTGCTGTTACAAGTATGTCAGAAATGTTTTATGGATGTACAAATTTTAATCAACCAATCAATACTAATGGTTCATCTTGGAATACTAGTGCTGTTACAAGTATGTCATCTATGTTTTCTAATTGTACTAATTTTAATCAAAATATTAGTTTATGGAATACTAGTGCTGTTACAAGTATGTCATCTATGTTTTCTAGTTGTACTAATTTTAATCAACCAATCAATACTAATGGTTCATCTTGGAATACTAGTGCTGTTACAAATATGTCTTATATGTTTTCTGGTTGTTCGAAATTTAATCAAGATATTACTGGATGGAATACAAGTTCTGTAACAAATATATCAGTTATGTTTATAAATTGTACTAATTTTAATCAACCACTTAATACGAATGGTTCATCTTGGAATACTAGTGCTGTTACAAATATGTATTCTACTTTTGCTGGATGTAATAATTTTAATCAAAGTCTTAATAATTGGAATACGAGTTCTGTATCAGATATGTCTTCTATGTTTCTAAGTTGTTCAAATTTTAATAGTGATATAACTACGTGGAATACCAGTGCTGTTACAACTATGTCTAATATGTTTAATAGTGCAGTATCTTTCAATCAAAATATAAGTAATTGGGATACAGGAAAAGTATCAAGTATGGCATCTATGTTTTCCTATTGTACAATTTTTAATCAACCTTTAACATGGAATACTAATTCTGTTACAGCTATTAATGGTATGTTTACAAGTGCAATTGCATTTAATCAACCATTAAATACAACATTAATAAATAGTGGAAGTATACTTTTTGCGACTGGTAATCAATATTCAAATGTTGTTATAACTAATAATAATGACCCTGATTTTGGATTAGGAACAGGTGATTTTACAATTGAATGGTGGCAATATCAAACTGATAGTAATACATATCCTAGAGTTTTTTCAATTGGAACATTACCAAATGCAATAATTTCTTTTGAAAACCAAGGAACATTAGGTGTTTATATAACTTTAAATAGTTATAGAAAAAATTTAAATGGGATTGCATCAGCAACATATAAAAATCAATGGGTTCATTTTGCAATTGTTAGAAAAACCGGTTCAATAAAATTATATATGAATGGTTCATCCGCATCATTTTTAACGTGGAATGATGTATATTCGTCTGTTAATATTGCAACTTCAACTGAAGCATTAACAATTGGTAGTGAAACCAATGCTAGTTTGAATTCTGGTGCACATTTTGAAGGTAATATCACAAATTTTAGATGGGTCAAAGGATATGCTTTATATTCATCAAATTTTACTCCAACTGTAAATCCATTAAATAATATTATTGGTGCAAAATTATTATTATCAGCATCAACATTATTAACAGCATATAATGATACAATTAGCTCAGGTAAAATAATAACAAATAATAGTACTTCTTGGTCAACTATGACCCCATTTACAAATTCATATTATTGGAAAACTAATCTTGTAACTGATATGTCATATTTGTTTAGTGGAGCCACTAATTTTAATCAGAATATTAATAATTGGAATACAATAAAAGTATCTAATATGTCGTATATGTTTGCAAATGCTACAAATTTTAATCAAGATATTTCAGGATGGATAACTTCTGGGGTATCCAATATGTCTTATATGTTTAATAATGCTACTAATTTTAACATTGATATAAGTTCTTGGAATACTAGTTCAGTAACAAATATGTCATATATGTTCAGCGGTGCATCATCATTTAACCAAAATATAATAACCCAAAATATTTCTGGTTCTATGTTTTTTACAAAAACATATATTGATTATATAACAATTCCTAATAATGGTGATTTTGTTTTACCGGGGGATTTTACAATTGAATGGTGGCAAAAGAAAACTGCAGCAGGTAATTCTTGTCTTTTATTAATGGGTGTTGATGTTAGCACAAATTCAATTTCCATTACATATGATAACCTTTATCAGTTTAATATAGTGATTAATGGTTCAACGAATATTTTAGCATCAGTTTCAACTAAGGCAGATATTTCTAAATGGTTTCACGTTGCTGTTGTTAGATCATCAGGAACTGTTAAAGTTTATATCAATGGTCTTCTTTTAGGTTCATTTTTAAACTCAACATCTATTTCTGATTCAAGTACAATATTATGTATAGGTAATAAACAATCACCAGATAGTGTTTATCAATTTGATGGATATGTCTCAAATTTTAGATGGGTAAAAGACACCGCTGTATATTTATCAGAATTTATACCTTCATATAATATATTAACTGCAATTCCAGGAACTAAACTACTTCTTTTAACAAATACATCAGATACATTTTTAATTGACAGTGGACCTTTAAATAAAACAATCACTAATAATAATACTGGTGTAACTTGGAATTCATCATCACCATTTTCAAAATGGTTAACTTCATTAGTAACAAATATGTCTAATATGTTTTATGGTGCTAGAACATTTAATCAAGATTTATCATCTTGGAATATTAATTCTATTAATACAACAGCATCACAAAGTATGGTTAGTATGTTTGATTATTCTGGTTTATCATCAACTAATTATTCTAATTTTTTGATAGGAATGGCAACTATAAATACGGATGAATCTACTAAAACTGGCATATTATTCGGTGCTAGAACTTCTCAATATAATACTAATGCTTTAGCTTCTAGAACAACTTTAACTTCTACGAGAACTTGGACAATAACAGATGGTGGACCATCTGTTGCACCATTTCAACTTCAATATAGTAATATAGTATCAGGAAATATTATTACATTACCAATTAGTGGTATAACAGGTACCTTAATAATTAATTGGGGTGATGGAGTAATTCAAGATAATAATACTTTAACTCATACATATACATCAAATTATGCAACAATAACAATATCAATAACTGTTAAACCTGCTTCTGGTTTCACAACATATGGAAGTGCAAGCTCTGCATCTAATATTGCAAAATTAACAAATGTTATATCTTGGGGTAGTATTTCAACTTTAACTAATTTTACAAATGCATTTAGAAATGCAACTTCTTTAGTAAGTGTTCCTTCAACATTACCATCAACTATAACAAATATATCTAATATGTTTTATGGGTGTTCAAATTTTAATGGAGATATTACAGGTTGGAATACATCAGCAATAACAAATATGTCTAATATGTTTTATGGATGTACTAATTTTAATCAAAATATTGGGGGATGGACTACAAGTGCTGTAACAAATATGTCATATATGTTTTATGGATGTACTAATTTTAATCAATCAATTAATACTAATGGTCTTTATTGGAATACATCAAATATAACAAATATGAGTAATATGTTTTATAATTGTTCAAATTTTAATGGAAATATTACAGGATGGAATACATCAAAAGTAACAGATATGTCATCTATGTTTAGAGGTGCATCATTATTTAATCAAAATATTGGAAATTGGATAACTTCTCTGGTCACAACTATGGGTTCTATGTTTTATAATGCATCTTCATTCAATCAAAATATTGGAAATTGGACAACATCTTTAGTTACAAGTATGAATCAAATGTTTTATGGATGTACAAATTTTAATCAAAATATTGGAAATTGGAATACATCTGCTGTTACATCTATGTCATCTATGTTTTATAATGCATCTTCATTCAATCAAAATATTGGAAATTGGAATACAATTGCTGTTACAACTATGACATCTATGTTTTATAATGCATCTTCATTCAATCAAAATATTGGAAATTGGAATACAATTGCACTGACAGCTATGTCAACTATGTTTTATGGATGTACAAATTTTGACCAGCCAATCGGTTCTTGGAATACATCTAAAATCACCTCAATGTCATCAGTGTTTTATAATGCATCTTCTTTCAATCAAAATATATCTGGATGGAATACTTCTGCTGTTACAAATATGGCAAATATGTTTAGAGGAGCATCATCTTTTAATCAAAATATATCTAACTGGGATACATCTAAAATAACAAATATGTCATATATGTTTTATGGTGCAACTTCATTTAATCAAAATTTATCAACTTGGAGTATTGCTTTAATAAATACAACAGTTGGTCAAAGTATGTCTAATATGTTTGATTATTCTGGTTTATCATCCACAAATTATTCTAATTTATTACAAACTTTTTCTACAAGAGGTAAGAGTAATTTAATCTTAGGTGCTAATACTATTCAATATTTAAATACTGCAATAACTTATCGAAATACTTTAGTAAGTTTAGGATGGGTAATAACTGATTATGGATTATATGTAGAACCAATGGTTCTTAATTACAGCAATATTTTATTAAATGATGTCATTGAATTACCTATAAATAATATAACTGGTACGATAGTTATAAATTGGGGGGATAAAATTATTAAAAATGATAATATATTAACACATACATATACATCTGCATATTCATCCATAACAATAACAATAACAACTAATTCAACAAATTATTATTTAGGTTTTGGTAAATCTCCTGCAGCAACAAATATTCCTAAATTAACTAGTGTATCAAGTTTTGGCGGTAATCCATTAACATCATTAGCGAATGGATTTAATGGTGCTAGTACTTTAATAAGTGTTCCATCAACAATACCAACAAGTATAACAAATTTATCATATACATTTTATAATGCGTTATTATTTAATCAAAATCTAGATTCTTGGGATGTTTCTAATGTTACAACTATGTCAAATATGTTTATTAATACAAGTTTGTCAAAATCAAATTATTCAAATATTTTAATAGGTTGGGCATCATTAGGTATTATTTTAAAACCAAATGTAATTTTAGATGCTAATAATGTTCAATATTCAATGTCTTCAGAAAATGCACGAAATTATTTAGTAAATACAAAATTATGGACTATAAATGATTTAGGTGTAAGTATACCATCAATTGCGGATGATTTAAATTATACAACATTTAAGAATAATTCAAGAACTATAACTTTATCATTAAAATATGAAATCAATAATCCATATACATTTCATATTGTTAATGGTCCGACATATGGTACATTAAGTTCAATTGTTGGGAATACTATTATATATACACCATCTAATAATTATTTAGGAAATGACCAAATAACTTATAAAGCAATTGATCAAAATTTAGAAGAAAGTTCAATTGGTACTATCTCAATGATAATTCGAAGTGTAGAGCAACAAACAACTGATGTATCAAATGATATAAATAATTTTGTTAATACAACATTTGGTTCAGGAAATATATCACCACAGATAACGGATAAGATTCAAACTGATATTATCCAAATTAATCCAAATCAACAATTAAATAGCAATATTGATTTATTTATCGAATTTGCAAATGAATATAAATATGGTTCTACTATTACAGAAACTGTTGATAATATAACTTATCAAACCCCAATTGATACAGTTGAAAAGAAAGATTCTTTGATGAATGTTGTTAGATCTGAATTTTCAAGAAATAATTTATCTATTTTTACGATTACTGATACAACACAAAAGACAAATTTTAATCAATCATTTAATGAAAAATTGGATGCACCTATATTAAATCGTGATGTATATGTTTTTATAACTGAACCAAATTTAATAACACCTCAAATAATAGATATAACAGATATTAATTTGGCAACACACAATATTTATTTTAATGTTGCTTATAATGAATCCATAATCATTAAAAATGGTTTGACAACGAAGACATTAACATTGAAATATAATAATATTAATGGTATTATAACTCGTTATTATAATGATGAATTAAATAATAAATATTATTTATTAGATTTTGTTGAAGTTGGAACTAAAAAATTTATATTATTAGCATTAGGAAGTTCAATGGGTGGTTTGTACAGTGATACATTTGATTTAGTTTACCAAGTTGGTAATAATGACACAATAACATTACCTTTATTTGGAACAGTCGATGTTGTTATTGACTGGGGTGATTTATCTTCTAATACATATACAACAACTGGTGAGAAAACACATACTTATACAACAGCAGGTGAATATACTGTTAAAATATCGGGAACATTATCAATATTTGGCAATGGTTTAGATGGCAATACAGGTAATTTTGGTAAATTAAAGAAAGTAACAAGTTTTGGAACTATTGGATTAATTGAAATAAATGGTGGATTTAAAGATGCTATAAATTTAATTGAAGTGCCTATTTTAATACCAAATACAATAAGGTCATTTAAGTATGCATTTTTTGGTGCAACATTATTGAATGATTCAAATTTTTCAAATTGGGTAATGTCAAATGTCATTGATGTAAGTTATATGTTTTATAATGCAACATCATTTAATAAAAATATCAATGGTTGGGTATTTAATAATTTGCAACATACAATTTTTATGTTATATGGTGCTTCATCATATTCTTATGAACCTAGTGGGTGGGTATTAGAAAGATTGAATAATATTTCGAATCAATAAACTTTTTAGAAAAAAGTTTTAACAAAAATTCTCTACATCATATTTTTATCACTAATACCATATCTAGAAACTTTTTAGAAAAAAGTCTTAACAAAAATTCTCTACATTATATTTTTATCACTAATACCATATCTAGAAATGTAATAAAATAAAATATTATAATTTAGTTTTATAATTTGTTAAAAGTTTATTTATCTATTCTAGAAACTTTTTAATAAAAAGTTTTAACAAAAAATATTCGAATCTTATGTGCAACATTCTTTCGAAGGTTTTGTTATGGTGTATTATAATTCTAGATTCATAAATATTGTCTAACAACATCCGAGCAATCCTTACATAATCCTTTTAGCTTACGCCCTTACGGAAAAAACATATGTAAGTCTTGCAAATCTTTGTTAAAGTCCCGGACCTATCGTGGTTGATGCTGATAGGTTGTCAGAAACTTAAAAAACATATGAAGTCCTGAATAGGTTTTTAATGATGTTTTATCTTTCTTAACTTATTTTAATTAAAGCACGGGGGATTGATTATCTTAAATCACATAAAATAAAAATTGATTTATTTTTTTAATATTATTTTTTTTAACTGAAGTTTTGTTTTTGAACAAAAGTAAAATGGCTGAATACAAACGAGAATATTATAATTCTGGTGAATTAGAAAAAGAATATTTTGAAATTAATGAAAAAAAAGAAGGAGAATTTAAATCATATTATAAAAATGGACAAATACTAGAAATATATACATATATTGATGGTAAGAGAAATGGTGAATATAAATATTATTATCCAGATGGAACATTGTCTACAATTGGAACATTTGCGAATGACAATAAAAATGGTGTATTTAAATACTATTCTGAATTTAATGTTTTAGTTGATTCATATATATACATAAATGGTGTTAGAAAAACAGTAGATGAGATTGAAATTGAAAAAGTGTTACTTGATATTGTTAAAAAAAATAATATTAAAAAAAAAAAATCAATTTTTATTTTATGTGATTTAAGATAATCAATCCCCCGTGCTTTAATTAAAATAAGTTAAGAAAGATAAAACATCATTAA
>JACCDO012151224.1_pt1 | contig 21870 bp, 22 predicted proteins | sample 7446101 | NCBI WGS metagenome assembly JACCDO01 (sample SAMN15323440, study PRJNA562643) | freshwater metagenome | isolation source: river surface water | place: USA:Blue River Watershed | collected 2017-08-16
ATAGCGATTGCAAATTACCTTGAACATCAAGCACTCGAGATTAGCGATGTTGAGCTTGTTCCCGGTCTTGGCGTGCGTGCCACCCATAATGGAAAAGTAGTTGAGCTTGGAAGTTCGAGATTTCACAATCTAAAATCAACTTCAGATGCGACTGAGAGTTTTCTATTTATTGATGGGATGTCGCAAGGATCGGTGAAACTTGTGGATACATTAAATACAGGTGTCCAAGAAGTTATCTCAAAACTCAAAAAAGAAAGTATTTCGGTAATTGTCGCAACCGGAGACACTTCAGCTAAGGCTGAAAAGTTAATCCGAACTCTTCCAGTTGACAACTACATAGCTGGCTGTTCACCAGAGCAAAAACTTTCTCTGGTTAAAGACTTGCAACTTAATGGTCGCAAAGTTGCAATGGTGGGTGATGGCACAAACGATGCGCCTGCCTTAGCGCAGGCTGACATGAGTATCGCGATTGGAACTGGCACTGACGTTGCAAAAGCTGCTGCGGACATAACTCTTTTACGAACTGATCTGTCACTTGTGCCAACCGCAATATCACTTTCGCGAAAAACCCTAGGCGTAATCAAACAAAATTTGTTTTGGGCATTTAGCTACAACGTTGCTGCAATTCCATTGGCCATGACCGGAAGGTTAAATCCGATGATTGCGGGAATTGCAATGAGTGCTTCAAGCGTTTTAGTTGTGTCCAACTCTTTACGCATTCGCAAAATAAAGATTTAGGACTGACCGGACTTTCGAATATCGGTCAACCAAGAGTCTGAATCCTTAAATTGCAAGTCAGACATTCCTGAACGAACTGTTGGAATCACGCCATCATGTCTTGGGTAAGACCCCAAGTAACGGACATCTGCACAGATCCGATGCAAACCTTTGAGAGCTTCTCCAACGCGTTGTTCGTCAATGTGTCCTTCACAATCAATTGAGAAGTAGTAGTCACCAAGTTGTTTTTGGGTTGGGCGCGATTCCAGTCTGGTTAGGTTCACTCCCCGAACTGAAAATTCAGTCAATATCTCCAACAATGCACCTGCGTGATCTTCGTGCATGAAGATCACCAGCGTGGTTCGATCGGCGCCGGTCATGGCTGGCGGGTTTGTTGGACGAGTTACTAAGACAAATCGAGTCTTAGCTGTTGAGTTATCGCCAATTTCGTGTGCCAAGACATTGAGTCCGTAGTGATTCGCGGCAATCTCAGCAGCAATTGCGGCCTGATAGCGAGAAGCTGGATCTGCCACTTCTTCAGCAGCAGCAGCTGTTGAGAGTGCTGGTACAACTCGGGCATCGGGAAGGGCGGTAGCCAACCATCCCCGACATTGAGCAAAAGCGTGCGGATGAGTTGTGATCAAAGTGACGTCTTCAAGTTTTGTACCTGGTCGCGCCATTAAGCTGAATTTCACATTCAGTGCAACTTCGTCAACGATTACAAGTGGATCTCCCGAAGCCAATTCGTCAAGTGTCTGCGAAACAGAACCTTCAACACTGTTCTCAAGCGGAACTAGTGCAGCATCAACTTCACTGTTTCGAACCGCATCCAACACAACTGTGACGGTTGCATATGGAATTAAGTTTGCATCTTTAGCTGCAGATAGTTGTAATAGTGCAGCCTCAGTAAAGGTTCCACGCGGGCCTAAGAAAGCTATGTTTTTCATTTCATTACTCCTTTGGTCTCGCGTTAGCTATTGCTTGGGTTTCTTCGGGACTTAGTGCAGTTTCGGATTTTCCATCAAAAATAGTTTTGCTGTAAATCCTGCCACTGTTGTGACCTTGAATTGATGTGATGACAATCCCATTTGCTGCATCATCCAAGATTGCAAGGCTAAATGAAAACTGACCGCCAATGTCGCCAGTCGCATTAAATCGCACAACTGCTAGATGGCGAAGTGATGCTGCAATATCTCGTTGCGCAACCACAACAGATTGCCCAAGGCGAGCAACTTTTTCCATCAGCTCATCTACCCGTTCTGATTGCGCGACCCCAGCAGCTAATACATCTTCTTCAGAGGCGCTTCCACGGAAAACAATCATCTGTTTTCTCGCTTTTCTAGCAGACAGAACGGCAACAATTGCTACCAATAGCGACAAGGCAGCCATGCCAAGCGCAATTGTCACCAAGTTCTCATTCGTCATGAGGCAAAGCCTAGTCTGTGCCTATGCGCTTTGATTTCATTGTATTCCTCAGCACTTTCGCATTCATTCTTCCAGCTGAACTGCCCGACAAATCTTTTATTGTCACACTCGTTTTATCCACGAAGCAGAAACGTTCGGCTGTTTGGGTTGGTGCAACCATCGCGTTTGGTCTGCAAGCAACAATTGCGGTTTCTGCCGGTCAATTGCTCACAAAACTTCCTAAGGATTTAGTAGTCGGAGTTGTACTTACGATTTTCACTATCGGTGCGATTTATTTGTATCGAAGTGCTTGGAAAGAACGTGGATCACACCTAGAAACTTCTGATATTCAAGAATCGGCAAGGAAAACTTGGATTGGCGCAATGCTAATGACGCTAGGAATTGTTTTTACTGCGGAGTGGGGAGACATAACTCAACTTGGCGCAGCAGCAAATGCGGCAGCAACTGGCAACGCACTTTCAGTTGGATTAGGGGCATGGTTAGCAGAATCCACTGTTGCTGGTTTAGGTGTCTGGCTAGGGAGTCGAATAAAAGACAAATTACGTCCAGCAATACTGCATTTGATTACGGCAATAGTCCTTACTTTGCTTGCATTTGTGGCGCTCAGCGAGTTAATAGGTTCGTAACAATTGCTATTGAAATCAAAGAAATTTGCAATTTTGTGAAGATACTCACGCATAGAAATCTTTTTAAAGATTTTTACTAGACACACATTAACTAGAAGTTGCGTCTAAATTGAATAGGCTCTAAATTGTGCTTACTCGGTCGCTGCTGCATCCCCCGTCGGCAGCGGCCGAGCCTTTTTATTTTAGTTAATTATCCAATGGGAAAATCACGCCTGGATTCATAATTCCATTTGGATCAAAAGCCTTTTTCACATTTCTCATAGTATTGATTTCAAACGGAGTCTTTACGTCTTTTAAGTATTTGGTTTTGGCGCGACCTATTCCATGCTCTGCACTTATCGCACCATTTAGATTGACTACTAATTCCATTACTGCATCGATCACAGGGCTTGGGTCGATGCAGTTAGAAATAGCTAGATGCAAATTTCCATCCATGACATGACCAAATATCCATAAGTCCTTTTGGGCTCCGTAATTTGACCAAATACTTTTAACACCTTTTATAAACTCAGAAAGAGAATCAACCGGAACGCACACATCAATCTTGATTGAATTGGGAAGTCGGTTGATGTATCCCGTGTGTGATTCTCGGTAAGACCAAAACCTGGCTAAGTCAGAAACATCTAAAGCAAGCAGCGCGTTTTCAGGAATCTGTGGCTGTTCTCCATCACCCTCAATCAACAACCACCAATCTGTTCTGCCAGATAATTGTGGCGACCCATTTGATGCAGCTATCTCATTGATGCTGTCGGTTTCCATTAATTCTGCTGCAAGTATTTGCGACGCGAGTGGGCGGCAAAATCTGATTGCATCATCTATTGAACTAACCGGAAGTAAGACTGTCCATTCGGTATTTCGCGGCAGGTGCAACTGAAGACGTACTCGAGTGATAACACCAAGAGTTCCTTCACTACCCACGGCCATTCGAGTTACATCAAAGCCAGTATTGTTTTTTGGCAATCCACTCAAGTTATTTAGAAATTCGCCAGTAGGCAGCACCATTTCAATGCCAACTACGTGCGCGCTGGTCATGCCATGAGCTACCACCCGCATACCGCCAGCGTTGGTTGCAACTGTGCCACCGATGGTTGCTGCATCTCTAGCGCCAAGATCTACGTTGTATTCCAAACCTTTTTCAACCGCGAACTTCTGGATTTCACCCAAAGTGAATCCGGCATCAGAAATCACTTGGTTTGTAGATTCATCAAAAACGAGTTCGTTTCGTAAAGTCTTGGTCGACAAGATTATGTGCGGAAATTCTCCACCGACACTTCCGCCAACTAAACCTGTGTTTCCACCTTGTGGCACCACACTCACGTGATTCTGATTGCACACTTTTAAAATTTCAGCGACTTGCTCTCGATTAGTTGCTCGAACGACAGCCATTGGACTTGATTGAAAGTGATCAGTCCAGTCATTTGCATAGGGGGCAATCAAGGTTGAGTCTGTTAATACGTGGTTATCACCAACAATTTCCTTCAACTTTGAAATCATTTTGGTCCACTTCTTTTAAATCGTTCGAATTCAATGATACTCTCACATGTAATAGTTAATAGCAGGAATATGAGGAAATCATGGACATTGATTCAATTTGCACAGAATACGCATCTGCCACAGATTATTTTCTCAGTATCGCCGAAAAGTTGACCGAGCAGAATTTAGATTTAAAACAGTCCGATGGCTGGTCTGCCCGTCAAGTCATTCACCACATGGCAGACAGCGAAGCCCAGAGTTACGCACGTTTACGCCGGCTGCTTGCCGAACCGGAAGGTTCAATCATTCAAGGTTATGACGAAGCCGCATGGGCTGAGTGCGCGACGCTTGGTTATGAAGAATTACCTATTGAAAACTCGCTAGACGTTTTTAAAGCAGTTCGGGCAGCATCTTTGGACATTTTGAAAAGAATTAATAAGTCAGACTTCACAAAATTTGGTATGCATACCGAAGCTGGCAAATACACTTTAGAAAAATGGATTCAAACCTACTCGAAACACCCAGTTGATCATGGCAATCAAATATTGAATGCCATCGGCTAATACTTACTTAACCAAAACCAAATCTGGATTATCTGCAACCAACTTTTCAGAAGCAGTCACTGTTGCAACAACGATTGAGTTTGAAAGTGTGTACATATGGTAAGTAGCAGGCATTTGAGCAGATGCAAGTTTTGCTGATTCAATAGCAGTTGCAGCTGAGTCCATTGTTAATGCGAAATAATCTTCGCCACAAGTGAGAATTGTGTAAGGCGAGCCAGTGCCCTGATCTGTTCCTTGTTGAGGCTCTGCAGGTGGGCATACAACTTCAAGATAGACAAATACTTCAGCTGGACCTGCAAAGCTTTCAGGTGTTGATGTGCGATTCAAAATTTTTGGAATTCCAAATGCTGCAGCCGCACCAATCACTAATACACCTGCCACTGCCAGAATGATTTTTGTAGATTTAGATAGCGATTCCGATGACTCAGCTTTTTCAGACCGGGATGGTTTTTCCTTCTTAGGGGTTTTAGCTACTGCCACATCGTCAACAATGATGTCGGCGGTGCAGTTCGGACAGATTTCGGTGCCTGGTTCAACTACGGTCTGGCAAAGTGAGCATTTCATGGGCTGTGGAGTCCTTAATTATCGGAAGTGGCGAAGTTTAGTTGCTTTGATTTTCGGGCATTTTTAAGGGCATTTTGAGCGCGAAAACCCGTTTTTGATACCTAACTGTTACCAAAACTGAATTTGGGGCTAAGTTGTAATCAAATTGGGTTAATTTTCTATTGCCTAGCCGCTACCCCAACTCCTACTCTCTGCCTCGTGGTCGAACGCCCACAAATTTCTGACTGGCGTGATCACGCGCGTATCACGCTTAATTGAAGGGAAATTAATGAAGAAGACACTTTCAGTGTTGATCTCTGCTTTGCTTGCATTTGCAGGTCTAACTGCGATCGCTGCTCCAGCACAGGCAAACGATCGCACAGTAACAATTCACTACCATCGTTTCGATGGTGCTTACGAGGGCCGCACAATTTGGATGTGGGGTTGTGGCAACTCTGACGTTTGTGGCGGTGGTGGCGGAACCGATGGCGTGTACATCACTGACATCGACGACACAGCTGCAAAATTCGGTGCAACTTTCTCATTCTCAGTTCCAGAAGGTGTTACTGGCTTTGGTTTCATTGTCCGTAATGCAAACAACTGGAGCGATGGCCGTGACTACGAAGGTACTAACGTAGAAAACGGAAACAAAGCTGCATCATTCCCTGAAACAGGTGACGTTGACATGTGGATCGTTCAAGGTTCAAACACTGTGTACTACACAGAACCTTCTTTCCCACAAGCTGTAGACACACCACTTCCAGCAGTTAAGGTCGGCAAGATGATTGCTCTCGACAAGCGCACTGACAAAGGTGCACTAGTTACTTGGACATCAAAGACCAAGAAGGTCTGCTCAGTGGTAACTGTTAACGGAAAGCTGAAGCTAAAGGGTCTAAAGAAAGGCCTCTGCCGAGTTAAGGCAGTAGCAGTTAGCGTCGGAGAATATGGTGCATATTCAAAGACAGTTGCAGTTTTCGTAAACTAGCAAATATCTAAAAAGGCTGGTGGAGCAATCCACCAGCCTTTTTTATTTCTTGATATTAAGAGATTCCAAAAACTGCACCGACTGTAATTACGATTACATAAATAAAAATCAAAGCTCCAATTATTAGAGGAACAAAAGCGCCTTTCACCTTATGTTTGCGGGCATTCCAAGCTTGTTCTATTGCAAAAAAAGTTGGAGTTAATAAAATTAAAATCCCGGGAATTCCGATCATGAGCTTTACCCAAAGTGGTGCATCTTGTGGTTTATCTTCGTTGTAGCCAAGTAGTTCGAAGATTTCTTCAGAAACTGTGAATGATGCAATGCCACAAAGTGCTGCAACCCCTAACCATTTCCAGGATTTCTTGAGTGTTGTCTTAGGCATTTTGTCTCCTTATTTATCCCAGTATCCGTCGGGTATTGCACTTAAAGCATTTGGTTCGCGTGGTGGACACTTCTTCCCCGGTCCAACGAGCGGTTCAAAGTGCCAAAACTCATTGTCATAGCGACGACACAGTCCCCACTTCCAACCATTTAATTCGACCCACTTTGCAGCGGACTTCAATCCTTTGTTGCGATTGATATCAATTGCAAGTCCCCAAGGATGCATTGAAAATTTCGGAGGCAACACAAATTTAGCCGCCTCATACTTAGATCCATATTTTTCTATCGCTCGGTTGTAAAGATATTTTTGATCGGCCAGTCTTCTAAATCCACTAGTCATAATTAATGTATGCCCGGCTTTGGCTGCTGCAACTCTCACTGCGTACCAGCGGTTAGCCATTTTCGATCGCATGGCATTTGGATGTTGTTTGCCTGGTTTAATTTGCGAAGCTCCTAAGGACCATTCCGAATACTTGCAAGATCCTTCAGTGATTTCTCTCAACTTCGCAGTGGATTTGTTTGCACAAACATCAACTACCTCACTCACTGCAAGTGCTGGGACACTTGAAACCACAGTTGAAAATAGGACCAAGGTAAGAAGAGCGCTAATAAGTCGGGTGGATGAGGTCACGTGCTGAATCTAGCCCTAAAGTTCGCTATCTAGAAAAGGTGCGTGGATGGCTCGAAAGAAAATCCTGCGATTGTCAGACGATGAACGTCGGCTACTTGCTCGTCCCGCCTTTTTTGCAGGTTTAGTTTTTGCAATTCTGTTGATTTTGGTGCTGACTGGATTAATTAATTCCTTGGATTCTGCATTGGTCTCTGAATTGAAGGTAAACAAACTTGGACTTCGTGATTTTTTCCGTGCAATCGAAATCCCCGGTCAACGAAGAATCGTCTATCCAATAGCAATCCTGGCGGGAGTGCTCTTTACGTTCAGACGCAAAGATCTGCTACCACTAATCACAACGATCTCCGCATTGATTTTTACAAATGCGGTAACCGGTATGTTCAAAATCTTGACGTTGCGAGCTTTTCCAAGAAATGAACTCGGTCCAGAGATTCGCACACTTCCAATATGGGATGCAGATAAGTTAGGTGCATTCCCATCTGGCCATGGCGCAAATGTTGCAGCAATCTGCACCTTACTAATTCTTGCTGCTTATTCAGCGCGTCCACGCTGGCGACCACTCGCACCATATATTTCGGCTTCAACTTTAATTCCAATCAGTGCAGTCTTCGTGAGCTCTTGGGCATTGAACTTTCATTGGCTAAGCGATTTATTTGCCGGTTTAGCACTTGGAATTTGCACCACGATTGTGGCAGCACTTTGGGCCTTGCATTTGCCCGATCACTGGCGACATCCAGATTTAGTGGGCAAAGGTCGCACTGTCGGAGTACTAATCGTGCTCGGAACAATGGGCGTGATCTTTATGTTCGCCGGAAACTCATTCTTGCAAGAGTCTTACGTCTCAGTTGTGCTTGTGGTCGGAACTCTTGGTGTGATTGCTTACTTGACTTCAAAATCTATTTCGCGAAAAGTCTCACAAAGAAAGAATTAACTAAATGGCTTTCGACCATCAATAGCCATTGAGAACTTTCCAAGTGAACGCCAAAGTCTTGCAAGTGCATCTTTGTCTTGATCCGTTACCAAATTTCCCATGACTCGCAATGCAATTTCCATCAACCAAGTTGAACGCATTCCAATTGGACCTGCGATTTTTAGAAACTCTGCTGAAGTCAGAACTCCAGCAATTCTTCGGGCGGCAGAAAATGCGAGACCGTAATTTTGTCGAAGTATGTCGGGCCAGGCAGTAGTCATATTTACTGGGTTAGTTGCTAAATAGTCGGCTGCTAAGCGCCCAGTTTCGAGTCCGTAATCAATACCTTCACCATTTAATGGGTTTACGCAACCTGCTGCATCTCCCACAAACAGCCAGTTTGAACCTGCAACGTTACTCACCGCACCACCCATCGGTAAAAGTGCAGACCAGGGTTTTTGTATTTCGCCAGAGAGTTTCCACTCATCTCGTTGTGCATCGGTGTAGTAATCCATTAACTGGCGAAGATTTATGTCGGCTGGTTTCTTTTCTGTTGCCAATGTACCAACACCAATATTCACACTTCCATCAGCAAGTGGGAATATCCATCCGTAACCAGAAAGTATTTCATTATCTGTTCCACGTAATTCTAGGTGAGATGTAATCCACGGATCATCACTTCTCTCACTGCTAACGTATCCACGAGCGGCTACTCCATAAACAGTGTTTTTATGCCACTTGCGATCAAGCACGCGCCCAAGTTGAGATTTTGCACCATCTGCAACCACAACTCTCTTTGCCGAGATGTTCAGTTGTCCATCTTCAGTTTTAAAAAGTACTTTTGTGATTCTGCCACTTTGCATTTCAACATCAAATGCGCGGGCTCCTTCAATAGTTTTTGCACCACTTGCAATTGCTGTTTCGCGAATTACTGCATCTAAAACTAACCGAGGTGCGGCGCTACCATAATTTGGCAAACTTCCCCCCGGCCAATCTAGATAAAGAGTTTGCCCGAAACCATTTGCGCATAATCCGTTATTCCTTGCACGACCATCTAACCATTGCGCAAGACCAAGATTTTTTAGTTCTTTTACAGCTCGTGGCGTAAGTCCATCACCACATGCCTTATCGCGAGGAAAAACCTGTGCATCTACTAACAGAACATCCATTTTGTGACGGGCGCACCATGCAGCAGTTGAAGATCCAGCAGGACCTGCGCCAATGACAAGAACATCGGTTGAAACTTCGGAAATCTTTGCCATAACTAGGCAATCGTTCCACACAAATCTACAAGCGCATCTCGGGCTGTCACATTACGATGACCCCTAGTCCAAAAGGGGATTTTGTGGGAATTCTTGACCGCTTCGAAGACCGAATTAACCGTGTAGTCAACGGAGCTTTTGCCAAGGCTTTTGAGTCCGAAGTACAACCAGTTGAAATAGCGGCTGCAATTCAAACTGAAGTTGATGAGAAGGCAGTAATCGTCGGTGCCGGAAGAACTGTTGTTCCAAACAAATTCTTGGTAGACCTTTCCCAAGTTGATTATGACCGACTCCAGACTTACGAAAATCCACTCAAATCTGAAATTGCAGCTGTTATTCGCGAACATATTGTCACCCAGAGGTACACAACTTTGGGTCAAATTCAAATTGACCTTGCTGTCGATGAAGATCTAACCACCGGAGTCTTTCGCATCACCTCAACAGCGATTGATGATGGTGGCGCTCCAATCACTTCGAGCGATCAATTAGCAAGTCGCAAAGGACCAACGGTCGTGATTGATGGATTTGTGCATCCTTTAACTCGCACAAAAACAATTATTGGTCGCAGTGAAGCCGCAGATATCCAAGTTGAGGACACCGGGGTGTCACGTAAACATTGTGAAATAGATTTGTTGGCATCTCCAATTATTCGAGATTTAGGCTCAACAAACGGAACCTGGATTCATGGAAACCGTATCACTGAACAGAAGCTAAGTGAAGATGTCGATATCACTATCGGTACAACCGTAATCCAATTTCGGATGCGTTAATCATGTCTGAACTAGCGCTGACCCTCTTGCGAATGGGTTTTCTTGCGCTACTTTGGATTTTTATTTATTCGATTTTACGCCTAATGCGCCAGGACTTAAATCGAGTCGACTCGAAATACTCAACAAAGTCTGCCATCAGCCCAAATGACTTATCGAAGTCAAGAACTGGTGCGAAGGTAAACAAAGTAGTAGTAATCACTGAGGAACTTGAAAAAGAATATGAACTCCGAGACGGAATGAGCTTCGGAAGGTCATACGATGCGTCGATTCAAATTGAAGATGACTATGCGTCGAGCAAACATGCACAAATGAAACTCGAAAATGGTTCTTGGATTTATGAGGACTTAGGCTCAACAAATGGAAGTTGGCAAGACCGAAAACGAATAACCGGACCAATTCGCATCAAGCGTGGCACAACTATCAAAATTGGTAACACCGAATTGCGGTTTGAAAAATGAGCCTTGCATTTAGATTCGTTATTCAGAGCAATGTTGGAGTTATTCGAAAGTCAAATGAAGACTGTGGTCTAGCTTCAACCAAACTCATTGCAGTTGCAGACGGAATGGGTGGTCACGCTGCCGGAGAAGTCGCGAGCTCCACTGTAATTCAAACCTTTAGAAATGAGCTCGATTCGCTCCCACAAAATTCTCAAGATTTTCAAAATTGGCTTGTAAACACAACAAATCTGGCACATGCATCAATTGGTGATTTGATTGCTGCTGATCATGAAAAGCGTGGAATGGGCACAACTTTTTCAACAATTGCTGCTCTTGAAGACAAAATCGGAATTGGTCACATTGGTGATAGCCGAATCTACAAATTGCGCAACGGTGTATTTGAGCAAATTTCAATCGACCACACGTATGTTCAATCTTTGGTTGATAGCGGGGAAATCACTCAAGCCGAGGCTGCAATTCACCCCAGACGTAATCTTCTGATCCGCGCAATTGATGGCATACACGAAGTTTCAATGGATATTGATTTAATCGAGGTTCAAAGTGGAGATCGATTCCTCCTGTGCAGTGATGGTTTAACCGGTGTCGTTTCTGACACTCAAATTTCGGAGCAACTGTCGAAACCAGATTTAACAACTGCAGTCGCTCATTTAATTGAAATGGCACTGGCTGCCGGAGCACCTGACAATGTAACCATCGCAGTTTGTGAAGTAATTCATGCTGATGAAGAACTTTTAAATGGCATTACCCCAATTGTGGTTGGTGCGTTTGAAGAACGAGAACTTTCAGCGGAAGAAACCAGTACTTCAAAGAAATCTCTATGGATAAAAATCGCGGCAGCGGTAGTACTTGCTATTGCAGGATTAGCGGTTGGAAACTCGTGGCTTAATTCACAATGGTTTGTATCAATTTCGAATGGAAATGTTGCAATTTATCAAGGTATCAATCAAAACATTGGTCCAATCAGTTTCCAAAAATTGAGCATTGAATCAGATCTACCAGTATCAACTCTTACCTCAAATGATTTAGCAGCAGTTCAAAACGGAGTAACAATTTCTGACCTGAGCTCTGGGCTCGCATTGATTGATGAGTTGTGGTCACGCTCTACTAATTGTGCGACTGCACCTGATGGATGTAAACCGTAGGTGAATCTTTGAAATTATTCACAGCACGTAAACGTAATATCGAATTGGTGTTATTGGTATGCGTAATCGCAATCTCTTGGTTAGCACTTTTTCTGGTTGAAAACGCAACTTCTTATCAACATCCGATTAACACCACGCAGATTTATTTAGTTATAGCCCTGGTATTTGCTGGACATATTTCAATCAGAATCTTTGCGCCACTGGCAGATCAATTTCTATTTCCACTAGCCGTGCAATTAAACCTTCTTGGCATCGTGATGATTCACAGGCTTGATGTGGCAGATGAAATTCGGGCTTCTGCCACAAATAGCACTTTCTCCACCGAAGCTGGTTCGCAATTAATTTGGTTTGGTGTCGGTATCGGATTACTGGTTGCAACGCTCGTAGTAATTAAAGACCATCGTCGGCTTCAGCGCTATACCTTCACAGCGATGGTGGCTGGTCTGGTTTTATTGCTGCTTCCGATGTTGCCGCTCTTGGGCGCGAGCATTAATGGTGCAAGACTTTGGATTCGAGTTGGTTCATTGTCTTTCCAGCCGGCGGAAATGGCAAAAATTGTGCTTCCCATCTTCTTCGCTGGGTATCTTGCTAGAAACCGAAGCTCGATTGCCAATATCCGCGAAAAGTGGGCTGGGATTGGTTTGCCCAGGCGTAAAGATTTGGGTCCAATTGTCTCGGCTTGGGTAATCAGTCTTTTAGTTTTGATTTCACAGCGCGATTTGGGCACATCCCTACTTTTCTTTGGACTATTCGTTGGCATGCTCTACATCGCAACCGCACAGCGAACCTGGCTTGCCCTCGGCGGAATCTTGTTCCTCTCGGGGGCATTTGTCGCCTATCAATTATTTAGTCACGTGCAACTGCGAGCCATGGTTTGGCTAGATCCATTTCCATACGCACTGAATGAGAGTTATCAACTTGTGCAGGGTCTTTACGGCTTTGCAAGCGGTGGTCTCTTTGGTCGAGGGTTAGGACAGGGATATTCCTGGCTAGTTCCATATGCAAAGAGTGACTTCATTTTGAGTGCGTTTGGTGAAGAGCTTGGTTATGTAGGTTTAATTGCGATTACATTTTTATATGTATTCATTGTGCAACGCACATTGCGCACGAGCTTGATGACAAAAGATGATTTTGGCCAACTGCTATCAGCAGGACTTGCAATCGTTCTAGGTTTGCAACTCTTTGTGGTTTTTGGTGGAGTAACAAGATTAATTCCATTAACTGGCCTGACAACACCTTTCTTAGCAGCTGGTGGTTCGGCATTAATTGCTAACTGGATCATGATTGCGTTAATTTTGCGAATCTCTCACACATCAACTTTGTTGAGCGCTCCATCTGGTAGGCAGCTATGAACCATCAGATAAGGCGGATTGCTGGATTGATGACCTTTGGTCTTTTAGCCCTGCTTATCAACGTTGGCTATACCCAGATTTTTAATGCTGATTCATTACGTCTTCGCCAAGATAACACCCGCTTATTGTTAGAGGAATACGGCAGACAGCGCGGAACAATTTTGGCGGGAAATCTTGTCGTTGCACAAAGTTTAAAGACTGGTGGCACACTTGCTTTTCAGCGAAACTATCCGCAAGGTGATGCCTTCGCACCAGCGACAGGTTTCTATTCACTGGTTTATGGAGCCACAGGAATCGAACGGCTCTATTCTGCAATTTTGAGTGGAAGTGACGACAGGTTAGCGGTCGACCGCCTCCAACAACTATTAGCTGGTAAAGAACAGCGCGGTGGAGTGGTTCAGTGGACTATTGATCCAGCATTGCAAAAGGCTGCATTTTCCGCTTTAAATGGCCGCACCGGCGCAGCCGTAGTACTCGACTCTAAGACCGGGAAAATTTTGGCGCTAGTTTCTTCTCCATCTTTTTCGCCAAATGAATTGTCAAGTAATTCACCTGATGCAATTCGTAAAGCGTATGAAAAACTATTGGCTGATGAAAACCGACCGATGGACAATCGTCCACTTACTACATCTCTACCACCAGGCTCAACATTTAAATTAGTTGTTGCAGCCGCCGCACTTGAAAGCGGAAAGTTCACCGAAGAGAGTTTGCTGCCGGCCCCTGCTAGTTTGGCACTCCCACTTTCAAACAATCGAATGCATAACTGGCAAAACGGTCCATGCACTAGCAGTGGCAAAATCACATTGCGGCAAGCACTCGCAGTTTCTTGTAATACAACTTTTGCTTGGCTTGGAATGCAACTTGGTGCAGATGCACTTCGTGAGCAAGCTGAAAAGTTTGGATTTAATTCTTCATTTTCTATTCCTATGAACTCATCAACCAGTGTTTTCCCAACCGAACTCGATGGAGCACAAACCGCGCTCTCTGCAATTGGTCAATTTGATGTTCGAGCCACCGCTCTGCAGATGGCTGCAGTTGTAGCTGCTATCAATAATGGTGGAAAACTTATGCGGCCGTATCTAGTTGATAAAGTTTTAACCAGTGATCTTGCAGTACTTGAGCAAACACAATCATCAGTTAAAAGCCAGGCGATTAGTCCTGCGGTTGCAAATCTGTTGAGTTCAATGATGAAGACAGTCGTGAATATTGGAACTGCTTACACAGTAAAGATTCCTGGCGTTGATGTTGGTGCGAAAACTGGAACTGCAGATTCTGGAACCGATAAGTCTGCACATGCTTGGATGGTTGCAAACGCAACTCAAGGAAGCAGAACAATTTCCATCGCAGTGGTAGTTGAAAATGGCGGTGGAGCAGCCGAAGTGAGTGGTAATCGAATTGCTGGGCCGATTGTTGCCAAAATCATCAAGGCGGCCTTTTTATGAGTAAAACGCAGGATTTACCCGCAAGGTTTAGGCTTAACCTACAAATTAGGAGTTCCAAATGAGCGATGCTGGCCAGGTTTGCGCAGGTCGATACCGACTTGGCGAAATCATTGGGCACGGAGGAATGGCTCAAGTTCACACTGCCACAGATTTAAGGCTTGGACGTGAGGTAGCAGTCAAAGTTCTACGTTCCGACCTTGCTCGTGATCCTGCGTTCCTAAACCGCTTTCGGCGCGAAGCTCAAGCCGCTGCAAGCTTGAATCACCCAAACATTGTTGGGGTTTATGACACCGGTGAAGACCTACTAGATCCTGCAAATCCATCCTTGATGGTTCCATGGATTGTGATGGAAAAGGTTGAAGGCCACACGCTGCGCCACATCATTTCAGCTGGCAGAAAAATTTCACCGGACCGCGCGCTTGATATTTTGATTGGTGTTTTATCAGCACTTGACTACAGCCATCGCCATGGAATTGTGCACCGAGACATAAAGCCTGCAAACGTAATGATCACTACCAATGGTGATGTCAAGGTTATGGACTTCGGTATTGCCCGCGCAATTGCGGATGCATCAGCAACCATGACACACTCAAATGCAGTAATGGGGACTGCGCATTACTTAAGCCCTGAACAAGCAAAAGGTGATCCAGTTGATGCGCGTTCAGATATTTACTCTTCAGCTTGCTTACTTTATGAATTGTTAACCAGCAAGCCTCCATTCACTGGAGATTCAGCAGTCGCGATTGCATATCAACACGTATCTGAAAAACCAGTCGCACCATCACTTGTGAATGATTCAGTGCCGGCTCTTTTTGATGCAGTTATCATGAAAGCATTAAGCAAGAATCCAGATGATCGATACCTGACTGCAGCTGAAATGCGTGCGGATTTAGAACTCTTGTTGCAACGTGCAACACCTCGCTATGCCCAAGGTTCTACCATTAGCGATACCCAACCAATCGCCCAAGAAGACGATTCGACGAAACGGATACCAACTGTGTCTACAAAGAAAGCTCCGAAGCGACAGAAATCTGAAGAGCAAAACATTCCAATGATTGTTGGCGCAGGTATCGCAGTTGTTGCGGTAGTAATTGGTGCGCTGGTTTTGATTTCACGTTGGATCTCGCCGGCTCCAGTTGATCAAGTTGTGGTTCCGGATTTAATTGGTTTGACTATCGAGCAAGCAACTGCGGAACTGAATAATGATGGACTAGTAATTGGTGAAGTTACATACCAAGAAGCAGTTGATCGTCCAGAAGACACAATTATTAGTCAAAATCCAGGACGCGACACAAATGTTGATCGTGGAACTGCCATCAACGTCATCATCAGCCAGGGTAAAGGCCAGGTCGAAGTGCCAAACCTTGTGAATTTCGCTTCTATTGATGATGCAAGGCAAGCTCTGATAAATGCGCAATTGACCCTAGGTGCGGTCACTCGAGAGGCGAGTGATCTTCCGCCAAATACGGTTTTGCGAAGTGATCCAATTGCAGGAACGCTCGTAGACAAGGGCTCACCAATTGCGATTGTTGTTTCAAGTGGAAGTATTGAAGTTCCAAATGTTGTGGGTACTGATGCTGCGGCGGCCCGAATCACGTTGGCAAACGAAGGTTTCATAGTTGAAACCGTTTACCAAGAAAGTGATGAGATTGCAGCTGGAACAGTAATTTCACAAAGCCCAGGTGCGGGTGAGATGGCTGACTTTGAATCGACAATCACAATCACAGTTGCGAAGCTTCCAGGTGACCCAGATCCAGGTGCGGGAGATCCAAACGCGTAAGCGTTACTTCTTTCCAACAACTGGAGCAAGTCCAGCTGATTTTGCAATCGCTTCTTTGTCGCCACAAACTGCTAGCCATTCTGCAAGCATTCGGTGACCACCTTCAGTCAAAACGGACTCTGGGTGAAATTGCACACCTTCGATATTTAAGTTTTTGTGTCGCAATCCCATAATTACTTTCGATTCGGTTTGCGCAGTGATTTCAAAATCGGAAGGTACAGTTTCATTTTCAACAGCGAGTGAGTGATAGCGAGTTGCAGTAAATGGTTGTGGCAGTGAAGACATCACGCTTTTGCCTTGATGAAAAACTTGAGAAGTTTTACCGTGAAGTAATTCAGGTGCTCGACTTACAACACCACCAAAAGCTTCAGCAATTGCTTGATGTCCTAAACAAACACCGAAAAGTGGAATTTTGTTTTCTGCGCAGTAATGCACCATGTCGATGCAGACTCCGGCATCACTCGGAGTTCCTGGCCCTGGAGATAAAAGCACACCGTCATAGTTTTTGGCTTCGGATAATTCGACTTCGTCATTTCGTTTTACTGTCACATCAGCCCCGAGCTGCGCCAAATATTGCACAATATTGAAAACGAACGAGTCGTAATTGTCGATTACTAAGACGCGGGTAGCCATGTGCGTATTCTCCCGATTGCGAGCCAATTGAGCGCCCGAGTGCCAATCTGCCTACCTTTCACCTATTCTTTGCCCTGAAATTAAGGAGCTCCAAGGCCTGAAAGCCGCCGCCGCAAGTCTGACGATTACAAACCTGTCACGATCTCGCACGAACCACAGAAGTTTGAATCTCCACGCTGGCTCGCTCCACTTATGGTGGTCTGCCTAGTCCTAGGTCTGCTCTGGGTAGTGGTTTTCTACATCGCAGGGCCTTCTGTGCCTGTTATGAAGGATTTGGGCAACCTTGGCAACATTGGAATCGGCTTTGGCCTTATGGCTGTTGGCTTCTACCTTTCTACCAAATGGCACTAATTTCTTAAATTACACGCTTGTAATTCATCCCCAGTCTGGGGAAAACTTGTGGATAACTCCTATTTAACGTCTGCGAAGTTCGACGATATTTCCGAGTAGGAATCCGGCAATCAGACCGCCAACATGGCCATGCCAATCAATATTTGGGATCACAAAACCAATCCCTAAGTTAATCGCAATCATCACCAGCATGCCATTTGCGTCGAGCTTGAGTCTGCGATTGATTGCAACAAATGCGCCAAACAATCCAAACACTGCACCTGATGCGCCAACTGAAAAAGCCATTGGTTCATTCATGTAAACCGAAAGCAACCCGCCGGAAATTCCGGACAAGAAATAAATCACAGCAAACTTATATTTGCCTAAACGGTTTTCTAAAACTAAACCAACTTGCCAAAGTGCCAACATGTTGAACGCAATGTGCATGAAGTTGAGATGTAAGAACATGGAAGTGACGAGCCGGAAGTACTCGCCGTAATACTGCACCAAAATTGGATTTAATCCAAAACTTGTAATTATCTCGTTTTTGTTTGCACCAAAAGAAAATACAAATAGAGCAACACAAATTCCAATAATTATTTGAGTAAGTACAGGTCTTGCATAAGAATTCATTTTTATTACAACTTGTTTATCCCGAGCACATTCAGGACATTGAAAGCCAACCGAAGCATCAACTAAACATTTGGCACAGATTGGTCTTTCACAACGTTGGCATGACAGTCCTGTTTCAGTTTCAGGATGCCATGCACAACGTTGGAAAGTGTTCATTTTCTATTCGGTAATTGTGATGTTTTTAATCAGGACTTCAGTCTTTGGACGATCGTTTGCACCAGTTGGGGTGGAAGCGATTGCATCAACAACTTTGCGGCTGGCATCATCAATTACTTTGCCGAAAATCGTGTGCTTGAAGTTCAACCACATTGTGTCAGCAACAGTGATGAAGAATTGTGAACCATTTGTGTTCGGGCCAGCGTTCGCCATTGCCAATATGTAAGGCTCGTTGAAAACTAATTCTGGATGTGGTTCATCTTCAAAGCGGTAGCCCGGGCCACCACGACCAGTCCCTTCAGGATCTCCACCTTGAATCATGAAGTTTTGAATCACACGGTGAAATGGCACGTTTGTGTAAAGTGCGCCTTCACCCTGTTTTCCAGTTTTCGGATCCATCCAGTCAATTGATCCATTAGCCAGGCCAACGAAGTTTGCGACAGTTTTTGGTGCATGATTTGGGTAGAGCTCGATGGCAATATCCCCAAGAGTTGTGTGAATTGTTGCGGTAGTCATTTTTTCCTTTATTTTGGTTTAGCGAGAACGCTTACAACGCCCAACCATAGGGCAACCGCTCTGCCGATGCCTGCGGCGAATAACAAAGTGCCAATTCCAACAGTGCCGCCTAGCAGATAACCAATCGACAGAACGATTACTTCTAAGGTGAAGCGAACTCGGCTTACGCGAACCCCAGTTTTATTGTGCAATGAGGTCATTAAGCCATCACGCGGGCCAGGACCTAAATTGCAGGTTAGGTAGAGCGACGAACCAAGACCAACAAACAGCACACCTGCAATGGTGACTGGTATTCCAACCTGCAGGGTTTCTACCTTTGGTAGAAACTTAATTGAAATATCCAAGGCAGCGGCAATAACAATTATGTTGCAAATGGTTCCGAGCCCTGGCTTCTCTTTCAATGGGATCCAAAGCAGAAGTACGACCACACTTACAGCAAATGTTGTGACCCCAATATCTAAGCCAGTTCGAATAGTTAAACCCTGCGACAAAACCACCCATGGTGAATTGCCAAGGCCAGTTATAACTAAGAGTGCTTCACCAAAACCGAAAAGTGACAGACCTAATATCAACACAATAAATGTGGTGAGGTTAGGTTTCCATCTACTTTCACTTCGCCACGAGGTACGAGGGATAGTTCGATGTCCACGCAAAATAATTTCGCGCCATGAAAGCTCGTCAGACATTTATCGCCTAAGAGGTTGTGCCGATCTCAACCCTTCGGTTGGCAGCTTGTTGCTTCTTGGTTTTGTCTTTGTTTTTCTTATAGTTTGAACCGAGAGCATTTGCGAAAATCTCAAAAACAATATCTGACGTAGCTAGTTTGGTATCCAAATATCTCAGAGCACTACGCAGGCGCTTATTCGAAAGTGTCTGTTGGTGTGCAGCCTTTTTCTTGCCTTGAAGAATCTCTTTGCCAGAAGCGAATGCGGCTACATAAATGTTATAGCAATTTCCATTCTTGACCCTGGTTGCGAAATTGGTCAAAATTCTTTTTGCCTTGGGTGTCAGCGTTGTTTTGTTGTATCCAAAATGCAAATCTGGGAACGCTTTGACAACGCATGCAACGTCATAATCAACATCAAACTGGTAACGAAGCACTGGCAGTCCATCATTCACAGTTGATGACAATCCCCAAACGGTATCGATATCGAATCCATAATTTTTCCAAAAGCCAGGGCGTTTCATAGTTGCTAGATTTGTTTCAATCGCACTTTCTGTGTATGAGGTAGTGAGTACTCCGGGGTTGTTCCAAACGACTGAATCAATGTTTACTGGATAGCCTACGAAATAAAAAACGGGGTCCATCGAGTAAATATTTTCGAAATCGTTATCCACATAAACGTTTGATACATTTAATTCTGCATCGCTTTCATTGTTTAAATCCACATCCGTGAAAACGGTTCCAATAATTCCACCAGCTCCGCTACCATTTTGAAAAGTTGCCCGAACATAACTGTTAGAAATGTTTATTTGGCTGCTTAAATCAATTCCGTTTAAAACCATAAAGCTAATAAGTCCAGCGCTTGTAACTGCTGAATCAATGCTGCCGGTAAAGGAGTTACCTTCAAAATTAAACTCCCCGTCCTCAACTCCTATCCAATAACCAACAATTCCTCCGACAACACCATCTTGTCCATTATCAACTTCATTGACTTCCAGGTTGGCTTCAACGCGGGCGTGCGATATCGAATTAGTTCCAAACCCTACGACTCCACCGATTGGAGTGCCTTCACAGCCGATCGTTGAACCAATTACAGTTGCATAGTCAATCTTTTGATCTGCAGCTCCGATAATGCCGCCGCAAGTACCAGAACCTGAATAGTTAGAAGTTATGTCACCGGTGTAATTGAGATTCATCTGGGTTTTAACTTCAACAGGCCCGCCTAAGCGATCAATCCCTGCTACTCCGCCAATATAGCCAGCGACTGCTGTTCCATGAATATTTATATTTGAGTAGATATCTTCAAGCGAAGTATTTTCAGAAAGTCCAACTAATCCACCTACTGTTCCATTTGAAACACTTATTTCTGAAGCTGGAGTTAGTGGATTGATTGCAATGTCTTCAAACGATGAGCCATAAGCTTCACCGACAAGTCCACCCGTCACAGCATCAGCATCGATTTCGACCTCGGCTGTTATGCCGTAAAAAGTGGAGTCTGAAGCAATACCAGCTAGAAGTCCTGTACTCCAGAAAATGCTCGAGACGGTGCCAGAAATTCCCAAATTAAATATTTCTGAATCTTCTACAATTCTAAAGAAGCCTGTGTACTGTGAATTTCCTGAGATATCAAGATTCGAAATTTCGTGGTCATTTCCATTTAGAGAACCAGTAAAAGTGTCTATTTCTTGCCAAGAGCCAGTTACAGCTATGTCGGCAATCAAGATGTAGTGGTAGTAAGTAGATGCGCCGCAATCTCGCAATTCACTGAGTGCGTTCTCATTCTGGATTTGGTACGGATCGCCTTGGGTACCAGTGCCACCTGCAAAGTTTTCTGGACCACAAACGCCCGGACCATTCGCCGTCGCTGGTGCGCTGACCAAAGTGGAAATTGAAAGTGCGAGGACAAGTAGTGCTATGAGATTGCGCATCTGAATTTTCATTGGATAAAGATAGTGCTGAGAAAGCAGTCTGAGAAGAAATGGAGAAAGTACTAAGAATTATCTGTGAGTCATCTTAAAGTGCATTTTTACTCTTAAGGGATGCAGCGACGACTCATAATTCATGCCGGCTTTCCGAAGTCTGGCACGACCGCACTACAAGCTTCATTCCGTGAAAACTCCCAAATACTCAAGGCGTCAGGTGTCGAATACCCTGAAACTAAGAATGACGCCCATCATGCAGCTGCGGCTGCACTAGTCGGCAGGTCAATCGGATGGCAAAGTTCTAAACGGGATCAAGCTAATTGGGAAGAACTTGTACGGTCAATCAATGAATCACCGTCTGATGTTGTGTTAATTAGTAGTGAATTCCTAACAGCCGCAGGCAAAAAGCATATTAGGCGAATAAAAGAAGATTTTTCAGATTTCCATATTGAAATCTTTTTCACACTTCGACCCCTCAATCGAATTATTCCAAGTATTTACCAGCAGAACTTGAAAAAAGGCTCAATTCATTCTTATCCGGAATGGATTAGTAAAA
>JACCDO011869527.1_pt1 | contig 21868 bp, 14 predicted proteins | sample 7446101 | NCBI WGS metagenome assembly JACCDO01 (sample SAMN15323440, study PRJNA562643) | freshwater metagenome | isolation source: river surface water | place: USA:Blue River Watershed | collected 2017-08-16
GAATTTTTCAACCGCTTGAATGGTTTTATATTTCATAATATCACCAACCTCTAATTTAGAAAGTAATTCAAAGAGTTCGGCATTATCTACAATATTATCTTCATCTTGTTCATCTCCATCTTCTTCACCTTCTTCTTCATCATCTTCTCCCTTAGCTTTTCCTTTAGATTTAGGACCTTTTGGTTTAGAACTATTATATTGTGCATAAAGTGCTAAAAACCCTTTATATGTGATATTTTCGGCTTTGACGTTAAAAACTCGTTCTGAATTATCCATACCAATTTTAACTGTTTTAATATCAACAGCGGCTGGCGCCATTTGTGATGCTAGAGTGCGATTATAAATCATTTGATATAATTTAGCTTCAGCACCACTTAATTCTGATAGATGATTATTTTCCATATGAGTAGGACGAATAGGTTCATGAGCAGCTTGAGCATCATCTTTATTGGCATAAAAATTATTTTGATAATAATCTTCACCAAAAGAATCGCTAACAATCTGTTGAATCTCTTTCTTTGAATCTTCGCTGAGAATTAAACTATCTGTTCGATGATAAGTAATATTACCGGATTCGAATAATTTCTGAAGAATTTTCATAGTTGTATCCGGGGAAAGTCCAAGTTTTGTAGATGCTTCTTGTTGAATTGAAGAAGTAATAAAAGGCGGTGGTGGACGACGTTTAGTTTTACTAACGGAAATATCGATAATTGTATACTCAGCAGGGTTAGCGAGTTCCATAAATTCGATTGTGGTATCTTTATTTTCGAATGTTTTATCCAAATCAGCATGAACTTGAATACCCTTTAATTCTTTTTTATTGGGAATAAAAGTGCCATTGACTTGATAATAACCACTACTTTCGAATTTCTCGATTTCTTTTTCACGTTCATAAACTAGTTTAAGAGCAGGACTTTGAACACGTCCACATGACAAACCAAAAGTTTGAAATTGAGAATCTAGGACTGGTGAAATCATATAACCGATTAGTTTATCAATAACGCTGCGAGCTTTCTGAGAATAATACATATTCATATCGACTTTGCGGGGATGTAACATAGCTTCTAGGATTGCTTTATCTGTAATTTCATTAAAAGTAATACGATTATATTGAGAATCTTCTAATTCTAGAACATCCATTAAATGCCATGCGATAGCTTCTCCTTCACGATCAGCATCAGCAGCTAAAATAACCATTGATGCATTTTCGACAGTATCTTTTAGGTCACTTACAATATGAACTTTTGAATCACTAATCATATAATTTGGTTCAAAAGTTTCTAAAGAGATTCCAACACGTTTCTTGTCAATTTCACGGATATGACCACAACTAGCAGTTACTACAAAATTACATTTTTCAAAATTAGGATGTTTTTTTATTTTTTCAAGAATTTCCTTAATCTTTTTAATTTTGTTTGGTGATTCAACAATAATTACTTGTTTACCACTATATACATTTGTTGATTCTGGAGTTTTAATATCCGATTTTACTTTCTTAACAACCTGATTTTTAGGTTTAGTAGTTTTAGTAGTTTTTTTAGGTTTAATTTCTGTTTCTTCATTTTCTACATTTTCATCGACATTTTCATCGACATTTTCTTCATCTTTCACTTTATCAGAAGTAGTTTGCTTCACTATTTTTTTTTTAACAACTTTCTTTTTTTCAGTAACTTGATTAATTTCTTCTGATTCATTTTTAGATTCTTCAACCGGACCCTTTTTACGTGGTTTTTTTACTTTTTCTGTATTTACAGTATTTTCAATTTGTTCATCTTCTTCTTTCATTTCCATTTCTGGATTTGATTTAGTTTTTTTAACTTTAGGAGCCATTTCTTCAAATAGATTTTAATATTATTACTTTTATATATTTATTCAATTTTTTGTTAAACTGAAAAATGAAAAATGAAAAATAAAAAATAAAAAATCCCCAATAAATTTGTATATTCCATTCTAATTATTTTTTTTGATTATTACGTAATATATTAATCAATAAAGCACGTGAATCTAACATTTTATTCCAATAGTTGCTAGATGCACTTCCCATCGAAATTAAATCGTCATGTTCATGTTTGATAAAATCAATTACAAAATTTCTGATAGCTTCTTGTAATATATTATTATAAACAATCCCTTCTAGTTTTGTATGTGATATAGATATCAAGTTCACGATTTCATCTGCACATGATTGCATGGTTTGTTCTGTTAATGTATCTAAATGAAAATAATTATGATCGATGTTTTGAATTGTTAAATTACGAATTACATCTATAAAATCCAAAATTTCTTCTTCTCTTTTAATACGTTGTTCATAATCATAATGATTCATTTTTTTTATTTTGATATATATCATATATTTATTTTACATTGTTTTTCAATTTTTTATAAAAAAATAAATTCAAAAAATGTAAAAAATAAAATAATCTTTTATTTTCAAACAAGTTAAAAATGATTATCAATGTAACTAATAATGTTATTAATTGTGTCTAATGTTTCTTCTTCATTATATTGGTTAAAATACATGAATTCATATAATAAATGTCCATAGTTCATAATTGCTCCATCAAGTAGCCAAATATTTACATTATCATTAAGATGACTAAAGCGAGGTATTTCATGAAAGTGATTCATCAAAAGTGCTGCAAATGTGTTTTCTTCCAATCCTTGTATCGTTTGTAGCTGAAAAGCATATTCATAAAGTTCATTAAAAAGCCCTTGAATTAGATTATTTTGAGGTTGAATTTGAGTAATCCTGTTGTTATTCATTGTAATATGTTCCCCAAGTATATTATTTTTTATCAGTTGAATAATTTTATTCAATTTTTATAACATTTTTATTATCTATTTTTATAAAAAATATCATAAATTATAATAAAACATACAAAATATAATAAAATGTCTAAAATATATAGTTATTCTTTTAGAAAAAAAAATAAAACATTTAAAAAATCAAAAAAAATCATAAAAAATAAGAAAACTTCTTTAAAAAGTAAAAATATTAGAAAAAAAATTATTAGAAAAAAAATTATTAGAAAAAAAATTATAGGTGGAGGTGCAATTCTTAACAAGGATGATTTTTTGAAAAGTTTATCATCGAACACACGAACAATAATAAATAATGTATTACTATCGGGACAAATGACTGATTTGGAAAGTATAAAATCAGAATATAGTAAAAATAAAAGTAGCCAATTGTATGATTTTATTTATGATACTAAGGATTATGAGCCTAGTAAATATGTTTTAAATACTATTTGGGATCATGGAATTGGTAAACCAGATTCTATAACAGCTGGAATGAAAGGTATTCATATTTATGCAATAAAAATTGGAGAAAATAATTTTACAATTATTGGAAAATTTGAAAGAAAATAATTTTCTAATAAATAATTATAAACATAAATAATTACAAACAAATTTTTTTAAAAAATCTAAAATGTGTTGCTATTTTACATGTGGTTTAAGTATGGTTTTTCTAGTATCAATGATTGCTATGCTTTTTCTAGTTGATAAAAAATATATTAAAAAGACATTAATGGATAAATTAACACCTGATTTACAAACCAAATATCAAAACAGAGTTCAAGAGAGAAGAAGTATTTACTTAGTTGGTTTTACTGCAGGTTTAATTATCTCCTTAATGTCTCTTTTAATTATTAGAAAATCCATTAAAATGGATGGTATGCGTGCGGCATGTTTTGTAATAGCTTTAACATTTATTACTACAACATTCTATTATACTATAGCTCCTAAATCAGACCTTCTAGTTGTTGAAATTGATGATTTAGAAACTAGAAAGGCTTGGATGGAAATTTACAAATATATGAAATGGAATTATCATGCATCTATTATTCTAGGTATATTATTTGCTGGCTTTCTAGGTTATGGATTATGTTCATAATAATTATTATATAATCTATCTAATCTATTTTTATTTATTTTTATTTATTTTAATGTAATATAACTAAATTTAACAATTCTAGTTATAGATAATGATTAGTCACTCAATATTATTTAATGCAAATATTGTCAGTAAATAACAAATAATTACATGTTATAGCTCCGATATGAGATAAACAATGTATAAAAGTTGACATTGAAATATTTTTTTGATTATACAATACAACACCTATTAAATATAATGCCACTGATGATAATCCTATAATATAATATAAATATGCATTTTGACAATATATTACACTCATTAAATTATAAGAAACAGCAATACTAGTTACTGTTATATCCAAATTACGTCTAAATCCATAAATAGGATATTTCCAATAATTTATACATGAACAAAAACCTGAAAATATCATAAATGCGGTATCATAATAACCATTATAAAATCCAATTAAACTATTGAAAAACGAAATCCATCCTAGATAATAAATCCATTGACTATGAGTTTTTTTCAATATTAAAAATGTGGTTTTATTTTTATTGTAATCAGTATTATACATATATTTATATCTTATAATCGTTTCATATTATTTTCTATAAATACACATCTAATACTTAAATCTTTTATACATCAAATAACCTTTGTAATTATATAATTATCATTTATTTTTATTTATTTAATACATAAAAATTAATAAATGATCTTGAACCAGATATTGTTGGTGCTATTCTATTATGAAAGGGTCTACCAAATTTATATTGAAATCCATACAATGATAACAAATGTGTTTGTTCTGGCAAACTATAATATTTATTTATTTCCACTGAATTTATTTCTTTTTTTTTTAATGATTTTAAATTTAGATAATTTTCATCATTCGTATTAATTTTGAAAACGTTTATATAAAGACCATGTTCAATGTCATTTATCATATAATCTGCATATGTATATGCGTCATGCTCAATAATTATTAATATTCCATTTTTTTTTAATATTCTAGTAATTTCTTTTAATGTAAAATCAGTATTCATTACATGGTGTAACACCATCTTCATTGTTATTAAATCAAATGTATTGTCTTCAAAAGGAAACGGTTTATCTTTTTCTAATTCTTTAAAAATAAATTTATCAATATATTTTTCTCTCATCCAATTTCCTTGATTTGAAAAATCTGCGTAATCAACACCATATATATCATTTTTTTCTAATTTTAAAATTTTACCTAATGTTATTGCAAATAGACCGTTACCACTCCCAATATCTAAATATTTTTTAATTTTAATATCTTGGTTATTATTTATAATTCCATTTAGGTCATTTACCAAATGTTCTTGACTAGGTATATAACCTTTACAAAATTTATTATTTTCAACACCAAAAACAATATTATCATTTTTTTTGATATTAAATCTATTAATAGGAAATTGGTATAACTTATTTAATTTTGTATATATCTCTTTATCCGATTTTTTAGATGTAATAATATTATATAAAATACTTGTTAGCATAGGATTAAATTTTTTTAATATTATTTCTAACATTCTAGTTAAAATAAGAGGTTCATATTTAAAAGCGATAGTAGATAAAGCTTTAAATTGTTCTCCACTTTCATATGTTTTATAATATTTTTTATAATTTAACTCAGATTTTTTTAAAGTATTAAATTCATTATAATAACAAAAAAAATTGTCTTTAAAACTTTGATTATTTTTAAAAATATCAACTGATGGTAATCCTATTTCATCAATATTATCATTAATTATTAATGAAAATGTATTTTTTTTTGTTTTTATTACTTTTTTACTTTTTTTATTTATTAATTTTTTACCTTTTTTATTTATTACTTTTTTACTTTTTTTATTTATTACTTTTTTACTTTTTTTCGAAGCCATTTATTTTTTATAAATATATTTTTTATAATAAAATGATATAATTAAAAAGGAGTAAATATATGTTAGCTAAAGAAAGTAGAATTCATGAAATATGCAAATCCTGAATTATTATATTCATCTTCATTTTTATCTTCATTTTTAATCTTTAAAACATTAGCTTTAGAATTTCTCTTTGATAAAATTCTAATTTGTGGTTCTCTTTGATAAGAATCTGTTTCACTTACTTCGTTGGAATTATCATTTTTATGAGAATCTTCATTATCAACATTATTAACTTCTTTATTTACACTAATTAATTGATGTTTTTTTTCTCCATTTGTCAAATATTGTATATTTTCATTTTTTTTTACTAATTCTTCAAATGCTTTTTTAGAATTATAATAACCAATATTATGTCTATATTTTACTATTTCTTTTGTTGTAAAATTAGCGAACATTTTATAATCAGTAAAATGTTTTAAATTCATTCCAATATATCTTAATACTTTCATTAATTCAGGTGAATTAGTTAAACCATGTGTTAAGATATCATTCGGATTTTCATGATTAAAAACTCTGACAATATAACACATTACTGTTTTAATAGTTTTAAGTGGATTATTACAATCTTTTTCATTACATCTTAAATAATGACAAACATGTGGAGACATTAAAATATTTCTATAATCTTGATCATCTTCTGTATTAGAAATAGAAGATGAAATATTATAATGAGTTAAATCTTCTTCCGTGATATCCATATCATGAATCTTTTCAACATCAGGATTTAATCTTTTTATCCATATGTATAATCTTTGTATTTTATCTAATCCTGCATCATCAAATGTTAATAAAGTAGCAAAAATCAATCCTGTGAAACTATTTATAAAAAATCCATTTTTAGATAAATCTTCTAAAGTTTTTACATTTTTAATTAAATTATTAAGATATGATTGGTCCGCAATTTTAATCATTTTATAACTAAATAGTTTATCTGGATGATATTTTTCAATGTATCTATCAATAAAACTATTGAGAAGATTACTTTTATTATTTCTTTTACGAATCATTTCACGACTTAATTCACATTTGTCTTCTGTATTAGTTTCATCAATATTTTGTTTACCATGTTCATTCTTATTTTCTCCATCTTCATTGCCAAAGAGGGAACTGAAATTGTTATCATCTATTTCTTCTATTTTATCATTATTCTTTAGAGTTATTTTAGAATCTGTATTTAGATTTAAATTACTTGATGAAATAGGTTGTGTTTCAACATCATTATTAACTAACATTTGTAAACATCTTTCATTTAATCTAATGTTATCATTGTTGATTAATTCTGAATAATTATAAAATTTAATATGAAGATTAACACTTAATTTTTTATTAGCCATTTTTTTAAAATTCATTCCAGCACTAGCATTGGTCATAAAACTAGCTGCTAAATCTACTTCAATTGAGTTCATAAATTCAAATTCGTATTTAAGGTCATATTCAATCAGATTACCTATTAATCTAGAACGTATTAAATTACGTAATTCAAGATCATTTTTAAATTCATTTGGGTCTAAAAAATAATTATTTAATTCTAAAATTCTTTTCTCAAAATCAATTGGGTCAAAAAATAAATAATTACAATGCCCTTTATTATACGTTTTAACATCATTATTACTATACTTATCTTTTTCTTCTGTTTGCATTTTAGCTTTTAAATTAATATTATTAACAGAGGTATGTATGTCATAATTTAAAATAGTATGTGTAAATTCATTATGTTTAAAATCAATCGATGCAACACCTAGAGTTTCAACAATACTTGTGCATAATTTTGTTTTAAATGTTAAATAATATTTGGAATATTCTTCAATTGGTATATATAAAACTTTATTATTTAGATTAAATCTTTTATAAATTGTTTTGTATTTTTTATCATTATTATAAAATATTAATCGGTCATCATTGCGATGGTTATAATCATCCATCATAATATAAATATCATTTTGAATAAGCATATCTCTTTTAAATTTATGCCATGCTCTAGTAATTTTTTTTAATTTATGTTTATTAAAAATAATTAAATAATTAGGGTATTCTAGCATGTCATTATTAAAAAATTTTAATTCTGTCATTTTATTATAATTCTTTATTGATAAATATGATAAAATTAAAGTAAATAAAACACAAAAAATAAAATTTATTGTTTTTACTATTTTTACTATTTTTACTATTTTTACTATTTTTACTATTTTTACTATTTTTAAGTTTATTACAAAACAAAAAAAATTGAGTTAAGAAAATAGTATTGTATAAGATACATAAAATAAATCTTAACATGCTAACAAATTTTGAAAAAGTTCGTGAATTCAATATTTCATTTGGTATTGGTCGTTCTGCAACGCCTGATGATAAAATTAAGAAACTTCGTTGGGATTTAATTCGTGAAGAGTCTGATGAATTACAAGAAGCAATTAAAACTAAAAATCTTCCTGAAATTATAGATGCACTTTGTGATATTTTATATGTTATTTATGGTGCAGCTGATTCTTTTGGTGATAATTTAGATAATTATATTAATTATAGTTGTATTCAAACAGAAAATGAAAATATTGATTTTGTAATACCTGATTCTATTAAAAAAATTAAAAATCTAGCAGAACGTATGAATGCTGTTTTTGAAAATACTACAATTCATTATAATCTTTATATGGACTATTATGAAAAGCAAATGGCTGTTTTACATACATTTTTATTTACAAGTTACGCAAAAATGGATGCTGTGATGCAACAATTAACAATTCTTCATCGTGTAGTATATAATATGGCTCATATATTTGGTTTTGATTTGGATATGACATTTGACATGGTTCATAAATCTAACATGAGTAAACTTGCTGAAACAGAAGAAATTGCGAAACAAACAGTTCAATGGTATATGGAAAATGAGAAACGTTATGATTCTCCTGCTTATCGTTTATCAACTATTAAAGTAAATGACCAACATAGATGGGTTATTTATAATCAAAGCAGCGGAAAAGCACTAAAATCAATTCATTATTTTCCAGTTGATTTTACACAATTATTTCAATAAATTATAATTATTAGATAATTGATTTTTGATTTTTTATTTTATTTTGCGTTCATTGTTTAAAAAAAAAATATTTTATAAATGATAAGGAGGCAGAAAAATGTCTCCGAAAAACAAAATAAAAATTTTAAAATACAAAAAAAAATAAAAAATTATATTTAAAAAATAATTAAAAAATAATTAAATATCTAAAATTAGTTTGCTAACAGCAATTATCAATTTAAATAAATTATAAAATAGCAAACAGCGACTTATGTTTATCGACGATACAATAAATATAAGTAAATAATAATTGGTTTAGTTTGTCTGGTTTATCTCTGGTTGTTCATGTTTGGTCTTGCAATAATGGGTTCATAATATATTTTGGGTTTGACAGTATTTGATTGTATGTTCATGGGTGCATTAATTTTTTTAAAAAAAAAGAAAAAGAAAAGAAAAGAAAAAGAAAAAAAAAGAAAATAGGGGTTAGTTTTGTTTTTTATTGAGTTTTAGTGTTATAGGTTTTTTGTGTTATCTGGGGGTTGTGCTAATATATTAAATTTATCAAAAAAATAAATCTATATAAAAGCATCCTTAAAACACTGTCATGAGTTTTTTACTTTAGATTTTATTCATTCATAAGAAGTTTAAAATCGCCTTTGATAAACATTCAAAAGCGATATAATTGGTGTTTTTTCTTTTTTGTAAAAAGTTTATTTAGTATTGGATTTGAATTTCAGGAACCCAGTGAGATGTTCTACCATCTTTTGTTTTCTCAGCAATAATTTTATTCCCTAATGGGTCTTTTTTCTTCATGTAAACAGAAAAAGTAAATGAATATTCTCCTTCATGACCTCGTATATCTGAATAATCTCTAATACTGGCTCCACCAGCTTTATAACTTCTATTAATCTTTTCCAAAGAAATTTTTAAAATATTTTTTAAAATATCATCTGGAATATTGTTAATAACTGAATCTGGAGCTACTTTAGCTTGATATAGAATTTCTGATTTTAAATAATTCCCTATTCCAGAAAAAACAGATTGATCCATCATGATGGTTGATATTTTTTTCTTTCCATTTTTTTTATTTTTCATCTTTTCTAGATAATCTTCTTCTGTAATTTTATCATTTAAAAGGTCAGGTCCAATATCATCTAGAACTGTATCTAATACTTTCTTATCATTTGTCCATTTTAAAGTTCCAAAATGTCTTGGATCAACAAACCAAATTGAATCGGTGTTATTATTATTTTCTTTATTTTTATAAATAATTTCACAATGATTATGTTTTACAGCTTTATCTAAAAACCATCCACCACTCATTAATAATCGACACATTAAAAACCATCCTTTTTCAAATACAAAATATATTAATTTACCTTTTGATTTTACTTCCAAACATTTTAAAGGTAAAAAGTTTTTAAAATCATTATAACCATCTGGTGTTTTTTTAATAAATTTACTTCCTTCTGGAAAATTAACATCAATTATTATTTTATTTTTAATAGCATGGTTTAAACCATCTTTAATAATATTTACTTCAGGACCTTCAGGCATTTTTGAATAATATATTTATTATTATATTATAATATTGATATTATTAAATTATTTATATGAAAAATTACAAATTATTATAATAAAAAATAATAAAAAATAATAAAAAAATAATAAAAAAATAATAAAAAAATAATAAAAAAATAATAAAAAAATAATAAAAAAATAATAAAAAATAATAAAAAATAATAAAAAAAATCAAGATAAATAAAAGACAATTAAATTTGTATTAGTCCATGTTTCTAGTATCAACAGGACGTATGTCATCAATAATTATGGGTTGTTTATGACTAAATTGTTTAAAATTATTTGCCATGCGACTCCATTCAGGTGTCATTTGATTTGGTGGAAGATTTCTATCTTGTTGTCTATTTTCGTAATTTTGTTGAAATGCATTTCTTTCTTGAGTTAATAATGAGCTATTTTGTTGAATTGATGTTTTATAATCTGATGTTGTAATAGGTATGGATGCAGTTTTTGGTAATGGTAAAAGTGATTGCATACGTTCATTATTAGCATCTTTATAATTAATTCTAGAAGTTTCATTTGTTTTAGGTAAAGAACCAAAAATTGGATTATTAGTTGAATTAGGATGAAATTGATTAAATACATTGTCATGGTTTTTATTTTGTGATTGATAATCTGGTAATTTGCTATATGATGTATAATCTTTATATTGGTCATTATAACTAGAACGGAAAGAATCCATTGGAGTCATAAATGTAGGTGGAGGTAACATTGGATTATGTAATGATTTAGGTAAACTACAGAAATTTTGCATTCTTTCATTATTCATGTCTTTATTAGCTTTACGATTAGTTTGATTATTTAATTGATAAGGTTGATGATTATGATAATCATTACTATAATCATAATTATTTTGATTATATTGTTGGTGTTGATTATATTGATTTTGAGTAATTCTGATTGATTCAGGTATTTCTGGATTATTAAAACTTTGAAACATATGAATATCCATTCTAGAATTCATTCCATCTCTGTTATCTTTTCTAGTATAATTAATATCTGGTATAGTCTCTTTTTCTTGATTTGAATTATAATTAGTTGTCATATATTGTGGATTATTTTGAATTAAAGACATATCAAAATAATGTTGTGCTTTATTTTGATTAGGTAATGATAATTTCATATTACTAACTCTTTCATTAATATCATCTCTATATTCATCTCTAAAACCTTCATCTTTATTATTATTTGAATATCTACCTGATTGAGGTGTTTGTGATATATTAGTATTATTTCTATTCATAGTGATTAAAATTTTATCAATATATTATCATTTCATAAGATTTTTATATTATAAAAAAAACGGTCAAAATATAAATTTCTGATTATTGTAATAAGAAAAGGAAACTTAAAAAATAAAACTGGATAATGCATCGAATAGTTCTTATTTTTATTGTATTAACAATTATTATTATTTATTCTGAAATATTAACTGAAAATTTTGAAATTATAAAAAAAATGGCTTCAGATAATAAAATTTATTATGTTCAAAATTTTGAAAATAATAAAGAAGCAGCTGATATATTATCAGGTATTTCTAAACAATGTTCATCACTGGTTTCAAATTTAATTACCAAATATCCAGATGATATTGATGTTGTTAGATTAAATGAAAAATTTAATCCTGATAATATGAGAGAAGCAGAAGATTCAAATGGACAAACATCATATACCATAAATAAAGGTGAAATGATGCATTTATGTATTAGACAAAAAAATAAAGATAAAACTTTACATGACCATAATTTATTAATGTTTGTTGCAATACATGAATTAGCGCACATTATGAGCAAATCAATTGGCCATAATCAAGAATTTTATAAAAATTTCAAATTTTTATTAACTGAAGCAGTTGAAGCTGGTATATATAATCCAGTTAATTTTAATGATAGTCCTGTTAAATATTGTGGTGTAAATGTCACAAATAATCCATATTTTGAATAATCTAATTTATAACTTTTTATCTATTTTTTTCATTTCTTTTTCTAGTCTTGTTCATCACCTAGACCAGTATTGTCTTCTCTTTCATCATCCTCATTATCATCCTCTTCATCTTCTGGTTCAATAACAATAGTTTCTGGTAAAAAAGGTGATTTAATCTTAGGACCACCATAAAGTGGTTGGACGGTTTTAACTTCTTCAGCACATTGTGAACAATATACATTCATACCTTGATCTCCAACAGGCCCCTGAACACCTTTTATACCAACATATCCTTTTTGATTTTTAACTTGTTTATACATCATTATAGTTCCATATGTAATTATAACATTAATTATTATAATAAATCCAAACCAATTAATAATCATTTTACTTTCTGGAAAATTTAATCTTTTTTGTGCATATTTAATTAAAAAAATTAAACCAATTATTAAGAATACAAAAAGAAATGTATATCCATAATTATTAGTAAGTGTTTTCATAAATCCATAATATTCAACTTCTTTAGTTGTTGTTCCTAATGTATTAAATGAATTATCCTCCTTTTCTGTATTTAAAGAATCACCACTTTCTTTATCCTTTCCTTTTTCTTTTTTATTTCCTTTTTCTTTATCCATGTTTAATAATTATTTAGATGTTTTGATTATATATTTAATTATATATTTAATCTTTACATTTAAAAATGGAAAAATAAATAATAAAAAAATCGTAAAAAATAGTAAAAATAGTAAAAATAGTAAAAATAGTAAAAATAGTAAAAATAGTAAAAATAGTAAAAAATCGTAAAAAATCGTAAAAAATAGTAAAAAATAGTAAAAAATAGTAAAAAATAGTAAAAAATAGTAAAAAATAGTAAAAAATAGTAAAAATAGTAAAAAAAAATAGTAAAAAATAGTAAAATAAGTAAGTTATGACTCTTGAAAATCTTTATATGACATTTTAGCTAATGCTTTTGTTTGATTGTCTTCAAAAGAAGTTGGTCCTTGAACACTTTTACTACTAGCCCATATGCTTCCAATATTCTCACTAGTATTACTTATTCCTTCTCTTGCCATTCTAGCTTGTTCTATTTTAGAAAATAATGTATTTTTAATTGCTGCTAATATTATTTTCATTTGTGCTGTTGATACACCATCATAATCCATGTTATAGACTTTACTATTGATTACATTTTTCAATTTATTTTCAATACCATCAACCTGTCTTAAATCAACGATTGTATTAAAATCTAAATATAATTGGTCATAATGCTTTTTAATTTGTGCAGTGACCCTTGTTCTCTCCTCATCTTTACAATTTTCTTTAATTTTAACATAATATTTATTCATTTCTTTTAGCAACCATTCTAATCTTCCTGTTGTAAAATAACTAAATTCCTGATTAGCAATTTTATCATTATAATTTTCAATATTTTTGAATTGTGCATCAATTCTTTTAATCATATCATTATAATAATTTGTTAAATAACCTTGTCTATTACAACCACTTAGTGACGATGCATCCTTTAATTTAGTCGATACAAGTTCATATATTTTTGTAAGATCACTAATAACTTGGTCACGTTTAGGATCAGATTCTACAAATTTCATACATGATTTACGAAATGAATATGTAAGAAATTGAGGTTTAATAAAAGTTTGTAAATAATCAACAAAAAATTTATGTTGTCTATATTCTAAATCATCTAAATAAATACCACCTTCTAATGCATCATCTTCATTTTCTGCAATTTGATGGTCTAATCCACCTGGAAATAGATAATATAAATCATCCCATAATGTTTTAGAAGGATCAATAACTTCTTCATTTTTAATTACAATTTTCTTTTGTTTTTTAATTGTATTAATATATTCATCATCATTAGGGTCAATTGTTAAACCTAGATTAGCAAGTTTAGTATTAACAACCTTAATTTCATTTAATGATAAATTATTAAAAAGAACCTCAAATGTACTCTTTTTTTGTAATAAATCCATATCAATATATTTAATAGTGGGAATACCAAAAGTTTTATTAGGGTCTTGAAATAATTTTATCGTTACTGCAGCATTTTGTTTAAAATAAGAAACAAAATTTTTTATAGTAGTTATTTCTAGATTACTATTATATAGTTCATTTAATTTTTTCTTAAAACCATTAAATGCAGTAACCCCTTGTCTTTTAGGGTCATCTTGAAATGAAAATGAATATAATTTATCAGACATTATTTTATATGTATACATCAATGCTTTATTGAAAAAATCAAGATATTCTTCAAAATTATTAATTTTTTCAGCAATTTTGTTAAAATTCATACCATTAATTTGAACAGCAACTATTTGACCTTCAGTATTTCTTACATTATATATAAAAGAAGTATCTAATGCTTTTTTTGATTTATGTGAACCATGATATATAATAGATTGTTTTTCTTTTAATAAATCAATTAATTCTTGTTCTTTAGATGGTATAGGCATATCTTCTTTTGCACTATAATATTCTGGATTACCCTCAACTATATTGTAGTATAAACTATTGGTTTTGTAACTTTTACCTGAAACTTTACAATAAAAATTATTTAGTGGGGTTTTCCAAAAAGAACAAAATACAAAAGGAACTCTGGGAGGATTACTTGGTATAATATCAATTGCTGGAAAACTTGCGACATAATTTAAAAGATGTCCTTCTATAAGACATTGTGTAGGTAAACATGCAAATAATGATGGGTCTGGTTTACGAGTTCCCCATGTTGCAAAATGTCCTAAACAAATATAACCAGGAGGTGTAACTGCATCCCATATTGTTATTTTTCTTATACCATCAGATAAAGTTGTTATTTTTATAAAATCAGTTGGTTCTTCTGAACCAAAACCTGCTAGATAAGCTCTTTGTTTTGAAGGAGATTTTTGTGGGAAAACAGAATCACCAATTGGTGATAAACCTAACATACCGGCAGGTCTCCATATCGTTATTTCACCTAAAATATTAGTAGTGCTATTAATACCCCCTACTTTATTATATTTTGTGGAATATTGAATACCAATTTCACGATTAGCACTACATTTACCACATGTTATTTTTTTACCTTGTTTACCCTGATAACCTTTCTCACCTCTAGGACCTTTTTCACCATATATATTATTTTTTTTACTCTCAAAATATCCACTTATAAAAAAAATATTTATAAAGTTAAGAGCTATCAGAAAAATATACCATAAAAATATTCGATTACCATAACTTTCTTGTAATCTTTTTCTAAAAAAAATACTAAATAAAAGTGTAGCTAATAAACCTATAAAAGAAACTACAAATATACTTTTTGGATTTAATTCAGAAAACCCTGTATAAGTAGCCTGTGCCTCATCGACAATATCCATTCTTTTATCTTTATGTTATTCTAAGATTTATTTTTCAATAAAAATAAATCTGCGAAAAATAATTAAATAAACTAAATAATTAAATATAAATATAATTAAACTTATAAAGTTATAAAAATGTTCAATAGACATAATTTTAATCAACAAAATCATCCAAAAGCAAATTTTGCTTTTAGAAATAATAATTTAAATAATTTATTTAATAATCAAGGAACATCTGTATTTTATCCAGATGTAAATAGAAATGATTATTCGATGAATAATGTATCAAAAAATTCACCCCTAATTAACAAAATAAATTTTAAAAATAACGAAGAAATCATAAAAGATGAAAATACTCAGGCATATATAATTATCGAAGAATATTTAGATAGTGAAGGTATATCTAAAATACATGTATTTGATAAAATAATGGACTATATTTACAAAAATGAAGTATCTAAAAATAATATCAATGAAAATAATTTATCATCAGATATTTACAAATTTGTAAATAACTATTTTATATTGAATAATATTAATCATGATTATTTTATCAATACAATCAAAGAAATGTTAGCTAATCCATCTGTAATAGGTCAAAAAATAACTTATAATTGGGATAAATTAAAAGGCTCTGAAATATATTTAATTAATAAATTATCAAATAATATTTATAAGGCTTATCAAGCTTTTAAAACATCTTCTCCAATTAATACATCTACTCCACAACCCTATACTTCACCTTCATTAGATATTCATGATATCTTTAAAAATATATTAAATTCTAATTCAGATAATGTTTTAACAGATGATAAAAATAAAGAGATTCCAAAAACTTCTAATATTAATCTTGAATCTAGAATTGCTAAATTAGAAAATATTATTAATAATTTAACAAATGAAATTAATGAACTAAAAAAAAATCAATCAAGGACTTATGAACTAGAAGCACAACTTAATGATATTTCTTCAATTGTTAATCAATCTTCTATTTATTCAGAAGATAACAAAATAAATAAATATGATACTGTTTATGATGATATGCCGCCATTAATTGATGATTCAAAACCTTGTATAACTAATCAATATGATTGTGATTGTGACTGTCAATGTGAAGAAGATACAATTAGTAGCATTTCTAGTAATAACGATGATACAGAAAATAATGATAAAGTTAAGAATAATGATACTCCAAATCAAGAATTTGATTTAAATAAATTCATGAATAATGCTGAAAAGATAGGTAAATCAATCGCAATTGAATTTATTAAATCTTTTAAATTACCATTTAATCCTCAATAGATACATTTAATACTTTATTTTCATTTTTTATATTTCCATCTTTTTCCATATTTTTTTAATAAATAAAATCTTCGTGTAATATAAAATTTGCATAAAATGAGTAACCCATTTGCTTTACTTGCAAATAATAATAATAACAATAATAATATACCAGTTACACCTGAAACAAATCAAAATTCATCATCAAAAGAATTACCATTACCAAAGAATTGGGCAAAAAAACATTATGCATCATTATATTCCAAATCAAAATCAGGAACCCCGATAGCACATAATTTTACACCATATCAATTTAGTAGTGCAGTTTTGCAATATTTATTGAATGAAAATAAAATATCATTTGATGCAAGGGGTGGTGTTAAAATACATGATTTCCCTTCGTTAGTTTATACACAAAATAATAATGTAAATTATGACCCTCGTGCTTTTACACCAAGCAAAGGAAAAAAAAAAGAATTGAAATTATTAAAGTTTCGGGAATTATCTGTTGAAGTTTTGAATGAAGATAAAGTAAAAATAACATTAGAAAACTTATCATCAACTACATCTTCGCCAGAAATAACAGAAAAAATATTAGGAACACCTGGTTATTTAAAAAAGATAAAAAAATACTTACCTCATTTTATTACAAGTGAGTCTGGAAATTATTCATTAAGACAAGAAGTAAGAATATTATCAGATTTAGGCTTAAATAGTTCTCAAGGATTATTTGCCCAATTTAGTAATGAAGTATTTGTTTTTAATCAAGATAAATTATCATTGCAAAAATTTACATTACATAGATTTTTTGAAGTAAATGGTAAACAATATTTATTATTTGGTTATCCATCACCTGCTAATATGATAGATTATTATGTTGATGGGTTAAGTGATTCGATTAATATGGTTTTACAAGAACAATCTAGAAACAGATTATCACAAATTAGAACATGTTGGAATGCTTTAAATCATTCTAATACATTAAATCCAGATGGTTCTACCGACTATATTTTAAGTGGTGTATTAAATGATTCATCTAATGATTTTGCACATTTAGAATATGTATTAGGTAAAGATAAATTCGAAGAATTAAAAAGAATAGTTTACAATAATATAAATGTTAATATAAAAAATTTATTATCCAGAGGAGACACCCGCTTAAATTATATATTTCATATATTTGAAATTGGTATAGATGAAAATAGACAATTAAAATTAACTTCTCCCATAAAAAGGATAGCTCTTATTAGAGAAACACATCATGATTTATTAGAGGCTGCAAAAAAAGCTATAATTGATTTGATGTATAGACAAGATTCTTTTAAATTTAAAAGTTCGAATGATAATCCAGATAATATTAATAATGACAATTTATTAATATATGCACGAAATAGTATTCATTTCTGTTTAAAAGTAGAATATATTGATCCATTATCTAATTTTTTTAATTATTATTACCTTATGAATAATATTTATCAAATAGATGATTTAATTGGTGGGTCTGCTAAATGGAAAGATATACAATTAATATATTTTTCATCATATCAAAAATTAAATAGTAATGAAGATGAGAATGAAGCTGAGAATGAAGCTGAGAATGAAGCTGAGAATGATGCTGAGAATGAAGCTGAGAATGATGCTGAACATAATCAATTCGGTGGTGGAATAGAATCATTGGGTCCTGATGATAATCAATCTTTTACATCTGGAATAGGAAAAATAAAAATAATTATATTTACTACCCAAACTAATAAAAAATGTAGATTAGTGATACAAAAAGAAAAAGATTCTACAGGAGAGGTCAGTTATTATTTAATAGAAATAAGTCCTAATTTAGATATGAGAAAAACTCAATCAATATATAGCCAATTATATGAAAGACATAAAAATCCGGATAAATTTAAACAATTAGTTTTTTATGGTATAACCAGTGAAGTATCATTACTAGATGTTGGAAGATTGGCTAATAATTTATTTACATATCAAGCATGGTTAGTGACATCAGATTTTTTTGAAAAAAACAATCTAAAATCATTTTTTTCTCCAACATCTAAAGGTTTTTTTGGAAAAAAAAAGATGTATTTTAATTCTGCATCTAAAATACAATTATATGATTTATTAACATCACAAACTTTGGAATTTGACAATCCTGGTTTTTATATTCCTGCTTTGTGTAAAAATATAATGTTTAGTTATTATTCTTATTTAATTACAGGTAGTTTAAATCATCTAAGCATTAAATTACCATATGATATTAAAGAAAGTAACGTAAAAATATCTAGATTTAATCCAAATACATCATCAGATGTGGAATCATACAATAGTAAAAAAAATAAAATTGTATCAGGAGTTCTTATGAATGAACAAATAACAATCGTAGATAAAGAAGATTTTAAATATTTAGTTTTATTTATGCCTAATCCCAAAAAAGATATAGATAAAGCACAAACTGAAACATTTGTTAGAAAAGTAGTATGGGTTATTCCAAAATATGAAGGTGATATACAAAAACTATTAGAAAAACTAAAAGATGAAAAATTAACAAATTTAGATATACCAAATTATTTAGCTAATCCATATACTTTAAGTTCACAAGATTTAGATAAATTACAGGTTTGTTTAGAAATTATAAAATCGATTGTTGAGGGTGAAGACGCATATGAATTGCAAGGAAGAAATATTAATTTTAAAAATCATTTATATTATGATTTTAGTCAAGCATGTTTACATTTACATCTTTCATTAGATACATTTTACCAAGAACCTTATAAAGACGAAAGTAATATAAATAGATTAGGAAGAACAATTTTAACGGAAAGATATATGGAACTACAGAAAAATGGTTTTTATGCGTCAGATACATTAGCTTTTTTTGGTAAATTACAATTGTGTGAAATTATTATGTCATATGGTTTATATAGAGAAAGTGTGTCAGGAGGAGGTTTCATAATGAATAAACAAAATAATGATAATAATGATGATTTAAAGATTGATAAAATAAGTATTGATTCATTATATAATTATTTAAAAAATAATCATAATTTGTTATTTGAGAAAAAATTTTTAGAAATATATAAGAATTTATATAAAATTTTTTTCAGACAAAGCGGAACTTTAACTTTTACTCCAAGTATTAATTCGATATTAAGAACCCATACAATAATTAATAAATATTTCCATAAAGATATGAATATTATGATAATAACAGAAACATTTACTCATTTACTACCTATTATTCACAATCAATTTTTAAAAACCAGATATAAAAATTTAAAAATTTCTTTAGTTTTATTTGATGACAAAGCTAAAATTAAAGATGTCACTTATCTAAATCAAGTATTAAAGAATTCAAATAATATATCGTCTATATATGGTTCATATAATACTAATATAGAAGAATTGCTTTATCAAAAATATAAAGAACAACAAGATTTAATTATAATTACACATCCTGAATATAATTATATTCAATTTGTATTAACAACTTTAATAGCTTTAGAAAATATTAAAAATGATGGTTCTATTATTATTGATGGACTTATTACATATATATCTATGGATTATATTGAATTTTATTCATTTTTAATATCACAATTTAAAAACTATAAAATTATTACACATGATAGTCCAACGTATTTAAAAAAAAATACATATATTTATTTTGAAAATTATCAAAATTCAAATGATAAAAATAAATTAGTAATAACACAATTAAAAGACCATATTATATCAAATATAAAAGAAATTCGTTATTCAAAATCTTTTAATTTTGATTTAAAACTTAAAAATAATGATATTAAAAATGGTAAAAGCTTAATAAATGATATTAACAAGGGAATTGAATCTGTTAATAAAGATTTAAAATTAAAACTTGATTTTTTTAATTATCAACCTGATACATATATCAGAATTACAATACATCAATTGTTTATGGAATTTAAACAGATACTTAATTATTGTAATGAATACAAAATACCATATAATAAATATTATTTATATGAAATTGATGATTTTTATCAAAACATAATTAATAATTTTTTTAGTTTAGGTAATCCAATAAAAAATACGATTATCAAATATAATGCTAAATCTTATAAACAAAAAAAAACTAAAAAAATAAAAAAGAATGGTAGCTATAAATTAGCTAAATCTTCAAGTCAAAAAATTAAAAGTAAAAAAATGAATAATGAAATTGAAAGAGTGTATCATATAAATTCAAAACCATATACTTACGATTTTTTTAATGATGTGATAGAAAAATTATCATTTATTAAAAACCTTCGTAAAAATATAATAACATTACATGGTTATGAATATCTTACTAAAGTATCAAAAATCACCGAAGATTTTACCAGAGGATTATCTTCATATTTAAGTAGCAAATTTAAATTACCCCACAAACCTAGTAATGCTTTCGTAAAAATATGGGAAATTTATACCACATTTAATTTATTTGACCATCGCAAAAAGAAATTTAATACTTTTCATTTCTGTGAAGCACCTGGTCAATTTATTTGGTCAACTGAATATTTCATTAAGAAAAAGCTAGGTTATGATTATTCTTTTAATTGGCATGCTAATAGTCTTAATCATAAACATCCCAAAAATATTGAAATATATGGAAAAGTATTTGGTGATGATTATGGTTTTATTAAAAAATATCCTGAAAGATGGTTATATGGTAAAGATAATACTGGTGATATAACATTGAGTGAAAATATTAGACATCTGAGAGAACAAATAAAGCAGATTGGACCACAGGATATTGTAACAGGTGATGCTGGGTTATTAAGTTCAGAAATACCATTAATAAAATTACAAATATTAGAATTTGCTCAAATTTGTATGGTAGCTGCAACATCTTCACTAGGTGGTCATTGTATTGTTA
>JACCDO012396143.1_pt1 | contig 21864 bp, 26 predicted proteins | sample 7446101 | NCBI WGS metagenome assembly JACCDO01 (sample SAMN15323440, study PRJNA562643) | freshwater metagenome | isolation source: river surface water | place: USA:Blue River Watershed | collected 2017-08-16
CAATCCAAATCTTCCCTGCGTCAAAATCAACGGCAATTTGAAAGATGTCTCCGGTAATTGCGCCGATTCCGAGATTGGTGCCGTTAGTAAGTGATGCTGATACACCCTCTGTAACAAACGATGAGACGTTTCCGTAGTTATCACACTGAACACCTACTGATTTGATTTTATCGCCGGTGTAAAAACTTCCGGTTGGTACTGTACTCTGAGACCATCCAAAGCTACTTTGATTTCCTGAGCCAGCTGTGGCTACAGGACTGCCTTCGTAGTACCACTTGCCACTTTGAACCCCGACTGTGCCACTGGCACCTTGAGCAAGCGGGTTATACGTCGTCGCAGGAATAATCTCCAATGCACCTTGCCGGATATCAGCGACAGTTGCGAGGCTAGTATCCAGCGGATTCAACGTGCAGTAATTCCCCCTCACCTCCCCACCAGCGCCTGTATCGGTGCCGTAGCTGGTGGGTGTATCGACGAAGGAGTCGTTGCCTGCACCAGCGGTGACCGACAGGTTATTCGGCGTCCAGTTATTCCCATTCCCACTAGTGTCCTTCCCTAATGCGGCGGCAGTTGCTGCACTGTTGTCGGCAAAGTCGAGGTGGAAGCCGTTGGTGCCGAAACTTCCGGTGTACGCCTTAGGAATCAGTTGCCCAGTAGTGGCACTGACTTCTGTGAAGCTGCTGGGGGTTAAGGCTTGGCCGTCGATGAAGTGGATGTCGGCTAGGTAGCCGGAAAGATAGTTAAATAACGTATTCCTGACGCCGACTGTATGCACGGTAGAAACCGTGTTAATTCCCATATCAAGACTTAGACTAGGGTAAGTCGGAGAGCTGTAGCTCACCTCAGAACCATTCACATACAAGCGAACGCGATTTGAGGCTGTAGCCTGTGTAGTATCTACTGCAACTACAATGTGATACCAAGCACTTAAATCGCGAAATACAGCTATAGATCGTACATCTGCAAGGTATCCGCCTGGACTAGCGTAGTAGTAATAAAAAAGTTGGTTACCGGTAAAGACAATTGTGCTGTCATTGGCTCCGCCACCACCACTGAATAGAGTTGATTCTGCTTCAGTGGCAGACAATGCGCCCCTTTTAAGCCACCCGCTCCATGTCCAGGTCTTCCTGTTCCCTGCACTCGCTGGTGTCCGCGACAGGTAGGCCGAGTCAGCGCTGTTGAAGCGGAGGCTGCGGGAGATTTGATAGCCGCCAGCTGCGGCGGAGGGGAACAGCAGGAGAGGGTTAGTAGAGCCGGGAACTAACATCAGGCTACGTTGGTAAGAAGTTGAGCGGTAATGCGACTAGAACTTTCTACGTAATATACGAGCGTAGAGACACTACTAAGTCCCGTACTCATGGTGGGAGTTCCACCAGAGAACTTCCAATTACTGCCGTAAGCGACGGTATAAGCAGTACCTGAACCCTGAGTAATAACGATAGCCCCGCTTTGACCCGCCGTTAGGTTGGTGGGATTAGCGATCGTGACGGTGTGCCCAAGAGTTAACGAAAAATTGTTCGAGACACTGAAGTCCGGGGTAACCGTCGTGGCGGAAGTTAAAGCGGTGACAACCCCACGCTGGGCCGAGGTGAAGGTTTGGACGACCGAGAGGCCGGCAAGTGTTGTCGTTGCGTTAGGTAAAGAGACAGTCTGGTCGGCTGTTGGCTCAACGACTGTTAAGGTTGTCTCGTAAGCGTCATCTACCGCGCCCTCAAAGACGAGCGAGCCGGTGTTACTGATCACGAGCGGGCCGTTTACGACCCCGCCAGGAGATAAGATCCCAGAAATAGCAACACGTTTATTCTGATCCGCTAGAGCAGTCTGCGTAGGATCTACGACAGGAAAAAACATGTAACCGCTAGGTGCAACCTGCGGTAACTCAGAGAACTTGATATACGGCATTCTCTAAACACTAGGCTGCTCTAATTCTAAAAGAATTAACCCAATTCCGATTTATCGTCATCATGCAAAAAGTGCTCTTCGGCGACCATCCAAGCCGGGATATTTAAGATTTCAGCTCGCCGACGGCACTCTTGCCAAAACTCCGACTCGGTAGCTTCTCGGGTATCAAAGGATACAGGGTGTACTGCAGCCATTTGCCTCAAGGAAGTCATTTACTAAACCGAGCGTAACACGGAACCTTAAAATATGTGGTAGATATCCAAAAACCACGGTCGAGTTCTGGCACGATTTTTCGCAAAAAACTTTCTCTGCGAGCTGTACTTAACGTGATTTGCCGATAGGATCGTAATTATATAAATAATTTAAAATTAAATTAAGTAGACCGTACTAGGTCGCGATTTGCGCTGCAATTTAGAAAGATAAAAACTTGGTCTCAAGCTGCGACTCAACTGAGACAGGAAAATTACGTTAACTAGAGCTAGTAAGAAGAAAAGTCTTTCTAAGACAGCGGTTTAACGTGCTATCCTTAGGTGAGCACCAGAGCACTTGGTACCTGATGGTATGGACCTTGACCTGATCTCAATCTTCGGCTTATTGGACTCATGCCGTCCGAAGCCCCCAGAAGGCTCAGTCTCATCTTCATACTCGTTGGACTCATTCTTGGTCGACGAGACCCCGACAGTCGCCACGCTGCGATGCAAGTGCGGTCGCTCCGCCCCGCTCTACGTCGCCGTGGAGGACCTCCGCCGCGCCCATCGGGTCCAAGGCCTGTACGCCTGCTCGCTGTGCCTGAGCGAGCTCCGAGAGGCCCGCAGCCCCTCAGATAAGGTCGCCGTCTGGTTCCGCCAAAACCGGCCGAGCCTCACGCACGAGGCCCATATTTATTTACCGACGTCATTCGCGCGTCTCATGGATGCGACCGAAAAGACAGTTATGAGACCACGCCGATTCGTCTACGCCAAATTCAACAATGTATCTTTGTCAGACAAGGACAAAATCCTGACGACCTGCGGCGACGTGGAATGTGTCAATCCGCTGCATATGATGTTGGCGGCCAGCCCGGCCGCGAAGGTTACACCCGCGATGCGGGAGGATGTAAAAACTTGGATCGCGAAGCACATCCCACGCAGTCAGATTCAGGATATGATCGAGAGCAAGTACAATCGCAGGGTGTCGCTAAGAACAATCACGAATATAAAAAACTCTGTGCCTGCATAACGCACTATTCGGATTTGCTGTATTCGCTAATATCGGAGCAGCCGATCTCTGCCGCAGAACTAGCACCCATCGTAGGTTGCTCGAAACCTACAGTTTTAAAAGACCTAAACCGTTTGATTAAATTCAAGATAGTCAAGCGGACTTCTTTTGAAAATCACGTTCTGTATTGCATTAACGGTGCGTTTAATTCCTTAATTTACGAGATTTTTGATCTATGACTACACTGACACCTCCGGTTAAGCCCATCATTTGGGACTCAAAGTACATCATTGAGAACCTACCCAACTGGATTTATACAGATTCTCCACAGCCGAAAGATATTGCGGACTGTAAGGCGCGTATCTCCTCGATCGAGTACACCCTGATGGACATCGATCTCCAGATTGAGATTCGTGAGCTCGAACTTAAGACAGGCAGCTCTCGCCACACGAGTAACTTTGAGTACGAAAAGTGGAAAGCGCAAGCACTCCGCGCGAAACAGACGCATCTGTACATGTTGAACGCCTATAAGTACTGGCTGATCCTCAACAAAAGAGACATCAGTCCGGTAAACCTGAACGAAAAACTAAACAAAGTCATCACACTCCTCATCGAAGATCCTGATACGTTTGTATTCGATCTCGAAAAGCTGCTGTGAAGTGCATACACGACGATAATCACATAAAAACCGACTCTATATGCTCAGAGTGTCTAAAAAACATCGATAGTCCTCTGATATTTCCCGACCTAAACAAAATCGACCCCGAACTCAGACCCCTACTAACGCAGCTAACCGTTCAGAACACAGACTTTTACAAATGCTGGAAGTCTTCGTTCTCCACGCTGACGATCTACGGCCGAAAGCTACAAATCGAAAACGTCTACTACGCGTTCTTCAAAGCAGACGTGGGCAACTTCCGCCTGAAACGAATCTGCGGCACGATTGGGTGTGTTAACCCGTCTCATTTAGTGTCTCGTTTTGAGACACCTAAGATTACAAAGAAGGTGCGCACCGGATTTAACCGAAAGTTCAAGGATTTAAAGGATTTAACAGATGACCAATGGCGCAGGTACTCTTAAAATCGAGTTGCTGCGCAGCGTAAGAAAGGCCGTCGCGTAGTAAGGTGAGGTGCTGCTGAGTTTTAGCCTTTTCCTCAGCGCCGCAAGCGAACTTCGTTGCCCGGATCCGGGGGACGAGGCGGCCTCACAATTACTTAAAGATGACTTCTGACTACACAAAAGAATTTCGACGATTGGCCGAAGCCCTTGAAAGCATCGACACCAATTTGCAGATCTTAGCTAACTCCAAAGCTCACAATTTAACCACGGCGTTCGTCACCCGCAAAGTGATCGCTGCTCGCCTCGGTGTCGCGCCTGTTGTCATTGACAAACTTGTGCACACCGGCGTGGTGTCGAAGGGAACATCCGGCTTAGTGGAGGGTATTCACTACGCAAAATTAGACCCATCTGAAACAAATGCGTCTAAGTTTCTATTTGACTCAACTAAAGTACTCCAGGCAGCCTGGCAAAACTTCACAGGATACGAACATGCCTAATTTCGGTAAAAAGATCAAAGACTTCACCACGAGTGTCTTCGGTATTGGCGAAACTCAGCGCCGAATGGCGAAGAGCGCCGTGAAGATGATCATCGGCGACATGGTGACGTTGCACGATGAGTTCAAAAAATACCGCGGAACCGGTGCGCTGTTCTTCACGCCACACGATCCCTTAAATAGCTCATACGTAACGCTGCAAGAGCTTGTCAACGACAAATCTGTAGCCGAAGAAATGTGCGACGAAAATATCGCACGCTTCCTCGACACGCTCATCAAACTGTTGCAAAAGCACGAAGGCAAAAGCCAACCCATCGTTGTGTTGTGTAACGATGTGGGTTTTTCCGTTCATGTTCTGGACTTGAACGAAGCAGACGAACGAATCGACAAGGTCGCCGATGCCGCAAGCTGAGTTCGATTTCGTCTCCCCTCCGGATGTCCTTGGCGTAGTTACATCTTTTTTTGGCGGTGAGATAGCCCTAGATCCAGCTTCAAGCCACGCGGCGAATACTTTAGTAAACGCTAAGCGCTACTTCACTCCAGCTGAAAACGGTTTACTTCAGAGCTGGAAAGCGAAGAATGTATATCTGTATCCGCCGCGTGAGCTGCTGACAGCAGGCGAACAACCAGAAGATAAGGCTCTGTTTCGACGACGCCGTAGGTTCCAGAAATCCGCACAACGAGTTTGGTTGGAGGAGTGCTACCGACGGTATATCCGCAACGAGTTTGAAGAAGCCATTGTGTTTCTAACTTCAGCGGAGGTTGCGTTGATAACCACGCAGGCTCTAAACCTGGATTTTCCGCTGTGCATCCTTAAAGAGCACCCAACTTTGTTTATCGACGAACCTGAGCTAAGTAAGTTAAAAAGTACACGTTGTTTTGGATTTATATACTACTTCCCGTCGTCCGATAACCTACACGAACGCATCACTGAGTTTAATTCGTTATTTAGTTCACTCGGGCGCGTATATTGTTGAGACGATCTGGCGTATGGAAAGTGTCATCCGGCCCAAAATTGTTATCTTCATCAAACCCTAAACCGATCGGTCGGTTTTTGGATTTAGCTCCCGTCCGTTCACGCATCAGTCGGAGCTGCCGTTCGCGGGGACTTTCGCTCCACACGGTTCCCGCCATGCGAATGACGTCGCGACTGCGATAGCGAAAGTCATGTTTCGCGAAAGGCGCGTCTCCGTGGAAACGAACCTTACGCTCATGACGAGACTCTTTTATCTCGTCAGACATTGTACGTATAAAGATTCTTCATAGACTCGACGTCGCTCCTCACCGTGGGCGGATTAGTCGCAAACTCCATGAACGTTGCGTTTGTGAGGTTGTTGAACGCGGGATCTTCTGAAATCTGACGGAATTGACTGATGGGTTGGGCCATAGCCTGATACATCTGAGCCGCGCCCCGCTGTCCCATTAGGTTCAACCTATTAGTATAATCTTGCATACTCTTATTCAGTTCGCCGGCAAAACGCTTCGCTGATTTAGAAGCGAGGATATTCGGATCATATTGAGCAAGCTGTTTGGAGTATTGCTGCCCGATTGCTGCAATCGTATTTAGGAAATTTTGGTTATAGGTTTCTTTTGCTTCCGTAGGCCCCGTACCCGTAGCCAGGGCTAAATCTTCCTGGGCTCGATTGAGTTGACGGCGTAAGCTTTTATTTTTTTTGCTCAGGTACTTACGAGTTTTCTTCTGCGCTTCTTTACCCGCTGAGACAGCGCTGGAAGCTAAGTCCTGAGGGTTAGGTCCAAACAACGCCATTATCCGAAGAGCGGTAATCCTCTTCTTATTTTATCAGCAACTTGATCACGTAACTGCAAGATATCCCGACTTGCGGTTGTTTTACCGACATCAAAAAAATCCATGGAAATATGCGGCCCGGTAGCGCGCCCGGTTTCTCCCTGCTTGCCTAGATACGTTCCCGCGGCAATTTTCATTCCGGGCTTGATATTCGGATTCAACTCGTCAAAGTGAGCGATCAGCGTATCAAACGGACCCTTAGGCCCCGCTCCACGAAGCTCAATGTAATTTCCATAGCCCTTACCCCCGGGACCTCGGTTAGCCGTATTTGTCTCGCGTACAACTTTAAGTACTTCTGCATTAAACGGTGACGCGAATGCCGCGCCCCGACCGCCTTTCAGAGCAAAATCAAGACCGGGTTCACCTGTCGCGTCGACAGCAGAGGTAACCACGGCCCCTGGATACGCCAAAGAACCTCCTGTACTGGCGACACCCTGAGCGGGTTTTGCTCCGGTGGCGGCGTTGACTCCGACCCCCTGAGCCGCGAGGCTTGTCGCTACGTCATTCAGAGATTGCTCAATCTGAGACATCTGCGTGTTATAAGCAGCCTCGTCTTGCTTGACCCTCAGCAAATTATTTACAAGTTTTGTAGGGTCGAACCCCTGATTGGGTGTTTCGGCAGCAAGACTCGCTGTTATCTGAGACTCGACGATCTCAGCCTCATCGTCGAGACCTTCATCGCGAAGCTCCTCCGCTTTCTGTTGCAGTTCTAGAGCACGCGTGCCTGCAATTACCGGAGAACCAACTTGTTCAAGGGACTGTTGAAACAGAAGATTCTTAAGGGCGCCGCGGAGGTCAAAGCGAGGTAACGAAACACGCGCGGCTGCAGGCGCGGGAGCTGGTGCCTGAGAGGGAGCCCCACCGGGCGCGCCGCCCGCAACATTCATAGTCCCAAGAAACTTCTGAATGTCCGCAAATCGCTTAACGGATTGATTTGGGTAGTAACTTGTCCCTTTAACCGTGGGGAGACTCGCCCACTCCGGTGCCAACTTGGCGACAGTCTGCGGAGTAATGGGATCTTTAGCCGGATCAACGCCGCGCTGGCGAATCAGTGCTAAAGCAGCTCGATCCTGAGCTTCTGGCCCGAAATCCTTAGCCCCGACTTGTTTCGAAACGGCAGCCCAAGTTCCGGGCATGAACTGGTACGCGCCGGCTGCTGAACTAGAAACACCAGTTCCCCTTACGACACGATCAGGATGGCGAGACAAGTCGGAAAACGTACCGCCGCCAAACATAATGTTGTACTGCGGCCCCTTCCCAGGCTTGTACGTGCCTTCCGCCCAGCTAATCGCGGATAACCACTGCTTTTCCTGAGGAGTTAAGGGTGCCACGGCAGCTTTTTTCTTAGTTTAAAGCGTCAATCCGCTGTTTCAGCTTCATCTTCGTCGAAAAGACTCAGATTTGTATCTACAGCTATGCCAACCTCTTTCATTACAGTCTTATATGCTCGTTCTCTGCAGACAAGGGTCAACACAGTCTTCCACAGATAGGCGTCTCGTTCTTTGTTGTGAAGAGAATGAGCTTTGGCGCGAATTCGAGTGAGCACAAACTCGTCTTCAAGCGTCAAACCGCATGAAATGTTGTTGTAATCACCGCGTGACTTACGAGAGCCCATCGGGAAGTGCTCGACTAATCAAAGTCTAGCTCTACATCAGAGGCCATCAGAATCGCCGTATCCTCAGAATGTCTAAGGATTACGCAGAAAAGCAGATCTTACGCATCAGAACATTTCCTACCATTTCTTGCAGCTCCAGTAACCCGGTGTGAGTTTACTTTTCTTCTCGTCACAGCTGTGACGCGACCTAAAGGCAGCTCGCCGCTTCGGGTCGTCACTTCGATTCTCCATATTCGGGTCCCCAAAACGGACCAAACGCACCGTGTCGCCTTCTTTCGCTGCCACGGAGAATTCTTTGCCGCCTTGGACGTCCCTCTTGGGAACGTTGTGGTTTTTAAAGACTTCTCCTGCTAGGCGGATCACGGCAGTCTCAAAGCGCCTCTTAATGATACCAAGCCAAATCTTAAAAAGGCATTACGTGAGGACCTTTTATCCTGCGCACAGAACCAATAAAGGTAATATGTAACGGCAACCAACTCCCTGCATTTCTAATGGCGGACGGTAAGACTCTCCTTACGATTGCTGAGACTGCTGAATTACTGAACTGCAGCTCAGGATTTGTGCGCAAGCGTATTGCGCTGGCTGAAGCGAATCAAGCCGGTGGTTGGCCTAAATCGGTCTACCTCAACCTGCAACCGAACGGTGCCAAGTCTCTCTACCGAGTGGACAAAGCCGCCCTTCAAGAGTTTCTTAAAGCTTCCTCGACCGCTAAAGTGGAAACTGAAACCGCAAGCGCTGCTTGCACTATCTGATAACGTAAAGTGACTTTCTCCGGCTCGTTTAACGCCACGCCGATTCCCGCAGAGGCGGCGAAAGAGCAAGAAATCGAGCAGGAGAGCGAAGAAATGGGGGCATCCGTCCAGGATTTAATCTCTGGATTGGTGTCTCTATCTTCTTATGTGCATCAGTTATATACACAAAGTCACTTAATTCATCTGAATATCGAGGGTCCTTTATTTCTGCCCATTCATCAATTCCTAAAGGATCAATACGAAGCACACATCGGGCAGTTTGACGCACTGGCCGAGTTCGTGCGGACGATGGACTTCCTCATGCCGATGTGCCAGAGAGGTCTGCTGGGAAGCTACAAGGGATTCAAACACGTTAAGTCGTACGAAGCACGCGAATCTCTTACTATTTACCTCAAGAACTTAGAGACCTGCGGATTTATGGCCAAAGACTTAGGAAAGTTGGCCAAGGAAGTAGGGGCGCCAGACGTTGAAAACTACGCAGCTGATCTCGTAGGCGCGATGTTTAAAGCCTCGTGGTTTCTTAAAAGCACTCTGCGCCCTTAAACCAGAAGCCACGTGTTAGTAGCGCGAATATATAAACCTGCCGCAAAAGCACCTGATGCCTGAACTTGATATACAAGCGCACCCGACACGCTTGCAGCTATAGCAGGCAGACCGCTAAGCACAACGGCTGAAGCTTGCACAACTCCAGAAGCGAGAATAGCTGTCGTCGCGGTGATCGCAGTATTTGCAGTGGTCGCGGATCCGGCAGCCGTGGCATAGGCCGCTCCGATTGTTTGCCACGCGGATCCTGTCCATACTTTAAAAAAGTAATTACTGGTGGAGCTGTCTGCCCAAGTCTCCCCAACCGAATTACCCGCAAGACCGACAGGAGTTGCATTAGGTGCAGTAGCCCCATACGCTGACGGGCCGATTTTTCTAACTACCCCGGCTGAATCTTCGAAGTACAGTCCTGGATCAGCGGCGCCCACAGAGATGGCTAACTCACCGTTCTGAACGACTGAAGTATTAGGGCGATCCGAAGCTTGCCCGCTGCGCTTGAGCAGAAGTACAACTGGAGTTGATGTCATACGTACGTACCGCCATTGATGAGCGAAGGGAACCCCGTGGGCGGAATAATCGCCCCGTTCTTGTAAGAACCCCCGTCAAATATAGTCGTTGGCTGCGAGACCAAAACACCATTTTCGTAAGTACCCCCTGAGTACGTGTTAACAACAAACGACGCCGGGTCAAAAGGATCAAACTCCGATGTCGTGAACATCTCAAAACTAGCCGCCTGCAGCGTTGCTTGACTCGATAGCCCCCCACTATTTAAGGTCTTCGCCATCATGTTGTACATGTCAGGGTACATCATGTGCGTCGGCATATCGTCCTTCTTAGGGCTATACCGTTCCCACCACACGAGGTCTTTTTCCCGCTTAAGAAAATCTGTCTGCTTCTGAAGGTTCTTATCGAAATACTCTCGATAGTATTCATTCATCGGTTCGTCGTTCGGCTGAGGCAGCCAAGAGGACGTCACAACACCCTGATCATATTTACGCTGTAAATCCCACATAGCAGCGTATATGTGTTTGCACCATTTTGGTTGATAATAGTATAAGTTAGGATCAGAATAAACTCTTTCTGTAACTTTAGGTATATTGTAAATTTCGTTTAGGTAGATAAAGCCAAACGTACGGGCAAAACCCGGGTTGTCCATGGCAGGCACACGGCGAGTAGCTCCGTCGGGGCCGGAATCGTAGAAACCTGGGTCTAAGTTTTGAGGGCGTGTGTAGGGATATCGACGACGCGAAACGGCCTCATACAAATTGAAGTTCTCACGAGCCAGAAAATCTGGACAAGTGCACTGCGAACGCATCTCTGTCGTCAGATACTCCCCGACCGCCGGTGGACCAGTAGCCGGAACAGCAAGAGTCTCGGCGTCGACGACAGACCAGCTGGTTTCGTTACTGTGCGCTAGAAATAACGTATTGAAAATAGGGGCATATGACGGCGTCGCAGGCACCCCATTGATGCCCACACCGGTAACGGTGTAGTTATTGAAACCGTAGTTTTTAGCTGTGCCATCCGCACGGAATCGATTAGACAGAACTTCGCCGGCAAAGAACGAAATCGGAGCACCGAAGTTGGAGTTAAGACGCACCGCGTAAGTGTTTGCGTCGTAGTCACTGACAGACAAGACCGCGTAACCGAAGTTCAGGAAGTTGAAAGAATCCCTAGGGCGGACGCCGACCATGTGCATGCGCATATCCGTCCGGGTGGTCGGATACATAAAGCACATTCCGGGAAGAAATACGCCAAAGCCCGGCGTACCCGACACGTAGTATTTAAAAGAGTACGTCAGGCCGCCGTAGGCTTCCTGTGAATACATACTAAGTTCGTAGCCGCGGCGCCAACGAACCCACAAAGACGCGTAATCGTACTCGCTAACTAAGCTGAAATCTTTGGTGTTAAGTGCGGGCCTAAAACGACGCTCAAACGAAAGGGGCGAAGATAACTCATTTGTGTTATCCGCACCTCGAATTGTCTTGGGCAGTTCTACGCCCTTTACGCTCTTTAGAGATTTAAAGCCGAACTCATCCGAGTTCTTTCGCTTGCCCACAGGTCAATAGAAACCACCTTGAGACCACACAGTAATACCAGAGGGACTGAGGCCACCAGATACTGCAGCAGAGCCTGTACCCAGGTAACCAATAGCCAGAATGTAACCCTTCTCTAAATACAGACCTTCGCCCTTACCGATTTGAATCGGAGCCAAGAGATTAGTGTCACCGGCTTGGGGGACGGGGGCGTTAACAGCAAACAACTGAACACTCTGAGGAATACCGCGAAGCGAACCGCTGAGGCCCACCTCAACGCGGCCGATCATCAAAGCCGACGACGTGGACGGAGCCGCCTGGTTCGGCGCGTAAACATACAGACCTAAGTCGCAGGTCCGCCGACCGCTGTTGTCGGGGTAGCCTTCATTGCTAACAATGGTGATATCTTCGACCAGCGCTGCGTCCTCAGAAGGAAGGTCGCCCACGCGGACCAACTGAATCAAATCCGTCAGGTTGGGATTTGTCGGGTCGCACGTCGTGGTCGCGCTTGTGATCCGGGCTCCCCTCAGAAACGGGCGATCAATAAGGCAGGGAGACTTATTAGTGGAGGTCGAAGCCATTAGATACGCACCAGATCAGAGAAGAACGCCGCCGCGGGAAGGCTGCAACTTAGCGCCCTCAAGGTCAGTATAAGAAGGCTCCATCATCTGCGGAACGGAGCTAATAATTCCAGCACTTTGCAGAGCTTTAAGGGCTTTTGCAATCGAGCTTTCCTCACTCTGATCTTTATCGCCGGTTTTACCTTCGTAGTAGTCACCCAACATCATGCCAGCCATCGGCATGCCGCGGGCGGCTGCAATCCCGGCACCTAAACCGCGTCCGAACTTACCGAGACCTTCTAAAAAGGCCCCAGCTTGCTCGCCCCATCCAGCAGTCTTACCTGGCTGAGCGGGACTAGGGGCATTAGGGCTTCCCAGGTTATTCAGGCTAGGCAAATAACCGCCAAGATCAGCCTCAGGAGTCTGGGAGTAGTCAATACCAGACGACCCGGGGAAGGTATAACCCTTAAGCAGAGTCGGGTTCTCGAAGTAGGAAGGCATCGGGTGACTCCGTAATCAGGAAATGTTTGCAGCTTGGCCGAGGTATTGACCGGCCGGGCCCACGTAACCGCCACCGAGAGGAATCAGCCGTCCAGTCGGCATTCGGTTGAGCGTGGGACGCAGAATCGGACGCGTCGCATCTTCAATATCTGCGGCGCCGGAGCTGCGGTCGACCGCGGCTTCGCTACCGAACTCAACATTGCCAGCGAAGTTATTAGGCGTGTTGTCGCCGAGTTGAGCTCCGATGGTTACACCCTGAGCTTGAGGAGTCTGCTGCGAAAGATCGGGACGGGCTTTAGCACGTTGAATCATTTCGTAGGCCAGAGTCGGATTCTGTGCAGCCCAGATCGGAGTCTGGGGAGCGGCACCCGGAATAGCGGCAGCTTGACGTGCCAAATCAGCACGAACCTCAGGCTGAGCGGCGTATGCGGCGCGAGCCTTGTAATAGTCTCCAATCTGGCCGTATTCTTTGGGAGACTTAGGCGCAGCAGCTAAGGCATTTTGAAGAGCTTGGCGGTAGTTGCTTTCGCCGTCATTTTGCGAGACAACAACTTGTCCACTGCCTGTTTGCCCCGCAACAGAGCGAGGAGCGGCGGGACGAGAAGCGGAAGCAGAAGAACCGCGCTCAGAAGGCGTAGAAACAAGAGGTGCTCGACCGCGCGATCCAAAAGCCTGTTCATCTGTAAGTTGATCAGAACGGCGTTCGCCTTCAGGACGGAATAATGCCAGCCCGCCCACGGTGGCGGCAGTTCCAGTCAGCGCAGCGATCTGAGCCGGGCTGAGTCCGCTCCGAGCAGCAACCGCACTCAAGTCCGCCGTTGCCGAGGGAACCGCCCCTTTGGCCGAAGGTAGTCCTTTAAGAACGTTAAACTCCACATCGAGAACTTCGGGACCGCCTTGTTGCGCCAACCGGGGACCCATACCGCCTGCGGGGGACGGAACCAACGCACCTCCAGGACCGCCCGGCACAGCGCCAGAAGGGGAAGAAGGTGGAACAATGCCGGAGTCTCCAGCGCGCGTAACAGCGGGAAGAGTCTCAGGTGCCACTGTGAGTTTACGCGAAGTATTTAGGTACGCTAAATAGTCGGTCCCACGAGGGCCGGTGATGTTTTTAAGAGCTTCTGCGGCAGGAACACCGTATTCGGTAGCCAAGTCATCAGCTAATCGAGCGATACTGTCGGCTGTGCCTGGCTCCAACGTCTTCAGAAGACTTAAGGTATCGGCATCGGCTTGACGGACAGAGAGAGGAAGAGCCTCCGGACCCCACTCTGGCCGAGGAGCGATATGTGGGCCGGTATAGTTAAATTGCGGAATTGGCGCTGCGTCCAAGGGCATTTGACCCGGCACTTCGCCGAAACGAGGTACGGGAGGCACATCGACAGCCCGAGGCCGCATACCCGCACGAATGGTCTCCGCATTCCGCGCCGTAGGACGCATGGTTTGCGGTGTTGCGACCCGCCCCGTACGCGTGCGGAGCGGCAGAGAAAGCTGATTGGCTTCCACGGGGGAAGTTGGAATTGGCGGAGCAGGCTTAGGGGCGCCGCCGTATCGAGCCTTCTGCTGAATGGCGGGACCGTAAAGGCCTTCGGACGCTGCACGCCGAAACTGATTAACGAGACTACCGAGCTCGGAAGCGGCGGAACCAGGCAGATTCTGCAGCTGCCGGAGCATATTGGGGTTATCTAGGAGGTTCATGACCACCCGCAACCCCTCGCTGTAAGCCGGCATAACGTTATATCAGTCTCTATTAAATATAGCGTTTACCGCCAGTTTGCGTAGAAATACAGACGGTCGGATCGAGACACATCCGGAGGTCCAGGAATTGCCTGAATGAACTCACCGCCACTGCGCTCAAACCGATACCGGGCTGCCACGGGGTCTCGGTAGTTCGGGATGTAGAGCATGTGAGCCAATCGATCACATTCGTACAGAAAGTTCTCTCGCCAGATTTTTGCGGTCTCCCGCTTGTCTTGAATGTTGATGGAACGACTGACGTCGCCCAAGATGGTCTCTTGGCGGCTGGTTGCGCGACCCGTCGCAAGTTCCGTCAGACGCTCTGCTTCCTCACAACGCTCGACTTGAGCGATGATTTTGTCGTAGTAGAACTCGCTAGGAATGCTAGTGCAGGCCTCTAGTAACCTGGCGTAGTCACCCGCAGGCACCGTGGCTAAGTTGTAGCCCAGAAAATATGAAACACGGCTGAAGTTAAAATCATCAAGGCGAAACCCAAAAACCTGTGCGGGGTTTCGAGTGATTTGATTTATAGCCGCGTATATTACTTCACGCTTAGTTGCGTCAGTCGTCGTGGCTTGGAATACGACGCCCTGCTGAGCAAGATATGACTGGATTTGTTCCAGTTCCTGCGTAGTTAATTGCGCCATTACTCAGCAGGGGACGTCCATTAAGTTCATTCTACGTAAACATTCCCGTTTTCTAAGACTGAATCCCAGTCGACCTGCGTGATCGCTTTGAGCTGATCGAGCTTACTGAAGCGCTCACCAGGCATGGACTGTTGAAGCTCTTTGATACTGGTAGCAGTTTTGAGCCCAACGCCTTTGAGCACTTGGGTAAGCATTTCGGGTGTCGCGCTGTTGAGGTTGACTCGGTGCATCGCCGCAACCTCGGGCTTAACGATCTGCCGTCCACGACGCTGTTTTGTTTGCTTATCCGCGGGTTCTGCCGGTTTCTCCTCTTCTAAAATCTGATTTTTGTGCGCAAAAAATACTTTGCCGGTCGTGTACGACCGAACCATGAAATATTCGCCTTCGTCGTGGCTGTTTAGAACTTCGATTTTGACGCCGTTGGGCTTAAAAGTAAATTCTTTAAGCTGGGTCACAGTCATTATGTGAACAGGATCTGTGCGTATCCTACAGGAAAATATCAAGAGCGCGCATCGTCTTAGGAGCTGCAGTTATCAACAGGCAATAAAAAACCCCTCCCGAAGGAGGGGCGCAGAGAGATCTAGGATCTAGATCAGGACGGCACGGTCGAAGTGTACACGCTGGACTCAATGATACCAGCGGGTTGCAGTGCAAGATCACTACGCTCCGGGGGAGCATCGGGAACAAGCCAGCAAACTTCGCAGATAGCGAGAGCTTTGTCCTTACCGCTAAGCTTGCCGGTCTTGGCACGAGGATCGTACACACCGGAAGCCTGAGCGAGACCAGACGCAGCGGCGCCGCCGAGGTTGCCCACGGTGGACAGCTTGTAGGTCGTATCTGCAGTCACGCGGTGAGCGTTCGCCATGTTCCAGGCATTGCTGGAATTGTACGAACCGTTCTCAATGCGGCTGTTGGAACCGGTCACGGTGGCGAAGAAGCCACTTGCGGTGGGGGTCGTGTTCAGGCCGACGCTGAGCGCAGGACCGAGACCCAGGGTGGGGGTGGAAGAAGCACCGCCGACACCGCTAGAGACCACATCACCGCCATCGACACGAAGGCCGACACGATACACGTAAGCGCCGGAAGGCACGACGATACCGTTGGTGATGTCTGCGCGGACGTCCTTGTAAGCGTCGGGCGAAGGGATAATAACGTTACCCGTGGTGAACGGAACGTTATCGCCATTCAGACCGGAGCCGTAAGGAGTAGCGTAGTAATCCAGCTGGTTGCTGGTGCCCAGAGCCTGGAAGGAAAGGTCAACATAGCCAATGGCTTGTTGAGCAATCCAACCGGGGCGCGTAACAGCGCCGACGGGGCCGCCCACGGGCTGGTTGGCCAGCGACTGGCTAGTACCGTTTTCGTTTAAGTACGTAACGGTCTTAGGGTCGTGCCAATAGCGCAGGACGTTGGTGTAGTTACCAGGATAAATCTTGGCAACTTGGATCTGTTTAGGGTTGATGGCCATCGTTAGTTACCTCCTCAAGCGTTAAAGGAGTAGGCGATGGTCGCGAAATCAGCGTTAAGTAATTCAAATCCGGCATAAAGAGACCAGATCATCATGATAAAACGGCTGAAATCGTCGTTGTTATTCAGTAGCACCTGAGCGTTGTTGCCGCCGATACCGACGCCCACGCTCTGGGGACCGAAGAACATACCAATGGCTGCCTCATAAGCTGTGGCCGTACCAGCGATGGTAGCGGTCTGCGTCTGGGAAGGCATGTTAGTGGATTCGAAAAAGCGGACTCCTTCGAATACGAAACCCGTCAGGTGTGTTATCCTGGAGGCTCTTTATCCCCCAGTTCTACGCCTTTTCCATCGACGTAGCTCAGATCATCTCATCCACTCCCATGACTCAAGGAAAACGATCCGACATTTCCCGCGAAGCTTTAGAAGCCCTCACGGAAACACTGTCTGACATACAGATAGCTAAAGAGCTTAACTTCGCCGTTTCTACGGTATTCTCCTGGAGACGAAAGTACGGAATACTTTCGTTTAAGGAAAAAACGGGAAAAAGGCAAGATAGAACTCTAGGCATGACGCTAGAACCCGGTGAGGGTGTTCCGCATAAATCTGTGTTTTCCCAGGAAAGCCGGTATTTCGAACACATAGATACACCCTCTAAAGCTTATTTTTTAGGTCTTATAGTCACGGATGGACACCTGCGTCACAAAGGAGACAAGTATTTCAGCATAGAGCTAAAGCACCCGGATTACGCTGTATTGAAGACACTAGCTGCAGAGTTGCAGAGCCCATCAGAGGTAAAAACCTACATCCGGGAAGACAAAAACAATCAAACTTACGGCAGGCTGCGTATCTATAACAGCCGCGCAATTGATTGTCTCAGATCTCTAGGAATCACAGACGACAACACTAAAAATAAGGCGTTTAGAGAACTTTACCCCTCTCTCAGACCCCACTATTTGCGCGGAGTTTTGGATGGCGATGGCTGCATAAAAGCCGAGTCAAAGACATTGTATCTAGGCTCGTGCTCATTGGACTTAATTCAGGCATGTGAAGGATGGGCCAACGAATACCTGAAAACAACCTGTTCAGTAACGAGCAGGATTTTAAACTCCAACAAACAGTTTTACAACCTAACTTTTGGCGGAAAACCAAAAGAACTATTAACTTGGTTGTACAAAGATAACCAAGTTAGCATCGAGAGAAAAAAGGAGGAAGCTATGCGCTGGATTAACAGTTAGGAGAGGCGGGGCGCTCGTGGGAGTATTACTGTCCGGTCTGGACTCGACTCCTGATCGTTGCACCTTCCACGCGGTTCCCCACGTGGCTTGGCTCAGGATTCCCCAGTAAAAGGAGGGGTTCCCTGAATTCACCCCGTTTGCTGCGTAGCTCACACTACGCAGGCCCAGGTATGTTTAGGCATAATAGGCTCGCCGGCCACGAAAGTGGCTTGACCGAAGCCCTGACCCATGTAGATAGCAGCGTTAGGCTGCATCGAGGACATGAGCGGGTTGATCTGACCGTTGCCAGGGTAACGAGCAACTTCGCGGAAGTCGCTGTTCTGACGCAGGTGCATCAGGAAGGTAGGATCGCACACACAGCGATAGAACCCGTCCTGGTAAGTCGGCACGTTCCGCTTACGGAGGCTTTTAACCACCTGCAGCAGGTCGTCCTTAACGTCGAACTTAGCTTGTTCGGCGTTGCTGTAGGTTAAAGCACCAACAGCGAGGCTACCAGGATAGTAATAACCACCCTGTGAGTCAGAAGACTGACCCTTAGAAACTGCTTTCAGGAGTTCGTTAATGAACACCCGATCCACTATGTTAACCCAGTGACAGTTTAATCACTGGTTCTTACGGTTTACCATCCCGTAAGGTCAGACTATATCATAATCTTAATTTTATACAGCAAAGAACGCTGAGTAAAACTAAGATTCCCGGCGCTCGTGGAAGCATTACCGTCCGGTCTGGACTCGGCTTCTAGTCGTTACACCTTCCTTAGAATTCCTTCTAAAGCTTGGCTCGGGATTCCCCAAAGGTTGACGGAGGGGTTCCCCGAATTCACCGGGTTGTTGCCCGTTGTTCACACAACGGCGGCGCAATTAAGTTTACGCCAGCGGCGATAGTCATCCAGAAGCGTAAGAGAGCCAATGGATTGATGGAAAGCAGTAAGATTACCAGTGTCTAACAGCAGACGCTGAGCGGTAATCAGTGTCTCGCGGGCAATTTTAAAGGTACTAGGCTGTGTAGGATCACTAGGATCTGCAGGGCCTGTGTACTCTTTAAGTGTCACAAGGACCTTGTCCTTGACGATATTTCTGCTGTTAGCAGTACCAATGGTCTGCTCAGCAGTGCGCTCCCGAGACTCCTTAGAGCCGGGATTGCCCCAGAAACGATACAAATGTTACCCTAAGAGCTCTTTATCCCTTAGTTCTTACGGTTTACCATCCCGTAAGTTCAGACTATATCATCACCCACAGCATTTTCTGTTTGGGTGCTCCGCGCTCGTGGGCAGTTCATCCGTTCTGGATTACTTTGCCTAGTCGTTGAACCTTCCGACTATCCCTAGTCGGCTCGGCTGCTGATCGCCCCGTATCGCACAGAGCGAGGAGGGTTTCCAGCAATTCACGGAGTTTAATGACCGCTATCGTTAGCTAACGGTCAAGCTGAACGGTTTGGCCGGGTTGTTTCGCCTTAAATGCTTTAAAAAGCATCGTGAGGCTTTTTATCCTCACGTAACATCAACTTTAGGGCGTTGATGAGTAGACTATATCATCACCCACAGCACTATCTGTTTGGGTGCTCCGCGCTCGTGGATCCATTACTGAGTTTCCTCTCGGGATCTAGTCGTTGAACCTTCCAGAGCGTATATTCTCTGGCTTGGCTGCTGATTGACCTCCCTTTCGGGTCCGGCGTTCCAGCAATTCACGGAGTTATTCGACCAAGCTTTCACTTGGAAGTTCCCAGACCCTTGCAGGTCAAGAAATCGTGCACAACCACGGGCTCTGCAGCCATCTCTACAACGTACGCAGGATGCGGACGGTAAAGCTCTGCACCGAGCAGCTTCGGAAAATCATTGTCGCAGTTTTGTTACCCTAGGGGCTCTTTATCCCCCAGATCTGCGTCGTTACCATAGACGCAGCTCGGACTATATCATCATCTGCGTGCTTAGCACCAGATGTCGGGCGCTCGTGGACGTTTGATCCGATCTGGACTACTCCGTCTAGTCTCTGAACGTTCCGTATGTTCCCATACGGCTTCGCTGCTGATTCCCTCGACTTGGCCGCACTGCCAAATCTAAAAGCTTCTCCGGTTCGAGGACCGGGATTAAATTTTCAAGGTTCCCAGGCTAGGCCTGATCTGTTTGTGCTAAAGGGAGGGTTCCAGCAATTCACCCGATTACTACATAAGCCTCACGACCTATGAGCGCCTAACGACGAACAAAGCGCCAACCTCCGAAAACTACATAACTACTTTAGTCTCAACAAACTGAATGCGTCACAAAAGTGTCGCGTTTCTAGCAATAACTAGAATACTAATTGCTCTGATTGCTAGAGTTAACTGTAGGGCTAAATGTACGCAGCATAACCCGCACACCCTCAGGAGCCTGATGGTAAATAGACGCGTAATTAGATACGTAGAAGGCAGACTTACCCCGATAAACAGACCGAATAGCCACGCTCATCAAACCAGGGCTTGTCGAACGAACAGTCTCTGTAAATGTCCGGCAGTAAACAGGCGGGTTGTATGTCCAGGAAGCACGCGAACCCGAAGTATCGTTCGTCGGATTTGTAAGTATGCCTCCCTCCATCCGACCGTGAGTCACACCGCCGCCGGTATAGCCCTGGGCTGCGGTGTTGCTGTCGGGTGTGTTGTACGGAGTATATGCTTGCGTAGAGGGCGCGGTGCCGCCGAAATAGGTATATTTACCTGCCGTACGCAAACCGTACTGAGGACCAAACGAGGTCGAAACCTTGATGTTTGCAATACGGGTCGTCGTCAGCCCGCGATACCCCTCGTAACTACTAAGTAAGCCCGAGGGGTTGTAGTCGACATTTTCGTAGTCCGTCCAATACCCAGGGACAGCCGCAGGGATCGCGTGCCACGCCGTGGTGTACCCCGCAGGCCCGATCGTACGAACGCCTAGATCCGCACCTACATCATTAACGCCATAATAGATTCCCTTGTAGGGATTCAGCGGCGATGTGCCCCACTGGCTGTACGGGCTGTTGAATGGACGAACAGCTTCCGTCGCAAAGAGACTCGAATCCTCAGTTATGAATATGTAAATACCCGAGACATCATCCTCTTCGATGAAGTACGTCGGGTTTGGCGCAGCCTCTTCCGGAAAAGTTACGACAACATAACCCTCGTGGTTGGGACCGCTCCCAATACGGTGAGGGTTAGTGTCGTACCGCCAATTGCTTAAAGGCGTGTACATCTAAGCAAGGCGACTATAAATAGTATAAATCTGTTTAAATCAGGTTTCCGGCGCAGCCTCGGCGGGAACTTCGATCTTTGTGTTCAATGCCTGCATATCGGCACTGATATTCATCATGTCCCGAGAGTACGCAGCTCGAAGCTCAGCCAGTTCTTGTTTCAGCTGCTCAATCTCAGCCGAAGACCCAGACGGGATGCTGCGTCGACGATTCAGGTTTGCCACGGATCAATCCTCCTGTTGGGTTTTAGCCTTTTGAGACCGCATGAACTTGCGGGATTTGGACTTGGCGTCTTTCGCTTTCTTAACGCGCTCGGGAATATTTCCCTTAGTCTCTTTTTCGTATTCTCTCACCTTTTCCTTAGACATCTCACCACGCTCGGCCATAGCGTAAAATTTACGGCGTTGGGCCTCTGACGCGAACGGCACGGTACTTTTACAAGCTAGATCTAGTTTACCGCAGTCCTACACAAATAAAAAACCCCGCACAGGGCGGGGCTTGACTCCTCTCACGCAAGAAGTATATCAACCGTTGTCCAGGAACAGCAGTTTGCTGCGCAGGGCATCGGGGCTCATCTGGCTCAGGTAACGCCAGGCCTGATCGGGGGAACGCTCCATGGTCTGGGAGAACCCATCCCACTGAGTGTTGGGATCCACGGGGCGACCAGCGGCAGACGCAGCGGCGGGAACCGAGGGGAATTGATCGTACTGGGGCTGGTAGTTCTGGCTAGGAGCCACAACTTCAGTCTCAGCATCATCCACGGGGTACACCTCGGTGAAGAACCGGTTGGTGTAGTCAGCCAGCTGATCCGGATCAGTCAGAATATGCTCCATAGCGCCGGCCCGAGTGGCCATTGCTTCCAGAGTTTCGTTCTGCTGAATCAGAGCATCCTCAAGAGTAACGGCGTACTGATTGAGGACAGCGGGAGCTTCGATGCCGAAGTGATTAACGACGGCGGCGGTTGCCTCGCTTAGCTGCGGAGCCTGTTGAGGCGCCGTAGAAGTCGGATAAGAAGTCTGGGTTGTAGATCCGCTGCTGTAAGAGGTCTGCGGATCCGTAGGGGCTTGGAACAGCCAGGGCTGGGCCTGTGAAGTCGGCACGGGCTGTTGAATACCCTG
>JACCDO010371473.1_pt1 | contig 21862 bp, 35 predicted proteins | sample 7446101 | NCBI WGS metagenome assembly JACCDO01 (sample SAMN15323440, study PRJNA562643) | freshwater metagenome | isolation source: river surface water | place: USA:Blue River Watershed | collected 2017-08-16
CGCAATGTGCTTTCTGGCTAAATCCTTTTGGAGAATCGCAGTTGATGGAGTTTTTATATTTTTGACTCCATTTTTCTTCTAACTCTCTACGTACACTTTCCTGTACATTTTCTTCAAAACTTCTAGGACCGTGGTCTATAGCTTCCCCGGCCATTTGTTCGTATTCCAAGTAATGATAAACGCTGCTGATATAATCTGCTGCTTTAGTGATCTTAGATTGTACCCAACCTTCTAGTTCTTGATCGTCAGCAATCAACTTGTATAGTTTGGCACTATACTGGTGAAGTTTGTACAGTTCGGCTCTTGCCATCTGCATTTCGCTATCATCGTGTCTAAAATCTTGGTGCATAGTATATTTATCTTTTGATTACTGAGCCGCTACCGAAGATATTAGTTTTCATATCTAGTGCGTTTTTACCAGTATTATCAACGGGTTTAGGCTGTGGCGGTGCTTTAGTACCAGATTTTCCAGGGCTTCCTGTATAACTCTTTTTTCCTCGTGCTTTACCTGGACTTATGTGCGGATTTACTACTGTTCCTATATTAGCGGAACTTGTAGCACCTGCGGTAGCTGATTCTAAAATTTCACGTATTTTCATATTATTTTTTTTTTCGACCGCTTTTCATATTAGCGCACCAGCGGTACCTTTTAGCTTTTTCTCCTGATGCGTTTTTTGCTCGCTTACGCAGATCAGTCACAGATCCGTCACAGCTAGCACCTGCACGTTTTACACGACCGGGTCGACTCTTACCTTTGACTTTACCATCTGCGAAATTTTCGCCAACACCGCCATCCCCTCCACTACTATCACCGCTATAACCTGTTAGGAATCCGTACCCGCCATACGGTCCAGGACCGTAGGCAGCCCAACGAGGTTTACGTTTACGTTTCTTTTCAGCAACATAACCTTCTCTCATGTATTCCGATGCTTCACCATCTAGACTAACATGCCAAGCATAGAATCTAGTACGTGGATGATCTTTTTTTAGTTCTATAAAACTGTGTAGATTAGGTTTAGCATCATCGTACATGATGGCTTTGGTATAATCACCCTTATCTAACAGATTTTTAATAATCTGTTTTTTTCTTTCTTCTGTGGTACCGCCTTTAATATTACCTGCACGATAGACATGTAGTTTACTGGTATCTACTCCGTACTTACGAAACGTATCTAGAAATAGTTCTTTATCATCGAAATCTGCACGGGCTGTGACCATAACTACTTTATTACCTGTAGCAATGTCGCTCTTGAGTTGATTCATCATAGGAATGATAGGTTTTGATTTTTCAAAGAATTCTCTAGCATTACGGAAATCTTCAAAATCAAAACTTTCTCCCGGCTTTAGTTTATAATGAGTAAAGTCGTGACTATTAAGACTATTAACAATTTCTCCGTCTTTGATTACGTGTACTTTAGTTTGTGTATGAACTAAAGTATCATCAATGTCAAACACTACTAATTTCTTAGGTTCTATTTCGGATGCTCTCATTAGTGTTGTCCGTAGGGATTGATTTTTTCGTCAGAGTCTTCACTCTGTTTTTCTGGATATACTGGATATTGATTAGGGTTAGGAGTTATAGGTTTTTGCCTTTCCTCTTCGAGTCTCTTTTGAGTCCTATCAATATAATCTTTGAGAGTTTTATCCATGATATTACACTGAGAAACTAGATCCACAACCACAAGTTGTCTGTGCATTAGGATTTTGTATAGAAAATTGACTGCCGTTTAAATCTTCTTTGTAATCTATTTTAGCACCAGTCATATATTGCATACTCATTGCATCAACAACTAATTTCCATTTGTCATCTAATGCTATTTCGAAGTCGTCATCATTCTGTTCTTCGTCAAAAGTAAATCCATATTGAAAACCAGAACATCCGCCACCTTGAACAAAGGTACGCAATTTTAGATTAGGATTGTTTTCCTCCATTAGGAGGTCGATTACTTTTGCTTTTGCTGATTCTGTTATCTCAACCATTTCTCATCTCCTACAGGTTTTTCACCAGTTAGATAAGGCAAGCTGAACCACAACTGAAACCACTCAGGTGTTCCTGGTTTAATATTATATTTTTTTTCTAACTGGCGTTTTTCGTTGCCAGTAATACTTATATTGCTACCGCCGTAGGGTTGATAGCCTTTGAATTCTGTAATACCTGCGAGACGTTTTAACTCTGATATTTCCATTTTAATAGTTATTGATGTCTCTAAATTCTTTGCCAGTTGATTTGTCAAGATACGTGGATTTTGTTTGCTTCGCTGAATAAGGACCTTTGTCCATATAGTCTTTATTACCGTCAGCTTTGCCAGCCAATGGAGTTTTATCCATGTAATCTTTTGTTTTTTCTGGTGCAGAAGCAGCAGCGTCGTTGCTGTTATATCTATCTAAATGTATAGTATATTTTTTAATACCTTTACGATCTAATAGATTTTCTAGATCTTTTTTAGCATCATCTAATCTAAAGTCATAGGAATGACCTAGATCTTTCTTAATAGTTTTTACAGAACCATCCGGTAGTTGCATTTTAATAGTAGCCATGACTGCCATTGGTCCAACTGGTTCAGAAGCCTGTGCAGCACCACCGCCTAGAGCAGCAGCACCTGCAAGAGCTGCTCCCGCAACTTTGCTCTTCCATCCTTCCTCTATGCCCTCGGTGGCCTGTTCACCAGTAACATAAACTTCCCACTTCTTACCAGTAGAAGCAGATTTAGCCTGTGCCCAGTTTTGAAGTTGGCGATAGTGATTTCTTTCTTTGTAGTCGTCAGCAAACTGACCTTTACCTTTGAATACTTTCCACTTCTTACCGTTGATATAGACAGCAAAGTTATTGGGAGGCTCTGTGTTGCCTTCGTCCCAATCTTCTGGATCTCTGATACGCTCATCCATAGCAAAACTTTCTTTATCTATATAAGTATCTGGTTCGTCATCGATCTTTCCACTCTTTTTCATGAGATCAACTAAACTTTCTAATGCATCTCCAACATAAGGAAACCAGTTTTTAAAATGTCCAGGATTTGTATCGAAATCCATATGAGCACTTCTGCTGGCACTGTTGAATAAATTTTTTAGATATGCAGCACCGTTAGATTCTTTCGCCACCGATACTAAATTTTGATATAGTTCGTTGGCACCGTCTTCGTCTCTGTATTGTTCTACACTGTCGCTATATTCTTGATAAACGGATAATAGCTTTCTTGCTAGGTCTGGACTCATAGTTCCGTATGATATACCTTCCGCTACACCTTTACCTTTGTGTTTTTCGTAACCTTGTTTTTGTTCTTTCTTTTTATCTCGATGTGCGCCAGCACCAGTTTGTGTAGGTGCATGACCTGTTCTAGGTTTAATATTAAACTTAGGTGCCTTTCGATCTTTTTTATATTCTATTACAAACTCTTTTACTTTCATGATGATCTCTTTTGTTTAGGACCTTTTCTCTGTTTCCATTTTTTATCAGTTGAACACCAGTAGCGTCCGTATCCTTCGTTAATATCATCTAACATAGGATCAATACCACGACTGCGGACTCCGCCTTTGCGTCTTACGTTAGCAAGTTCTTCAAGCCCGTGTTTGATTTGCTCCATATTCATTTTTAGTTCTTCGAACTGTCGAATCATGTTTTGCCATTCACCGGGACTTGCTTTGTCTACTCTGCTGGCAAGATCTTTGATCTGTCCTGATGCTCTTATCATACGATACTTTAACTTAGCAGGATTTCCACCAGCACCGTATATCATGGGATCCATAGGATCACTAGGATCCATTTCGATCGGTGCTTCGCTGATATAGTCGATTGACTCTTTGACACCTAATCCTTGTTTTACAGCCTCAAACATTTCTTTGGCAACTCCGCCGGCACCGGTGGCTTCTTGAAATTCTTTGAAATCATTATTAGCAGCGGCAGCACGAGCTTTACTAGCACTGACTCCGCTTACTCCTGGACTGTCTGGATCTCTATCACCTGAGCTTTTAAAATCTAAAATTTCAAAATCATAGAAACCGTGTGCCTTACCTTCTACACCGTTATATTGTGTAAGTAATTTTTTAAACTGATCTATCCTATCACTTCCTGCCACGAATGTAGCATGTCTATAACCTTGTTCGTACAAATAACTAGCAACTTTAACAACAGTATTAAGCTCTGAGTTTTCTACTACATGAGCAGCATATTGCGGGTGTATGGATTTAATGAAATTAATTTTTTGATCATAACTCAAGGGATTATCTTTTCTGTCTTGAGTTTGTGTTACAAAAATAAAATAATCTCCACCGATACTTGATAGAGTTTTAAAAACTTCTGCGTGTCCAATGGTGGGGGGATTCATTCTGCCAAAGCAAAATGATACATGTTTTTCTGGCTCTTCAAATAATTGCCTAAGCCTCATAATCGCCTTTATCGATATACTGACTTTGTTCTGTAGCGAAACGTTTAGCCAGTTCTATTAGTTTTTCTTTAGGAAACTTTTGTTCTCTGTCTTCGATTTGAAACTCTTCACAATAACATTCAAGGCAGCTCTCTAGAGGTCTCATGTAAACTTTGAAAACCTGCGGATGATCTTTGTATTGCTTATGTTTTTCGACAGCAGGAAAAAAATACTTGTTTAATAGTTTATCGTTGTTATCGATATAGAAGTGTAGATCGTCGAGCCAATCTATCTCCTGTTGATCTTGTTTAGGGGCTCCTATAGCCGACCACATCTCTCTTAATAACATTACCAACTCCTACAAGACCAATAACGTGCTTTCCAACGTGGACCAGGATTTTTGCAGTTGTGACGAGCACGGAAGCTACGTCTACGTGCTGGATTTGATTTCTTGATACGCATTTTTTTATCACCAAAGTTTACTTTGACGATATTACCATTGGGTTTGCGTACATATACTTTTGATTTTTTTACATCTCCAGGAAGTTTTTTACCTAGAGGAACATTTTTGCCTCTATATTCGGCTTCATCAACTTCAAAGTCCTCTCCGAAGTGTCTTTTATAAGCAGCTTGACCATCATCATAATGTTTCGCTGATGGAGAACCTGGATTGTAAGGATTCTTTTTCTTTCCCTGAGAAGCATCTCTATAACCAGCATCATGAGATTTTTTAGCTTCATCGTCTGATTCTTCTTCGATACTTTCTTTTGGAACACAGTTAGGAACTGTCTTGCCACCCTTCTTCTTTGTACCTACTGGCTTGTAACCTTTCCAGCATGGATTATCTTTAGGATCTCTTAGACCTTCTGTAAGTTCTCCCTCGAGGAAACTGATACCTTCGTTAGAAAGTATTTCTAATGCCTGTTCATCTAGATCAATAACTAAACCATCTTCAACAAATCCTACTATCTCTGTTTCGATTTCAAAATCTTCGTTGAAACTGATACCAAACGCATCTCCAACTTCAAATACTCCCGCCGCTTTGGCTTCTTTGTCGAGATCATTCTTTCGTTGATCTATAGCAGCTGATATTTCTGGATCTTTTCCAGCGATAGGATCGGACTCTAAATCGTCCAATGCTTGTTTTTTGGCTTCGTAATCGCCTTTAGGGTCTTTAGGGTTTAGTTGTGTTTCGCTGACAATGCTGTCTAGCCTAGATAAAAGGTCTCTCATAGTATTCCTCGTAAGGTCATACTATATTTATCGAACTTTAGTTCTTAGTGATTATAACGGATTTCGGTAATAGTACCGTTTTGTAGGTTGTATGCAGCACGGATCCATACAAATTTTCCAGTAAAAGTAACGGTGTATGTATCGTTATTCCAGATTGTGCTGTCTCCGGCTAGTCCTTGTTCAGTGCCTACGATATCAAACCAGTCATTATCACCGGGATAAAGTTCTAAAGTTCCTTGGAGTTTGATCGATCCGATAAAATCGTCTACAACATATACAGCAGTATGTACGCCGTCACCGTTTTTGTTATACCCGGCACCTTTGTTTTTAGAACTGTAAACGTACCCAGAGTTATTGGCTTCTGCTGTGATATTGCTGATTAAAATGATACTTTCAGTGGACATCTCTTATTTATCGTACAAAACGTAATTGTAAACTCTGCCCACAACTTCAGAGTTTCTAAGTTTTAGCATTAACAGCATAGATTCGTCTTCTACTAGGATATATCTACGATCCCAGTTCCAGTCAGTCTGAACAAACCATCTTTCTATAGCAGGAGTGCAGGTTACTTTAGGCATTTGCCTTTTTAACCAATCGATGTATTTTTGTTTACCTTCTTTATCACCCTTCATTTTATGGGGCAGAAGAAATACTTTGTGTTTATATCTGTCGTGTGGTAATTTTTTAACTGCTATATTAGTTGTTACATCGCCTAATATATCTTTTGCTTCTGTATCTGGTGCAAATCTGTGTTTTATTCGATCAGAGATTAGCTGACTGAAATCTTCAAAGAGTTCATGATCGCTGGTATAAAAATCTATGTAGTTTCTTTCTACACGTTTACTCCAAAGATTTTTATCTTTCGATGATAAGAAAAGAGATATTTTATAAAGATCGTCTTTGTCTTGATAGGCTTTGGTATTCCAACCCCAACTTTTATCTTCCTTGTCCCTAGTTAGACACAACTCTGCGATAGTGCTCATTTCATTATAACGCATGAGATTACCGCCATTGATATTGACGGTAATTTTATATAACCATTTGTTGTAGAATTTTCTACTGGTTAGCTTCGCTGGTTGTAGGCTCATTCTCGATTTCCTTAAGCTTCGCTTTTAAAGCTTTTCTTTCTGCCTTGGTTAAAGGTTTGACATATTCGCTAACTGTAAATGATAGTTCGTCGTTGTTTATGTCGATGGTAATAGTACCGCCGTCAACTAGATCTCCGAACAACACTCTACGACTCAATGGTGATTTGATCTTGTTGTCGATTAATCGAGCCAATGGTCTTGCACCCATCTTTTTGTCATATCCTTTTTCAGCAATCCATTTAGCAGCATTATTAGATAGTACGATCTCGATGTTCTTATCTTTAAGTTGATTGTTTAGTTCTCCAACAAACTTTTTAACGATCTGTATAACCACTTCTGTAGAAAGTTTACTAAACTTAATCACAGCATCTAAGCGGTTACGGAACTCAGGAGCAAAAAACTTTTTAACTGCCTTGTCATCTTCACCATCTTTGGCTAGTTCTCCAAAACCAATGGTATTGTTTTCATTGTCTCGAGCTCCTAGGTTTGAAGTCATGATAAGGATACAGTTTCTCCCGTCTGCTACTTTACCATTGCTACCGGTAACAAATCCGTTATCCATAAAGGCTAACAATACGTTGGTAACATCTGGATGTGCTTTTTCAATCTCATCTAATAGTAATATACTGTTAGGATGTTCTTGCAGTTTGGTAATCAACATACCTGCATTATCTTCATAGCCAACATAGCCCGGAGGAGCACCGATCAGTCTTGCTACTGAGTGCTTCTCTTGATATTCACCCATATCGAATCTCACCAACTCCATGCCCATGCGTTCAGCTAATACCTTGGCAGTTTCAGTTTTACCAGTACCAGTAGGACCTAAGAACAAGAAACTACCAATGGGTTTGTTAGGTGATTTCATACCTGCTTGTGCTATGAATATCTTATCTAATAGATTATCTACCGCACCATCTTGTCCGTACACACTAGATTTCATTCCCTCTTCAAGATCGCTGAGGTTTTTACTTTCTTTCTGTGCCACAGTCTCTAAAGGCATATTAATCATCTTGCTAAGTTCGTAAGTGATCTGTTCGATATCTACGATCTGTTCGATACCTTCCATACCGTCTTCGTCTTTGAGTTTATATCTAGCACAGGCACAATCGATGATATCAATAGCCTTATCTGGAAGTTTCTTATCTGCCATGTATTTGACTGACAGTTTAACTGCTTGATCTAATGCAGCATCGCTAATTTTAACATTATGATGTTTTTCATAATATTTTCTAATACCTTTGAGAATCTTAACAGTCATATCTGGACTAGGTTCGTCAACAGTGACACGCTGGAATCGACGCATTAGAGCACGATCGCTTTCGAAGTGCTTGCGATATTCTTCCCAAGTGGTACTAGCCATTAGTTTGATGATGCCTTTGGTTAATACAGGTTTAAGAATATTTGCTAGATCATTAGTTCCTTGATTAGCAGCCCCTGCACCATTCATCATATGTGCTTCATCGATAAACAAGATGATCTTGCCTTTGCGTTCTAGAGCAGCGAGAACAGCCTTGATACGTTCTTCAAAGTCTCCACGATATTTAGATCCTGCTAATAGAGCAGAAATATCTAGAGCATAAACTGTATGATCTAATAAAAATTTAGGAACTTTCTTTTCAAAGATCTTACGTGCGATGCCTTCAGCAATAGCGGTCTTACCTACTCCCGGATCACCGACCATTAGCACATTACATTTATTTCTACGAGCTAAAACAAGCTGTATTTTTTCTATTTCGTCATCTCGGCCAACAACAGGATCGATCTTACGCTGTTTGGCTTTTAAACTTAGATTATTGCAATATTGATTTAGTATTCTATCTAGTTGATTTGTGCTCACGATTTGATTTTCTTCTATTTCTTCTTCTACTACGATCTGTTCTTGGAAATATTTTACAAACTTTTCTTTAGTTACTCCTCCCTTAGTTAAGAAGTAGTAACCGAAACTATTTTTTTCGCTCAGCACACTGATAATAACATCAGCAACTTCCATTCGCTGACGTCCACTGAACAGAACCTGTGTAAAGCAACGATTTAGAACACGCTCTACACTGTTTGTTTTTTTAGGTTTATAGTTTGTTTCAGCTACTTTTATATCATTGAGATTGTGTTTTAAATAATGATCTAAGTTATTTTTAATAAAGTTAGAATCTGCTCCAAAGCTTTCTAGCAGAGCAAATGATTCACTATCACACAATATACTGTGAACTAGGTGTTCTACGGTGATGTATTCGTGTTGTAGTTTTCGAGCCGTAGCAAGTGAATGTTCGAAAATACTTTGTAGATTTTGACTTGGTTCTATCATTATTTTTTCTTTCCTATTTTCTTCATAGCTAAGTTTAACTTCATCTGACTTACTCTGTCTACAAAACAAATACCATCTAGATGGTCTAACTCGTGTTGGAAACATTTAGACAAATAACCGTCTATTTTAATTTCTCTGGTATCACCTTTGCTGTCTTGATATTCTGCAACTACCCAGGCTGGTCTTTTAACCATTAAAAATAATCCAGGGTAACTCAAACAACCTTCTTTATCTAAAACTTGTTCTTGGCTAGATTCAATTATTTTAGGATTAAACAATGCAAAGGGTTCTGGAAATCCAGGAATGTTTTTGCTACCCATTACAAAAACACGTTTAGCAATATCTATCTGATTTGCTGCTAGACCAATGCCATTGTTGACTAGCATGAAATCTATCATATCTCTTTCTAACTGTTCAGCGTCTCCGTCTTTGTCAAAAACCCAAGGATCGCTTTTAGTGATTAATGTTTGGTGAGGTCCTAGTTTAAAACTCATTATTTCTTGCCTGTAAGATTAGATTTTCTTGTTCTTTGGTCAAGTTCTTTGGAATGTTGACTTTTATTTTGATCAAGAGATTACCACGTTGTCTAGTTCTCATATTAGGTAATCCTTCACCTCTGCAACTGAAAATAGTCTCAGGTTGAGTTCCTTTTGGTATGTTGATGTTAAGAACTTTATTATCTAATGTTTTGATGTCTATACTAGATCCAAGCATAGCATCCCATGCGGTTATTTCTTTTTCGCAGATAATAGAAGTTCCTTCTCTCGAAAAGTTAGGATGTTTTTCGATCATTATAGAAACTATAAGATCTCCTGCCTTCATTCCCGAGATTGAGTTATCCCCCATTCCCTCGTATCTGATTTGTTGACCGTGTTCGATTCCTGGAGGTATTGAAATGTTTACTATTTTATTTTTACCGCTAGGTAGATTTATTTCGGCATTTATTTCTTTGCCTTTTAATACATCTTCGAGAGTAATAGTAACAGCTATATTAACACTGCGATTTCTATGCATGGGTCTTCTACCCATATTGCCGAATCCGAACTGTCCGAATAAATCGTTTAGATCACCGGTATTGAAATGAAACTCAAATGGATTGTGACCAAAACCACCAGCACCGGGCTGTGCATTTGGGTCTCCGCCCATATCGATAATCCTACGTTTTTCCGGGTCACTCAAAAAATCGTATGCTTGTGATATTTCTTTAAACTTTTTTTCATCACCGCCTCGGTCGGGATGATGCTTCATAGCCATCTGGCGATAAGCTTTTTTTATTTCTTCTTCAGAAGCACCTCGTTTTAAACCTAGTGTAGCGTAATAATCCATAATGTTATTATAAGATAAAAAAAGGACTACGTCAAGCAGTCCTTTTATTTAATGAAGATCTACTGAGCTCGAATTATTTTTTAGTAGGTACTGCGGTCCCTTCATGTTTCTTATGTACCTTAACTTCTTTACAATTCTGCTTTGGTTTTTTAGTCTTTGGATCGATGATAGGTTTACCATCTTTACCTTGTGCATCTACACAGACTTTTTTAGTTTCTGGTTTCTTGTCATCTGCGGCATAGGCAGGATATGCTACGGCTAATGCCAACCCTGCTGCAAAAATCAAATGTTTCATAATAACTCCTTATAGTTCTGGTTGATCAGGTTGTACCGGCATTGGTTTACCTGTGCTACTCATTGCTGGTGCTGCTGGCGCAGCGAAAGATGGTGTTGCTGGTTTCGGTGCTGCAAAACTAGGTGTTGCTGCCGGAGCACCAAAACTAGGTGTTGCTGCCGGAGCACCAAAGCTAGGTGTTGGCGTTGGCGATGCTAATCCACCGTTGTTTGCACCATTTAGTTTTTCTTGAGTACGACCCCATGCTGCAAGTCCTAACACAGCACCCATTGCGATATGATACAAACCTGCACCTTGTAATGTTAATGGTTGCCATTGTGTAACTTGATGACCTAGACTAGCTTGTAATAAACTCCATAAGATTGGAAATAGTACAAAGTCTGCAAAACATGTACCCATATAAATCCATCCCATCATTGGACGCCATTTGCTGTTCATCCAATCTTCTTTTTTCTTTTCACTGTCACTCATTTTTGCATATTCTTCTGCGGTTGGCATTTTTCGCTCCTTAATCTATCAGAACCAAAGCAAGACGCCCTGGCTACTTAATAATATTCCTATTGCTGCTACACCAAAGCTAGCGTAGAACAAAGGCATGCTAACAGCAAGAATACTTGCTGATAGTAAAACTATTGAAAGTTGGTATGCTGTATTAGCATATCCGATCCACGGAGAACGTAGTTTTGCTTCATCACGTTCTGCCTCTAATTTTTTAGCTTTTTCAGCTATCTCTTTCTTTTCCTCAGCCATACGTTTAGCTTCGGATTCTAGTTTTTCTTTGTTAGAACCATTTGCCTGTAAAGCTGAAGTTTCGTAGATAACACCTCGAACATTCTTGGCTTGATACCATGACCATTGATTGTTAGCTGCTATAGTATTATTAAGAACTGTACTGCTTAGTTTTCCGCCATACCAAGAGTTAACTGCTAGCAATAACGCAAAAATATTGATTACTAGACCTGCTTTATCTTTGATCTTGGCTTCACGCTCTGAACGCGAACCCGGTGCTGGTTTCGGTGCATCTGGATCTTTACCTTCTTTGGTAAAGAACTTCAACATAGTATCTACTGCACTCATTTACGCTCCTTTCGAAATATACTACTATTTAATGTTTTCGTAGAGTTTTTTATTGGCCTTATACCATTCTTGCCATTCTTCTACTTTGATTCTACATTGATGATATTTACTGTAGTTTTTGACTACCGCTTCTGCGGTAACGCTGAGTTGTTTTGTATCTGCTGGTATCTTTTCTAAATTTTCACAGTTCTGCATCAATGCTTCCGGAACTTCTGGAAATTTAACAGTCACCGGAACAGTGCTACAACCTGTGATAAACAATGCTAATATCAATGCGCTGTATTTCATTTCTTATCTTCCTTAAAGGGATTTTCAGCAGCATTATTCAACTGCTCTACGATCCTTGGGTCGACTTCGCATTTAGCATCTACTTCTTTAGCGATTTCTTTAATTCTATCGACGTAAACTGTTTCTCTTTCTTTAACTACTTTAGTTTTGTAAACAATCTTTTCTTGTATCTGTATTTTTACTTCTTGACTTTTAGATTCGGCTATTTTAAGTTTATCTTCTAAGTCTTTTACTTTGGCACGCCAAGACATTTCGACACCGTGACCGCCGAACAAGAAAGCTCCGACGACCAAACCAGCAATACCCACTAGTTCGGCAGGTAGCTTATACTGTTTGATTAATGGAATCCAAGTAACTAGTTTACTAGCGACATACAGGATCAATCCTGTAGCCATCAGCAGATACGTGATCCAGATAAAAATACTATCCGGTATTAAACTCAGCATCCACTGAAACTGCCACATGATTAATGTGCTCCAAATATGTGTAGAGCGTGATTGTAATGTTTGATACGATCATCAAGTCCGATAGTACCACCATTGATACGCTTGGTTAGTGTAAGGATATCGCCCTTGTCTGCCCATTGATTTAGGTTATTTTGTTCCCAGAAGAAACATGCCGATTGAACAGCGCCTTCAAATGTTTCTAGATATTCTGATGCCTCTTCGACTGGAATATCTAAAGATGCAGCAAAGAATGTATAGTTATCTTTACCAGTCAACTGGATCAACCCACGACCGCAGAATCTCCAACCGTCGCCTGATGCTTCGTCTCCATTGCCCATACGATTCGCATAAACTCTATTAGCAATCATCTGTGGTTTATTAGCATAAGCAGCAGCTATAGCATCGTCTGGAAAATACTTAGGAAACACTCGACGCAGACTTGCTGCCTTGTAGTTTAGGTTTTCTTTTAAGAAAATAAACCCACCGCTTTCATGAGCGCATTGTGCTAAAAATGCTGCTACACGCTGTGGTGTGTTGATTTCGTATTCTGGAAGTATTTCGTTTAAAGCTTCATACCACTGATTGACATATGGATTTTTAGGAATCATTTCTCTCAGTTGGTCTTTGGTAAAGTTAAATGTAAAGCTCATCAATCTATCCTTTGTAAAGTCATAGAACGGTCACCGTTCGTAAAAATAAAACTATCACCTACTTTGTTAATGCCATAATCACCTAAAACTTTAGTGAGCCAGAAAGTCTCTGCTGTAGCCGCTGGATCTAAAGAAATAGCACCTTCTACGACAGCCTGATCTTCTTGTATCCATTTTAGTTTGACCTTTTTATCAAATGGTTTATGAATAGTAATGATGTCCCCATTTATTGTGAGATCATCCATTAGTGTTCTGTTAAAGAAAGTTTTAACAGATTCGACTTGCATCTGTTGTAGGAATGAATCGTAGTCATTAGCACTCAATGGTATCTTAGATTTAAGATTGTCTTCAGTTACAGGAACAACGTCGTTATCTTTGTGATACTTAAATTTAAATTCTTCGATACCTGTAAGTTTTTTAACACCGTATGTAATGTCTTTAATTTGTTCTGCAAGTTGTGGTGTTCTTGAAAGTTCGACAAAAACGCTGTATTCGCCTTTGTTATTTTCTCCAGAGCTAACATCTGCATCTAATACAAACTCAAAACTTTTTTCGATAAACTCCATAAGATCTTTTGCAGGATTGCGATCTTTGATTTTAAAACTTAGAACGCAAACATCTCGATCTTCTCCCATTTTTGATCTAAAGGTATCTACGTCAAATGTGTCTTCGACCATCTCTGCAAGATCTAAAGGACGTAGACCTTCGTTAAGCTGCTGGTTGTGCTGCTGGTGCATTAGCCATCTCCTGTGCTTGTGCTTCTGCTGGATCTATCTTAGCATTGACCGCAGACTGTGTTACGATATCTTCGATCTTGTTACGATCGAGTTCTGTGTATCCTCTATTGATATCGTACATTAATTTTTTAGGCATAACAATCTTGACCATCCAGATTGTTTCGTGATCAATCTTTCCTTTTCTTGTTCCTGGACGTATGTCGTCGGGCTTACGGATTTTACGAACCTTGGCTAGTTTGCTTTCTGCAAACTGTACTTTACAACCGTAATCTAAAAGAACTTGCCCGCCCTTGGGTTCTGGCATTTTATCTTCGGGCCACATGAAAACGCATTCTACGAAATATCTACCTTCTTTAGGACCGCTGACGATTTCTCCGTCAATCCAGTTATCGTAGACATATACATCGAGCTCGTCTAAAACACGCTCGAAATCCTTAAGCAGATTTAAACTATCGTTAGACCCATAGATCTGCTGTATATTAGTGATAATATCTTTAATGTCAGTCATATCTTCTCCATTTGTATTTATCGCGGATTTTTAATCATAACACATAACTTTTTGAAGTCTTTATTAAATACTTTTGTGTCCGGTACGGGCACCGACGGTTTAGGGTCCGTGCCTAACACTTTAAAAGGAGGGCTAACCTTAGTATGAAGCGAAAAAGAGCGCAAGCAGCAGTTTTAAAAGACAATGTAATAAATATTGATCCACGTTTCAGAGATACACACCGTAAAAGAGTCCAAATATATCCCAAAAATCTAAGTCAGGAAACTTACTTACTCAAACTAAACGACCCCCAGAAAATGATTATATTCGCTATCGGCCCAGCCGGTACGGGTAAAACTATGCTGGCCGTGCAGTGGGCTATTGATCAACTAAAATACGGTGATGCGGATAAAGTAGTTATTACTCGTCCTGCTGTCAGTGTTGACGAGCAACACGGATTCTTGCCCGGGGATTTAAATCAAAAGATGGAACCCTGGACCAAGCCTATAATGGATGTATTCTCAGAGAACTATGAAGCCAGAGAGATCGAAAACATGATAAGAGAGGGGGTGATCGAAGTTAGCCCTCTGGCATACATGAGAGGACGAACATTCAAGAACGCTGTGATTATAGCTGACGAGATGCAGAATGCAACACCAAGTCAGATGAAGATGCTGTTAACTCGACTAGGCCAGAACAGCAAAATGGTAGTAACTGGAGATCTACAACAGGCAGATAGACCAAGTAACAATGGTCTACTAGAGTTTTTGAAGTTGTTCAATGACTTCAAAGAAAACAGATATGTAGATGTTTGTCACTTCACAGTAGGTGATATAGAACGACACGAAGCCGTTAAGGAGGTATTAGCGATTTACGGAGATTCCTGAGGAAGGTAGGGGGTCAGCTGATCCCCTAATAGCCTTTTATAAAACTCTAACATGTCATCGAATCCCGCTTCGGGATTTAATCCGTTCTTGATGACTTTTTTATCCTTAAGGTCTAATATGACTTTAGCGGATTGTATATGTTTTGTCCTGTAATGTCTTTTAAATTCTGTGATCTCGTCATGTTTGCCATTGGGCTTTCTAATATAAGTGACGATCATATATCTTTCATCCATCTAACTTCTCCACGGTTACTCCAGATTTTTTAAGAAACTCAACTCCATCATCGCTGCGATAAGAGCTACGATAGTAAACACTGTTGATACCAGACTGATATATAAGTTTGGCACAGTCCAAGCAAGGACTGTGAGTGATAAACATAGCAGCACCATTACCTGATTCGGTGCTTTTTGCCAACTTGCTGATAGCATTTGTTTCGGCATGCAACACTTCTGCTTTAGTTTTCAATCGATATCTTTTATTAAATGCCTGATCATTGTCATCCCATTCTGTAAAAGGCCACTGTTCTTCGATTTCATCAGGATTGAGCCAACCTCCGGCATCTCTACTCATGTATTCACGATCTTCGCAGTTGTTATCCCAACCTGCGGGCATACCATTATACCCAATGCTAATGATTCTATCATCTTTGACTACAATAGCGCCTACGTGTAATCTACGAGCATGACTGAGCTCTGCGAATGTTTCTGCAGTTTTCATGTAGGCATTTTTTAATTTTTCTTTCATTCTATGGGATTTCCTTGTTCATTTACTTCTATCCAGGTATAATCGCCTAACCATTTTACACGGCAGATATATTCATACCAGTCGGGGGCCCCGCTAGACCAATCATTCGGTCCGTTCATAGTTAATAAAGTTCCACCTTTTCTCATATCGTGAGCTAGCCAATAGATCTGTCCATGATAAGTTTGAAACTGATATTTGGCAGAATGTACCCAATCTGTGATTTCTAATCTGCGTTTGATACTAGCAGCTTGTTTTTGTAACACAGCCACTAGTTCCATGATACGATTGTATTCCTGTTGCCCATGCATGCGAGCAACATTGACCATTATGTCTTTTTGCTTTTCTATGGGAATTAAATCAAAAGCAGGTCCGCCTACTTCTGTAGGATACGGTGTTACATTTTTATTAAAAAATGCTACAAGGCTATCGCCAACTTCAGCATCGAAGCTGTTTTTACCTTTGGCGATATTGCTTTTTTGATCACTCACTTATTTTGCTTAGTTTGATCAATGCTGCTGCAAGATTAATTTCTGGATCAACGATCAGCGTGTGATCGACTAAAGCCTGCTTGATTACTTGTATGGCTTTGTCTTGTCTAGCCTCATCACCGAAGACATCGACGTTTTGATATAGCCATGTGTAGACTTCAACCATTTCGTCTGCTTGTATTTTACCACAAAGCATCTTTCTTGCTTCTTGTACCTTGCCTGCTTTAAAAAGTTCAACCATATCGAATCGCCAATCGGCTTCGCCTTTGTCACCTTTGCTAGCAGATACTAATCGACCTTCTATTGAGTTTTGTTGTAATAGTTGTAAACATTTACGCAAGTCTGGATATGTGACTTTAACATAGGTATCTAAAGTGTCTAGATCAAAATCAATACCTTCATCAACTAATACAGTAGCAGCTCGAGCAGTAAATTCAGTTAGGTCAGTTCTCTCGAAATGCATAGTTTGACATCTACTATGAATCGCTGGAATGATTTTATGAGGGTAGTTACATGTTAGTATAAATCTAGAAGTGCTGTGATATTCTTCCATAACACCACGCAAAGCCGCTTGTGCGTTAGGAGACAGATAATCAGCCTCATCTAACAACACAATCTTAAAAGGTCCAAATGGAATCATTTGAACAAAGTTAGTGATTCGATCCCTAACATCGTCGACTGAGTTAGTTCGACTAGCATTAAGCTCTAAGACATCGTATTCTTCGATTCCTAGTTCGTTGATTAATATTTTTGCCAGTGTAGTTTTGCCAATGCCGGCAGTACCGCTTAACAACAAATGAGGGATGCTTTGTTCTTTAATCCAAGACTGTATTAGTTTACGTTGATGTTCGTCCTTGAACACATACCCATCTAGTGTCTTAGGACGATACTTTTCTACCCATAGTTCTTTCATTTTTTGTATCCTTGTCTGTTTGTGTATCTATAAATCTACCCTCAGGATCTACAATCCTGTATAAGTTGAATGGTTTCCAGTATTTGTGCAGAAGATTATTTACTACCAGGATAACTCCAGTAATGACAATCGCACCTAGACCAACTAATAAACTACTGGCTAAAAATATAGCCGCTTGATCCATGGTCATTGTTCGTAGCCTTGTTTAAGTATTGATCTTTCTTTATTAACATATTCTTTGAGATTAGGTGGTTCCCATCCTAGAGGTTTGAGAACTTTGCCATCTTCACGCTTACGTACCTTGCCAGTGTCTTTGTCGATCTTGGCAAAGTTAGTTCGCATAACTTCTTTCCATGCACCCTCGGCATCTGCCCCCATCGAGTGGATAGCACCGATAGTAACAACTAAAATATCTGTAAGTGCATCAAGTATTTCAACAGAATCGCAGGCAGCAATAGCAGCCTTGAGTTCTTCATTGTATTCTTCGTCGATCAAGTTTACATAAAGATTGAACTGTTCTTGGTTCCAGTTTTCAACTGTTTGATCACAAGCCCGCATGAACTTTTCTTGATCTCTAAATGGATTAGTCATTATCTCTCCTTAAGACTTTAGATGTTTAATAATACGCTTTTTTTCTTGTTCTTGCAACCAGTCTTTTTCTATTTCTCCGAAATTGGGTGCTTTAGAAAATGCCTGATCGAGAACTTCTTTTAAGAGATAAAGTTCTTTTTTGAGTTCGAATGCGGTAAATCCGTCGTTATACGGACTAGCGCATTCGTTTGAGATTGAGCGTATCTGAGAAGCGATATCGACAACATCCCAACGCTTCTTAAAGCCCATTAGACACTATCGCCTACGTAGACATCGCCCTCGTTTGGTTTTTCGTCAGAAACTGCAAGTATACAGTTGACGTCTACTTTCTGGATTTCTTTTTCGCTTTCACCATCATTGATCTTGATTTTTCTTGACCAACGACCGTGTTCGATTAGAATCCATTGTCCTTCTTTTATATCTTTTTGTTGAGGACCGACTTTATAGACCTTACCCCATCTAGGTTTGATTCCGTGATTTTTACCATCATCGCTACGAAGGATAATACCACTAGATAATCTTATTTCTCCAAAATCCATATCGCAGATAATAACATCATTTCTCATGGCTTGAATTTTGATTTGTCGTGCTTCAAATGTAGTTGGCATAAGGGTCCTTATTTTTTGTTAGCTCTAGTGCCTACTTCTTCTCTTAGTGCATTAGGATTTTTGGCATAGTATTCAGCCATAACTTCTTCTCTGGTGCGCTTGATTTTTCCGCCCTCACCTAGTTCATCACCTCGAGCATTTACTTTCATATTACCCACTGCTGGTGTTTTTTCATGTCTAAGAGACAGTTTTTCGATATCGATTTCTTTTCCTCTTACACTGGTATATATTCTACCCATTTTATATCTCCTTGAAGAATTCTTCTATTGGTAAGTTGTATTTAATACTATCTATCTTATGTACCCCTATCAAATAGAGAACATAACTGGCCACGCTTGAACCCCGGCCCACACCCCAAACTATGTTGTTTTCTCTCAATACATCTACGATATATTTCATTACATGCAAAAGATCATACATTCCGTGTTTAATATATAGCTCTAACTCTTGACTTACCCGCTGTTTTTGCTGTTCTGTTTCACACATGCCATACAGCATTTCTACGAGATTTGGGTAATAATCGTCAGGTATAAACCAACGTTTTGGGTTTATTTCTTTAGGTGGTATTGGATAATCTAGATGTTCATTATAGACGCGATCGATGTACTGTGTGAGATCGTCAGAACACAAACAATGATCTAATATTTCGGGACCATGTTTTAAAATACCTTTAATCAGTTGTTCTTGTGTGTTTGCTTCAGTCCACATTTATCAGTTGACCCAGGTCGTCGTCATCTTGTTGATTCTTTTTAGCATATCGAAGTTTGAGTTCTTCTCTATACATTGTAATTAAAGTTGAGAGCTGTGTCAAGAGATCTCTGCTACCCATTCTGGCAGCAGCATAATATTTTTTGTTCAAATCTACCAGTTTTTCTTCGATTTCATTTTCTTTCAATGATGAAAGATCGCCTGCTAGTGGATGAAACATTATGAGAATGTGCCGTGATTTAGAATATAAAAGTTATCAGTGCTAAGAGAACCAACTTCAGATCTTGCGTAGCCGTGTCTCCATATTTCTAATATTGTTGGATTGGTTTGGCTAGTAACAGTGATAGGTAAGCTGAAACCATTCTTCTTAATAGCATCAGCACCACTTCCGCTTAAACTGAAGTTAACAGTTTTGGGATTTCCGTCTAAGCTATAAAGTTCTATAGTTACTTTGGCTAACTTGGTTCCGTCTGTAGGGAAGTTCAAGAAATCAAAAGTCATGCTACTGTTGTTCAACGTGAAAATTTGATAAGACCCGTTTTCAAAATCGATAGTGTATGTAGTTAATCCGGCATCGAATACCTGTCCTTCTAGAACTACATCAAAATTATTTTGAAGTTTAGCATTTTGTATGATCGATCCATTTAGATTATTATCAGTATCGGATCTCAAGACATTATCTTGTAGGTCTGTGATTTCAGTTTTGGCAGTGCTGAGTGCTGATTTTATACTGTCAAAGTTATCACGAAAAACCTGTGTATCATTGTCCTGTCCTGCTACAGGAAAGTTTTCGTTTATATTGGCAAAATTTATGTTACTCACGGTAATTTTTCTCCACGTTGCGGAAATGCAAGATATTTATCCTCTATTTCCCCGTCTAAAATATCTATTATGTAGCGATCTGCTACAAAGTCTATGTTTTTAAAATCAAAACCCGAGGCTCTGATTCTGGCTATAATTTCTGTAGATGCTCCGGGTTTAGCGAAACATAATGGCATAACTGGTATGTATCCAGTTTCATATCTAGCAGTATCTTGTATACTTCTCATCCATAAAGGAAGAAGCTCTCTATCTCTTTCTCCTACAGTTTTAATACGATTCCTCATATTTTTAATACTGTTAGGAAATATTCGTTGATGATCTCGATCACTAACAAATGGAATATCGCTGTCTACTTTAATAGCATCGTAACTGACCAAAACTCTGCTGTTGATGTTATCCGAAAGATCTACAGTTTGACTGATGCTTTGCCCGTTCTTTTCGTATTCATCTATCATCTCGACATAGACTATTTCGTAGATAGTTTCTTGTGTTTCGGGATCTTTAGCCTTGGCTGATTTAACATTACCAAATAGCATGCGTTTATTGTAATGATTTCTACTCATTGCCTGGACATATTTTACAGCTTCGGTGCTTTCTATTCCGGCATAAACTAACATTCTTAAATCAGTCTGTACTCCGAAGTTTTGATCTCCGTATCTATACAATAAGTTTGGCACAAATATAGTTGAGTCTGTTATAAAATCATACCAGGATAATCTTTTGGATTTTGATTGAAAGGCCTTGAAATATAGATTCGCAAATGATTTGTTTCCTGTAGAATCTACAAAAATAGAAAACTGTCTATCTAATACTGCTAGATTTGCACTGTCTCGAGCTCTTATAGTAAAAGTAAACTTTTTATCAAACGTAGTCTCGCCGCCGTCGAATGAGACACTGTAATCTCTAGAACCTGTGCTGTCTCCTATGCTCGAATCTCTTTCATAGAATCTAATAATACCTGGTCCGTCAGTGTCGGCAAACTGTTTGACTTTGCCTTGTATATTTCCTGTTGGAAGAAAATCTAAACCAGGAGGTAAAGTTCCAGACACTAGTTGATAGCTGACTCTTCCACCATATAAAAGACTTTCGGCTTCTACGGTTAACAAGCTTGGTTGGTTAGGTTTGATTCTACCTAAATCAGAATCAGTTACCCAAGAAATAGCAGTTTCTATTTCTCCAATAACATCGACTGTAAATGTTTTAGATGATGAAGATGTTCCTTGCTTCCAAAACTCAATGTTTGTTGGCAATCTACCTCGATTATCGGCAACACAGATGTATATATCATTTAGATAACTTACAGAATCATTGACATTATAGTTGATACTGTTATTCCAGACGCCTCTAAAATTATACGATGTGTTTGCTAGAACTGCTGGAAAACTAACAGCCTGCATTGTAAACGTGTAGGTTTTAGTTATTCTAGCCTGATAAGGTACTTTTCCAGCTAGCTCTCCGGTGACACTGTCTAACTCTAGACCAGGAGGAAGTTCTCCTGCTGTTTTAAAATAAACTATTGTTCCTGTTAATGTTGGGGGATCGTAGACATCTAAGAATATAGTCACATAGTTATTAGCTCTAAATCTTCCCAGATTGCTTTCAGTGATCCAGATAGGTGTTCTAGCACTGCTGGCATCTGCTTGGAATAGATTAGTATCTACTTGAATCAAACTATTATCGGCTTGCAAGAATTCTTCAGTTACTACATAGATTTTAAAAATCCTAGTAATAGTGTAAATCCCGTCAGTGACTGCTACAGCAAATGTATAGATACGACTTAGTCTTCTCGGTGTACGACTAGGTTCGTTATA
>JACCDO010117456.1_pt1 | contig 21860 bp, 15 predicted proteins | sample 7446101 | NCBI WGS metagenome assembly JACCDO01 (sample SAMN15323440, study PRJNA562643) | freshwater metagenome | isolation source: river surface water | place: USA:Blue River Watershed | collected 2017-08-16
AGAAAGTGGAGAAATCTAAATCGAAGAGGAAAGATAAAGATGTAGATAAAGAGATAGATAAGATAGATAGTGTGATAGATAAAGAAATAGTTGAAGATGTAGATAAAGATAAAGTTAAAGACAAAGAAGCAAGTTCAGATGCAGTTGCTAAAAGTCGGAAGGGGTTTAGAGAATCTAAGAAACCTAAACCTGTAGAGATTGACGAAACTCCAGTAATTTATACGAAGGAAATGTTTCAGCACAATCAATGCAAGGTAGGCGAACAATTGCCATTTACCTGTGATAGATGTTTTATTTCAAAAACATCTAGAAATAAATATATTTATACCACAAAGCAAAAGACAATTTGTAATGGGTGTTATGCACTATTAATTGCAAAAGGAAAGGAAGAAATTAAAAAGGCTCAAGCGAATATAGAGAACTGATACAAGTATTATAGGAATAGGAAAAATTGCATATAATTTATTCACAAATGTAACATAGTAACATATACCATTTCAATCATCTTCGTCACTGCTATCGCTTTCAGTCTCTTCGCTACATATCTGACAGTTGCATTTAAATAAATACTGTAATAAGAACTTATTTCTTTGTCGTTTGGACATTGAATTAGAAGGAGCGTGTAAATATGAAGTTGTTAACTCTTCTCCCTCCGCAATATCGACTTCCGCAAACACATTAACCGTGACAGTATTACCATCAGCGGCATTTATAGTATTACTTGAGCACGAATGATTCATTTTGCTGAAAAGAGGGTAAAATCCAGTGCCAATAACACAATCATCAGCCGTTGGTTTAGAACGCAGGTATATGCTCAAATTATTCACTGCGAAGCTACCAAGTAAATATCGTAAAAAATTTTCTGAAAAAATTTCAGACTTTGTGAAGTTAGGTAAGTAATCAATTGTTCCAAAGTAATCTGTTATCAGTTTCATAGAACCTGCCGCATAACCGGAATAATAAGCAGGAGCTATCAAATTGTTGAATAAATCTTCATTTACTAATGTAAAATTACCACTGCGAAGTGCATGATCACTTAGACATATATCAGCCAAGCAGACATTACGCAGTTCATTATTTGCTATTTCTAATGCGATACCATTTGTTCTCATCATAATTTCTGCAACTTTAGCATAAAATTTAAATGCCAGAATCATATATCCTCGAGAATCAAGAGCAGATATATTCTTCATGGTGCCATTATTGTAACTATCGCAAATAATACTATGACCATTTATCTTATCTTTTGCTTGGCACTCACTTGAACAGTAAACCATGTTACATACATGGCATTTAACAACAGTTTCATTTAAACCACAGTTTAAACAGTATAATGAATTTAACTCGAAACAATTTTTTAGGCACCATAATTGTGGCACATCATCGAATATTTTTTCACCTTTTTTTATAAATCGATTAGCAACTAAACCATTTTGCTTGCCAGGTATAGTGACTAAGCGATAAATAGGACTTGTAAACTCCATTCTTCCTCCAAATCCTCCTTTCCCTCTTTCCTTTGATTTTCATGTTTTTAGGTGTGGAAAAATGATGCGACACTCCTCCTTTGCCCAGACGACATTAAGGTGATAGTTCACTATTGAACCATCACTGTCACATCGTGATTGCTTGTCTTACACCCGAGATGGATCTGCACAAGTACATTCACGATAATAAGTTGTTTCATGGTTACGATGAATACGAGAGTAAGATTCGGGAAGAATTGTTACGTGACACTAAATTGATGCATCAATTAGAAAAATGTATCCAGTTTGGTGTCAAGAAGGATATCGAGGACTTGATTACTTCGACATTTAACATTCCTCTTGGTATTAAGTGGAAATTGATTAGTTTATTTACATCATTTCAAGGCAATTTAATAGGAATTGAAAATAATGTCAATATCATGGAGTGTGAGGATCAAAGCACACATAACGAGGCCTACGCAATAAATTTGTTTCGCAAACTAATGAATGGAACTGAATTATGCGATATATTTGAGACATTGAAATCTGATTTACGAGATAAAATTATCAATAACTCGTCATATTTAAAGTATGAGCAACTGTTCTTGGACATTGGAGGCCATCAAAGTCGTAAAAGTACTCACGCAAGTTTTGACGCAATGAGAAGATTTCGAATAAGTATTGAAAATCTTAAACCCGTCGAAATAAAAAGTATAAACACTTCTAGCAACGGGGAATTCGCGTACATTCATGAAAAGAATCAGTACTACATGATTCATCAAAGTGGCAAAATCGACACGATTCCGACCAATCAGATGCAACTATGCGAGTCTGGAAAGCTGTGGTGGAAGTTTAAAAAGTGTGCGCAGGATGTGGTATATTCCAGAGATTACTTTCCTTTAAGTAGTTCAATTTCACTTGCGAATGTTAGTATTAGACCATACCTAGTCATAGGTGACAGCATCTCACTGAAAGTGGTGCAACCGGACGTCGAGGAGCTGTTAACAATCACCCTTGATGTCAATAGAGTCATAAGTGTTGACTGCCACACTACTGCCGATGACATCGTCTCAAGTGTTGTACTACTAGAAGGAAGAATATCCAATGCACATGGTGGTTTCGGTTATCATGACGAGGACGGTAAAAGCGAACTGGGAGACGACAGCTCGTTGTCGCAGTACTCCACCGACGAAGAGGATGACACACGGTACTTTCTACCTGCACTAGCTGCCGTGAAGGCGAGATACTACGTGTGCTTCTGTCTCTGCCATCAAACTATTACATCAATCACAAATGTAGTTGCTGTGAATAACCTAGTGCTCGATCAAGTGCCAACGGCTATTAAAATGTTGACCGATTCAACTGCTATTGTATATGGAACCAACGCGTTGCTTTCAAAGGTTGTGAAAGGTGAAAACTTTTTATTTTCTGATGTGTTGAATGACTACGACGACAGCTCAATATACAACTCGAATATTTTCAACATAGTTTCCGACGACTCCAACATGCCTTTGATGTATCACTCGACCGCATCCCAGGTTTCGCACGAGTTTAATGCGCACATAACTGCAGTGTCGTACACGAATGACGAGAATACGTTGGTGTCGGGCGACAGCTGCGGTTCCATCTGTTTTTGGTCACTAACGAATAAAAATCATTCAATTTTGCTGTACCCAAGACTGCAGTTGATAACCGAATGCCGGATAATGGATATCAATATTGCGCCTACCGGGAAACATTGTTGCGTCGCATTGTATGATCGCCTAATATTGCTTGGTGTCACCAGTAACGACAAAGAACTGTACATCAGGGCATCCCTGGATATCATAGAAGGCTACCGCATGTTTTATCGCACCACTTTCTTGCATGATACTATTCAAATATGGCGTTTTATTGCTGATCCCTACTCCAACAGTACAGTTGCGACAGGCTGGAAGCACAAAAATATCGATCAATTCAAGAGTCGAAGAATTGATGTGAAAGACATATGTCGCATGGCTGTAGACTTCCGCTCAACCAATAATACCGCGCCAATCATGGAGATAGAGAATGACAGCGAAGTAAGTGTCGGTGCAGCAGATAGTGGCTGTGCGCAGTACTCCGTGCAAACATTTCGCCAGCATTTATTTAGCTCGGAAAGTAGCAAAAATATATTAAAAGAATTCATGACCGGCAACACTTCAACATATGACGACGAGCAGTCAGATGATGAGCTCAGCCCGTCGACCCTGGCGCCATTTTCTGCTGACACAAGTACCATTGAAATGACAACTGATGGAGGAATGAGTGAGAATTCACTGTACTTCATGCATCAACAATTCAATCAAGAAATGGAGGCTAACTACATGGCACTGATGACTGCGACCTTTGTTCACGACAGAAGCATTGAGTACATGCGTGCGTTCTCAATACTGTCAATACTCAGTGTCGCGCAGACTAGTCCCGTGCCATTAGGGCTGATCGCGGCAGTGTTGGATTTGGAATGCATCAACGTGTACAATATTTTGTCAACTGAAAAGTTTCTGAATATAGTTTCTGTCGTGTACGTAGCTAGTGCGAGTGCGGTCGAAACAGAAGACTATGTGATAAGCCCAAACGCCAAGTGTCCTTCATTGTTTAGATGGCTGTCATCGAAGCTAAGAGCTGGTCGTGAATTTTACATCGATGAGACAGTAGGCCACTCATATCTATGCAGCATGTACTTGAAATATTGCAGCAACAAATCCGTCGCAGTAGGTAAGAGACGCCTATGCACTTACAAGTATTCAATCTCATTATTTTATTTACAGAACATAAGTATCAAGATTACCTTCGCACTAACGGACCGTTCCACTTCCGCCATAGCGGTCGATTGTTGAGAGAATTGACACAGTATGTGCGAAAGATTGATGAGACCGCCATGATTAAGAACACGTTACCTCGGCAGTTGGGATATGTATCGGGATTACAAGAGATATATGCCCGCAGAGTTAGATTAACTGGACGCATTCCCGAAGAAATTTCTCAGCTTAAGCAGTTGCGAGTGCTATCAATGGGTAATAATGCACTGACTGGACCACTGCCAGAGTCATTGTCTCAGTTGGCCTCACTGCAACGAATAGTGCTGCACCAAAACAAACTGACGGGTTCAGTCCCAATAGGACTTAGCTCACTTGGTTGTATTGTGAATTTAGCTGGAAACAACGACTTAGGTAACTATTACATAACAAAAACTATATGCATACATTCTAACACTTGCATACACCATAGAACAAGGACCAAATGCCAGCAGCGATGAGATTGCAGCTCTCATTGATTTGTATCACGCGACTAATGGAGATAGATGGTTGACAAAAACGAATTGGTGCTCAAGCAAACATGTCAGCAGCTGGTACAAGATAGGCATGTTGCACGGCGGCGTTCACTCGTTAGTAATGAGCTCCAACGGAATGGATGGTTGCTTACCACCGAGTATAGGGAAGTTAAAGCAACTGCGAATGATTGAACTTGCCACCATGCCTGGATTAAAAGGGATCATACCAAGCGAGTTGTGCAGCATCACCAGTTTGAAAAGACTTTGCATCTGCAGGTGCAATTTGTCTGGTCCGATACCATATGAGATCGGTGATTTGATAGAACTTGAAGAGTTACAATTATTCGGAAATCAGCTAAATGGGTTCATTCCTTCATCAGTAAGTAAACTAACAAACCTAAAACTGTTGTCATTTGGCGAGTACACGGGCGGCAACGCTTTCACTGCTGGGCAACTGCCAGTCTGCATCAAATCACTCGTTAATTTGGAAGCTCTATTCATGGCGAATTGCAACATCACTGGTACTATTAGCATTACATTAAACTTCTGATTTCTAACTTCCTAACACTCTTCCTTGTTACCAGGGCAACTGCCTCATTGGATAAACAATCTGAAGGAATTACGACAACTAGATCTGCAAAAGAATTCGTTAAGTGGAGAATTGGTGGATATAAGCGCATTGTCGCAGTTGTTGTATCTGAACTTGAAGGACAATCAAAATATTGTGGGACGATTGCCCGTTGCGTCACTGAGTAAGCTGTCGAAATTGAATAGATTATCATTGGTAAATACGTCATTTTCGAACGATTCAAACGATATCGCAATGTTACAAGCAAAGCTGCCTCGATGCAAGATCTGGATCTAGCGCAATACTATAACATAAAGATAACACAATAATACTTTTCGCGGCATGTAATACATAAGTAAAAAACGAGGAAAATAAAGAAGAGTCATTATATATCATATTTAGTTATATTAATCATTCCTGGATCTAATTCAAAACATTATATACAATTCCATATGAGATAACTTATGAGTGTGTTATGCCTATTTGGTGATGTGTATTATTTGTCATTAGTGCTACTTAAGTATGTAAAACGTTTTGCTTTAACATTTAACCGAATATTATGGATGAGTTTCCACCAGGTGCTTGTCTAACTCTGCGTACTGGAGCAGTAACACCTTCATCTTGACTAATAATACCTTTCATGGAGGAATCATTTGGATGACCTCTACGAGCAGTAACAGGTGCAGCTGGTGCTTCATTTTGATTGTTAAAGATGGAAGAATCTGATGGATGACCACGTCTAGCAGTAACTGGTGCAACAACTGGTGCGGTTACTTCTTGAGAGATAATTGATGACATTGATGATACTGGTGCAGTTGCTTTCATTGGTGAAGCTGTTACTGGTACACTAAATACAGACAACACTTCAGTAACAGGTGCAGTTTCAGTGACAACAGGTGCAGTTTCAGTAACAACAGGTGCAGTTTCAGCGACAACAGGTGCAGTGACAACAGGTGCAGTGACAACAGGTACAACTACTGCTGGCTTTTTAACAGGTTCATCACTACCAAATGATATTGATGATTTACCGCCTGGAGGTGCATGAAGACGGGTTGATGAACGTTCAATGTTCAAATCGCGGGACATAAGGGTTGACATTTTCTATCGAGAGTTTTGTTTTCTTAAATGAATTTCGCCAGCTTTTTTCAACGGGTAAATAGTTTAAGTTAGGGTACCGGTGCCGGGGGTCTTAAAAATTTGATCAATTCCAGCACCAGTTGCAACATTAATAACTAACAAAATTACTGTTACGGCAATATAATGTAAGTCTTAAATAAATTATTTATTTAATTTTAATATAGCTCAAAAAAACTACGAGTAACGATGGTTGGGAGAGACTCATTTAATTTCAGTCAGCATATTCTAATTAAGGTATAGCAAAAGAGGGAAATATAAATTTTTGTATATACGCGAATTTCCAAATTAGTACAAATATACAAATAACATGTAATATTTTTATGTCAAGAAGTAAGTCATACAACCTTAATGGCTGTCACTATTAAAATATTCAGCAATTGCTCTATCTAAATCCCATTCATACATACTTAAATAAAAGACAGCATTCTCGCGGTTAGCATTAGTTACTTCAATCATGTTGAAAATTTTTCTTTCATTTGTTTCAGCTTCTTTATTTATAGGAATACTAGGTGATATATTGTGATTAGTCTTCAAATCATTACGACTACTGGAAGAATCAATGTTACTTTTAGAGTCAGCAATAACATCCTTTTCAACTGCAACAGCTGATGATGGTGCAGCTAATACATCATTTACACCATTAACTGTATTATTATGATCAATATTTGATGACGATGTTATCACAACTTGTGGAACATCACGTTTTTCTACAGCTGCTATAAATTTACTACCTCCTCCTATACTTTCTTTATCGTCAACAACGTGAACAGGTTTCCGGCTGAATTCTTTGTATTTATTATTCAATAAATTATGTTCTAAGTTAAATTTTAATTCTGCACTATTTTCCTTCACTAATGCACTCATTGCAGATGTATCCGCTAATTCGACTGGCAAAGACGTTAGCGAGAGCATATAAATAGCATTCTTACTTAGCTCCTCATCAAACATTCTCTCTTAATGTTACGTCTTAAGAACTTAAGTGAGAAAGCAAGGTATTTTTGGAAGGTTTTTCAAAACTTTTTTTGGAACTGAAGGAATATCCGGTATGCAGGTTACGATGTCATTGACAAGGATGTTATCACGCAAGCGCGTTCTCAAACACTAAAAGCAAGTAGCAGCGCTACGAATAAACTCTTCAACTTTATTGCGAAGTCTTTATTTAGTAATATTTCTTCTGTCAAAGCGGGCGGGCCCAGTTACTTCTAGTAGTTCGCACCAAAAGTTGGCGAAGAAAAAATGTGTCTTTGAACATGTTCAAGTGGCTGATTTTTCTTGTTATTCAAAGCATAATGGTCTGTTTCTCGTATAAAATGTCAGTATTTACGAAAAATATAATTAAGAATGGTATGAGAAGAAACATGTCATCAAGCAGAGGTGATAATTTAATAGGAGATGTTATTATTGTTGGAGGAGGTCATGCTGGTTGTGAAGCAGCTGCTGCATCAGCTCGCGCTGGTGCAAAAACGTTACTAGTGACTCAAAGATACGATTCAATTGGCGAAATGAGTTGTAATCCATCAATTGGTGGTATTGGTAAAGGTCATTTAGTCCGTGAAATTGATGCGTTAGATGGAATAATGGGTAAAGTTACAGATAATGCAGGAATACACTTTAAAATGTTAAATGTAAGAAAGGGTCCAGCTGTAAGAGGTCCTAGAGCCCAAGCTGATCGTGATTTGTATAAAAAAGAAATGCAAGACTTATTAAAATCATATCCAAATTTACAAATTGTTGAAGCTAGTGTCGAAGATCTAATATTGTCAAAGGATATTAGTTTTGATTCAAATGATAATAAAAATTCTGTTGAAGGTATTCGCACTAAAGATGGTAGAGATATTTTAGCAAAAAATATTGTTATTACAACTGGTACATTTTTACGTGGTAAATGTTACCTAGGTAAAACAGCATATGCTGCAGGTAGACACATGAGACATAGTGACGAACTCGAACCACCATCTATTGGATTAGCATTAACATTAGAAAAATTAAAATTTCCCCTAGCAAGATTAAAAACTGGTACTCCACCTAGATTATTAAAAAGTACAATTGATTGGGACAGTTTAGACAAGCAAGGCAGCGATTTACCACCACCGCCATTCTCTTATTTAAATACCGCAAAAGGAGTGAAAATGAAGGATTCGTTGATTGAATGTGCAAAGACATATACTACTGAATACACGCACAAGTTAGTTATGGATAATTCACATTTATTACCAGATTATGACGGCGATGATGGTAAAGGCGTCGGACCTAGATATTGTCCATCTATATTTAAAAAAGTCCAAAGATTTCCGGATCGTACTCGGCATATGATATGGCTTGAACCTGAGGGCTTGAGTACTGATTTAGTTTATCCAAATGGTTTATCTGGCCCATATCCACCTGAAGTTCAATTGACAATTGTTCGTTCTATTCCAGGGCTAGAGAAATGCGAAATTGCTAAACCTGGTTATGATGTAGAATATGACTTTGTAAACCCACAGTCACTACACCACACTCTTGAATGTAAACAAGTTAAAGGGTTGTACTTGGCTGGACAAATTTGTGGAACAACTGGTTATGAAGAGGCAGCAGCGCAAGGTATTGTTGCTGGTGCCAATGCTGGATTAGCTGCAGTTGGGCGTAACCCATTTATTGTTGGCAGAGATGAAGGATATATAGGCGTATTAATAGATGATTTAGTAAGCAGAGGAACCAATGAACCTTATAGAATGTTTACATCAAGAGCAGAATATAGGTTATCACTCAGACAAGATAATGCAGATCTAAGATTGACCCAGAAAGGAATTGAAGCAGGTATTGTAGGTCAAGAGCGTCAAGATTATTTCAATGATCGTAAGCAACAGATTGATTCTTGTATGAGGATATTGAATACAGTGCAATTACCTAGAACTGAATGGTCAAATCACAGCGATTCTATGCAAATGCGACAGAAAGATGGCAAACACAAATCAGCAGTTGATGTTCTATCGATGCCCGATGTAACGTTGACAGAAATTGTACAAATTATAAATGAAGTTGGTAAACGTGATGGTAACGCGGAATTAGCTAACTTTAAAACGGGGCCTGATGTCTATGATACAGTTGAAGCGACGTGTAAATACTCTAATTACTTAGAACGCCAAGAGGATGAAATGTCAAGATGGAGAAAAGGAAGTAACATGGTATTACCAGCGGATATGGAATATACGAGAGAAGCATTCCCTGCATTTTCTGCTGAAGAAATAGAAAAATTACGCAAGCATCGACCAAGTACATTGCAAGCTGCCAGTTCAATACAAGGAATAACCCCTCACACATTGATATATTTACACAATTACATTAGTCGAGGAAAACATAGAAGAAAGACGATTGATGGTGACGACGATGATGACGATGACTTGAACAGTCAGACGAAAAGTGCATATGACAAAATATTAACAGTGTAAAATAATTAATTATCCAAAAATTATACAATATATATGAAGTTCAAAAATATATAAACAAAGGGGACTATTCATCATATTCTAACTTCTACTGAGTTATTTGCTGCCATAGAAGAATTGTAAGTATTTCGAGTCAATGGTACCCTTTCTTGTTCATTTGATGATTGATATGGAACATCATCATCGGTGGTATCAATATCAGCTTGCTGTTGCTCATTTGTAGCTTTTTGTCTCAATTTCCTTCTATGTGCAATATAAAAGAAACAGAATAACATTAACGCGACCAATAATGTAACAACAACGACCACAGCTGTATCATCAGACGTCCAACTACCATTAAATAGCGTGTCATCATTATTTGATGATGAGCTTACATCACTGGAGTCAAATGTAGTCGGTGTGGGATTGAAGGTATCTGTTACTCCAGACGTAGGCGTCGGATTGAAGGTATCATTTACTCCAGCTGTAGGAGTCGGATTGAAGGTATCATTTACTCCAGACGTAGGCGTCGGATTGAAGGTTAAGACACCAGCTGTAGGCGTCGGATTGGTTGTTAGTGACATCTATAAAAAAAAAGGAGATGAGTTATAAGTCGTGATTTACATGCGAGAAGAGAATTTTTTTAGTAAATGGATGAGTAATGTAGTAAGTAAGTGAGTTGTTATCAAATGAAAGTGGATATTGAGAGAGTTAACCTCCTTCCTTCGGTATCGTCCTAAGATAACTGTGACAGAATTCACTGAAAATTTGGCTCCCCAAAATTTGGTGCCGCCGAAAGAAGGGCTCGAGAGGTTTCCAGTGTTTAGGTTGACATGGAAGTATGAACAACTAGTTTATCAGTAGAACTAAATACATAGTTAGCACTAATTAATACCGTCTTAACAAAATATCGAAACTCAAAAGATCTAAATATTCAAAAATAAGATAATATCTATTCGAGAAAATTATAGAAAAACAAACACTAATCATCGAAATCTTTATATGTCGACGACGATATCTGAGAGTTTCTCCAAAATTCAACCCTAACAACTAATATTCGAAAAGAAAAAAAATCTTAAACTGTAAAAAACAGCAGAAACCTTAAGTCTAGAGCTGAAACTAGCAGTTTTAGTGGCTGACGAAGGCTGCGTGCACCCGGTAGAGGTCAGATTGTGTGGGTATCTGCAAATTATTAGAAGGCAAATAGTATAGCAACTTAGTGTAGATACATACACTTTTTTAGAATCAATAGTTAAACGTTAGGATAATCATGAGTAGTAGTAATAGTAATGATGCTGCATCACAGAGGAAAATATTTATCGGTGGTTTAAGTTATAGTACTGACGATGGTAAGAATATATTTCTTAAATTAACAAAGTAGTATGAAAAATGAATCATTTTACTTATTATATTATTTTTATAGAAAAATTGAGAAAATACTTTGGTGCTTATGGTGCAGTGCAAGATGCTGTAGTAATGAAAGATCCGATATCACGTAGATCAAGAGGTTTTGGGTTTATAACATTTTGTGACCTAGATTCTGTAGATAATGCATTAGCGCATGAACCACATACAATAGATTCCAGAAAAGTAGAAGCAAAAAGGGCGGTACCACGATCAGATGTACCTAAAGAAGTTACTAGTACATCACCACCAACTCCCGCAGCTCCAATAGTTACTGCAAAATCTATTACAGCGTCATCTGTACCAGTTAAATCAACTACTGCGTCAATAGTAGCTGCATCAAATAGTGTTAGTAGTAATAACCCATCAAATAATCTAACAGCGAGTATAATAAGTAGCAAAACTAATATTTCACAATCTACACAAGTAGTTAACACCACAAACCAGGCATATATGCAGCAAGATAGTAAGTTTGCCAATGATCCACGTATTAATTCAGATGAATATGCATATCACAAAGTATTTGTCGGTGGATTACATTATGATACTAGAGATGCCGAATTTAGAAGTTATTTTGAAAAGTTTGGAAAAGTGTTAACAGCAGAAGTTATGTTTAATCGAGAGACACATAAATCTCGAGGTTTTGGATTTATTGTATTTGAATTAGAGAAGGGAGCTGAAGCTGTTTGCGCAGAGAAAGAGCATATAATAGATGGAAAAGTAGTTGAAGTCAAACGAGCAATACCTAGAGCAAAAATTCCCCCAGGTAGTACATCACCAGTTGTGTCAAGTATTGCTCCTCCATCAAATATTTTAGCACCCTTAGCAACTGCCACCACCACCACCACCACAACAACAACCACTTTAGTGCGTCCAGCTGTCGCGAGTAGTAAACCTGTAGTGTCTTCCGTAGCAAAACCAGTTAGTCTTCCAACTAAAGTAGTTACAACTCAAACTAGTGTAAATAATGTTGTTGCTAGTTCCAAAACGAAGCCATTAGGGGCAACTGGAATAAAATCGACACCAGCATTCTCATATGCAGCAGCAGTCAAAGGTAGCGAAACAGAGGATGAATTTTTGTTGTCACCAACCGATCAATTTTATGAAGATCAGTCTATTTCAAATGATTGGGAGGAATCATCATCCGGAAATCTTACCTTCGATGCAGCAGTGTCACGTGATAGTGGTAGTAGCATATCTAGACTAGATGGAAGAGGAAGTAGTAGATCTAATTCTTATGATCAGTCACCTTCATTTAACCAAAGTCAGAGTAATGCGGGATTCGCAGAATCACTACTACCACCGGCTTCTAGTGTCAATCGTGCTGTAAATAATGCAGGAATAGTTGGACACAGTAGTAGTAGCACGAATGCTTGGGGTACTCAAAGCACTTCATCTGCACAAACTCAACAAGGATCATTATTAACAGGAATTAATTGGTTATCGGCTGTTGGTGGTAGCTCTGACAGTAGTAATGCTAGTGGTTTACATGATGTCAAAGTAAATTCATTCTCTCACTTACATCCAGATCAAGTAATGAATGCACCTAATAATATGATGCTTCCACCGCATTATAATGATATGCACCACAAGTATCAGCAACAGCAACAGCAATATGTGCAACAACCAATGCCTAATAATGCTGCTATGTTAGGTGGTAGAGTAGTTCATATGCCAGCTAACTCTCAAGGTCTTAATGGAGGAGTTCAGAATGAATGGGCTGCTGGTTACGGTCCACCAAATAAAGATAACTATGGTATTGACCAGCATCAGTATTATCCACCACAGCAACCACACCAGCTTCATATGCAATACTCTCAACAAGATCAGAGGTCAAGATTATATACTCCCCAACCTCCATATGGCCATCAACCTATGCCAATGTACAGTAATGAACCCAATCAAGGATATAACATGGTATCAAATCAGAATATTGGTGTGCCATTGCCCTCATATCGCAATGTAACGTTAGCTCAACCACCTCAAGTTCAAGCGCAACCTCCAAACCCTTTAGGAATGCCAGTAACGTCGTTAGACATACGAACTGATGACTTATTCGCTTTTAAAGATTTAAGACTAGATGCCGCAGAATTTGACCCAAACTTTGCATGGAATAATAGAGGAAATGGAAGTAACAATAGTAACAGATAGAGAGACAACAGCTATAGATGCTTTATTGATTCAAAGCACTGATTAATGTATCATTTTACAGGAGTGTGTGTGTGTTTTATGCTTGGTTTTGTATTTGAAATAAATGTGTAAAATGGACATTATTATTATATTATATTCGTTCAATTGTCATAAATAAATAGTACTTTCTTTCGTCTTCTTCATTCCTGCAAACAGCGGAATGGTCATGCACCAGCGGCCCTAGTGAGGTCCTCGATCAGTGAACGTGTGGAGAGAGGACACAGTCAACAGTGGTGAACTTGCGAAATGTCGGAGAAGTTAACGCGTGTTGCGATCATCAAAGAGGATAAATGCAAACCTAAGAAATGTCGTCAAGAATGTAAAAGAAGTTGTCCAGTTGTAAAATTGGGTAAACAGTGTATTGAAGTAGCACCAAATTCTAAATTAGCTTACATTTCGGAAGGTATATGATTCTTTCTATTAATCACGCTCAATTCACCTTATCTGACCATATTCTCTATAGAATTATGCATTGGTTGTGGTATTTGTATTAAAAAATGTCCATTTGAAGCAATTGCAATTATTAATTTACCAAAATCGCTAGATAGTCAACAAACACATCGTTATGGTCCTAACTCATTTAAATTGCATCGTTTACCAATGCCTCGACCTGGTCAAGTCCTAGGTTTAGTGGGTACTAACGGTATTGGTAAATCAACTGCATTAAAGATATTGGCTGGTAAACAAAAACCTAATTTAGGAAAATTTGAGTCACCACCAGATTGGGCGGAAATCTTAGTGCATTTTAGAGGCTCAGAATTACAGAACTATTTCACTCGTATTTTGGAGGACAATCTAAAAGCAATAGTGAAGCCTCAATACGTCGATCAAATTCCTAAAGCAGTTAAAGGTAAAGTTGGTGAAATTGTTGCACCTAAGTGTGAAAGAGGACCAGAATATATGGATTGGGTCATGGGCGAGTTAGATCTAAGACACTTAATTGATAGAGATATTGAAGTCTTATCAGGTGGTGAATTACAACGTTTTGCAATTGGTGTAGTTGTAGTCCAAAAAGCAGATGTCTATATGTTTGATGAACCATCATCATATTTAGATGTGAAACAACGTTTGAAAGCAGCAACTACTATCAGATCCCTTGTTGGTGATGATACCGAGGAAGGTAGAACCAGATATGTACTTGTTGTTGAACACGATTTGGCTATCTTGGATTATTTATCTGATTACATTTGTTGCTTGTATGGTACACCTTCTGCATACGGTGTTGTTACCATGCCTTTCTCTGTCCGTGAAGGCATCAATATTTTCTTGGCTGGCTTCGTTCCAACTGAAAATTTACGTTTCCGTGACGAAGAATTGAACTTTAAATTGTCCAGTAACACTGAATTATTTGATGATCCTGGACGTTCAGCGCACTATACTTATCCAAGTATGACGAAGACCATGTCTGGCAACGGCGATCAAGTGTTCATACTACATGTTGAAGAAGGAAACTTTAGTGATTCAGAAATCGTGGTAATGCTTGGTGAAAATGGTACTGGTAAAACCACTTTTATTAGAATGATGGCTGGTTTATTGAAGTCAGACGAGTCCGCCAAAGCCGAAGCCGACGGTGACATGGAGCTTGCTCTCTCACTAGGTGTTCCACAACTAAATGTTAGTTTTAAACCACAAAAGATTTCTCCTAAATTTCAAGGTACCGTGCGTGAGTTGTTGCATAAAAAAGTCAGAGATATGTATGTTCATCCTCAATTTTGTTCTGATGTAATGAAACCAATGAGTATGGATGCTATCATAGACAACGGAGTTCAAGACTTGTCTGGTGGTGAGCTGCAGAGAGTCGCCATTGTGCTATGCTTGGGCACACCAGCTGATATCTACTTAATTGACGAACCTTCCGCATATTTAGATAGTGAGCAGCGCATTGCCGCTTCCAAAGTAATAAAACGATTTATTATGCATTCAAAGAAGACTGCATTTGTTGTTGAACACGATTTTATTATGGCTACTTACTTGGCAGATCGTGTGATTGTATACGACGGTGTTCCAGGCAGAGAGACATGTGCACATACACCACAAGCATTAATACCAGGCATGAATACGTTCTTAAAGCAATTAAATATCACTTTCCGCCGCGATCCAACTAACTTTAGACCCAGAATCAACAAGATGGACAGTATCAAGGACAGAGAGCAGAAGACGGCGGGCAACTATTTCTTTACAGACAGTGATGATTAGATGTGACTTGCGATGTTTGATTCATAACTATATATTATTGTTTTCTTTCTTGCTTTCTTTATATAGCCACAAGAGAAGGCGAAGGAGTGCGTCAAAGTGCATGTGATTTTTAAAATACATAAATAATTACTTGTCCAACTACTTCACCTAACTAGACGTAACTCCAGAGTTACATCGAATCCGCAACTAGTTTCAAGGCTGAGCTAAACATACTCTCGTGCTTGAATACTACGCTAGGAATCGCTTCTTGTGTGTTAATAGCAGCATCAAAAATATTATCCATTGCAACGGCGCCTTTTAGATCAGCAACCTGACGAGCAAGCATCGAATAGACGGTGCAGCGGTAGGAATTCACCAATTTGTCAACGTTGGCAGTAAAAGAATCATTGTCACCTTTACTTTTATAGAGTTGCAAGACGTCGTTCAAGAACGAATTGCGCAGCTTATCCTGCTGCAGCAATATGGAGCCAATTTGTTGGATACCACTGATGCCGAATTGTGGTGCAACACTGCACTTACTAAATATATCCGTGCCCGCAGCAGACTTACACGTGTTGTACCAATCGTGTATGAAATCTGTCTTCCCACTTGCGGCATCTGCGCCTTGATTAACGACCTTTGGAGCCGGAGTTTCAATGTTGTAGTACTTACTTTGGTGTGGTGGCTCTGATGATAGAATAATTTTTCTCTTCGGTAATGGAGGTAAAATAATCTCACCGAACACTGGGTAAACTTGCTTCACAATCTCTACTTTATTAACCTTTTCTGTAGTTGCGCGATACTCCGTTTGGGTTACAACTTCCGTGTCTTTTTCTCTGGGACGTTTTACTCCGCTACCAGTTGGATTTGCTAGTCTATCGGCAGGGGATATAGTGGTATCTCTGACGTTACTACCATGTATACGGTCGAGTGGAGTCTTGGTTGCGCTACTCAAACTTTTAGGTGCTTTTGGTTCCTTAGTTGCTGATTTTTCGTAGTCGTTTTCACTCTTCTTCTTCGAACTACCTAAAGGTGGCTTGGTCATAGGTTCCCCTTTTTTGCTACTACTGTTACTAACACGTTCCTGGCTGACAGCTGTGCCACTATTGACTCGTTCTAACTTGATAGTCTTTGTTTTATTAGGGGGATCGCTTGGGTCATAGTAATATCCATGCTGATTCCAATTATTTATTCCACCAACAACCACAGGATGAGCGTCAGTGTCATCTGCTCCAGGTAAATTTGTTCTTGAAACTTCATCAGGAGCAACATCAGATAATAAATCTACTTTAATACTTGCAAAACCGTTATTTTTGGTGTTATCAACACCATCAACGGACAATTTCCCATCTAGTGCACGTAGTATGACGACGTCACCCGAGTAACCAACACGTTTAACTATCCATACACTATCAACCCCAGGGTTTCTATTGAGTGATTGAAATTCAATTAAACTAAAATCATTGGCAGTCACTTTTGCACCTTCAACGGTATTATTATATTTAAAATATAAAACCCCACCATCTGTGCATAGCGCAAGCACATGTTTAGCATCATTGGTGCCTATTACCGAGTCAATTTGTCTCATCATGCGCTTTCTTCTCTGACCACTATCATCATTCACTTCATAATTACTGCGAGAAGGGATTTCGTATGAATCTCTATTCGCTGTCTTAGGAGCGTCTAAATTAATGACTGCGAAGTCATATGTTCCGCCGAACGCGTAGGTATCCGATAGGCTTCTTATATCATTACTATTAGGAATATCTTCGTAAGTAATCTTTGTGGTAGGATCTTTGTCGTACTGACTTATATCCCATATTCTAACATTTGCCGCGGCACTTTTACTAATCACTTTCATACCGTTATCTCTAAATCCTAGACATTCGATGGTGTTACCATTCGATGCTACATCATACATGCAGGTCCATTGTGCGGCTTTACCTTTTGAATTAGGACTTCCTTCCACATAGTCTGCACTTGGTGGAGTGAACTGCCAAATATGAACATTCTTGATACCTTTGCCACAAACCAAACGATAAATTGATTTGTTTCCAACTTTGACAGCTGCACCAAAACCGCGTAATTTAGCATCAGAATGAGATAAAGTAGAAACCAAATCACTTAGTAAGTACTTATTGTTCGTTATAGGGCGGGTTTTAACTACTCCTACACCAGATTCCCATACAGGTAATCTACCTAGATCAATTGCCAACATTTCACTGGATCCTCTCATTACTCCAGCAAAACAATATCGACAATCTTCTGTAATCTTTAATGTCATTAATAAATTAGTGTGTAAACCTTTTGCTTGGATATGACCAACAAGCAACCCTTTCTGAGATGGTTGTGACATATCAAAAAGTAAGATATATCCATTACCACAACCAACAAGAACATAACATCCAGTTGCTGTAATATCCATTGCCGTGATATCCAAATTCTATAAAAAATAAAGAAATATAAGTAAATATTTGAATATATTCAAATATATATAAAAGCATGTAACTTACCGGTTGATCTACAATAAATTCACGTGTGAATAATCCATTTTTTCTTCGATCACTATCAACTGGTATTTTAGGTAAAGGTAACAACTCGAGTTCATCGATATAATTATCTTGACTGTCGTCCTTTACTACAACATCTTCTGTTACCACTATTTCACTTGGTTCCCCTGTTTCTTCTGGCTTTACAACTTGTGGTGCAACAGCGTCGTGACTATCTCCTTGAGTTGCAGCACCATTCACCACATCCATCTCATCATTGGCACTTAAAAATATAATGTAAGTTAGACTTAATAATGCGAGGCATACAATTGGCAGAGGAAGAGGGTATTTACCTGGGCAAAGCGTCTGAAGCCATCACAGTTACATCATCAACCTCCATTTTATGATGATATTTTTTCTCTTTTTTGAAAAAAAAAAATTCAAAATTTTTGAAATTCGCTAAAAGAGGGCCTTTCCTCAAAGAAGCGATGAGTGAAGCCCTTTCTACCTACTGAATGGGCGATGACTCTCTCTATCTTTGGTAGCATATGTATTGGCACCCTCGTGTGATATTCCAAGTTCGTGTAAAGTAGCGATTAAAAATCAATGATGAGGTTCAGTGTGATCTTGACATCATTACTTGCCTTTTGTTTTCTATTTGCTACTCGCTCATTGAATGTAAATTTAATGATTGAAGAAATGGTAGCAAAGCGTAATGTATATCGGATACAAAAAGATTATATTAAAGCAGACTCAATTAAAGAAAAGTTGGAATCGGATTTCAATGTCGTTGTTATCGATTATCCAAAGCCTTCATGGCAATTCAAGAAAAAGACGATCGAACCAATTGATCTGATGGAATATTCAAAAAATACTAATATTAATAACAAGGAGATTAGAAATGTAAAGGAATATCTTCAAGATATCTTAAATTATGATATAGTAGATAAAATGGGACGTAAATATGCGGATATTTCATTCAATTTCGCATTAAGTGGAGTTTATGATACTGAATTGTATGACTTGCTCTCAAAAGTCACTCTCAAAGAATTAATGCGATATGGCGATAGAAAGTCTTGCCGCTTAGTTGATATTATTAGTGCAATAGAAAAACTATCAATAAGTGGCTTAAAAAATGAACAATTCGACTGTTATAAGGAATTGTTAGAGCGCAAAAGCTCTTCTAGCAAAGACAAAATGTCAGTTAGTGGCACAATCGAAGATGTTAGAAATTCCAAGTTTTCGCTGTTTTCGTATTATCCATTACTAACTATGTTTTCACACTTATCAAGACAAAAGAAAGTAAATGGAACAAGTGCGAGTAGCTGTCTCGACACTACTACTATCTCGGATTTATTTCGTTTCAACAATTCGCTTCCAATTGTAATAGAACTAGGCAGCGGGTTTGGAGTGAATTTATTGAAGTTGCAAAGCCAATATAAAAATTTAAACTATGTTGGAATCGATCTAAATACGCAGAGTATTGCCTATTCTACTTCTATTGCTACAAGGTGGAATGTGACGCATCAAGTCAAGTTTGTTCTAGGAGATGTGAAGGAGTTCCTGCATAAGTTGATCGACTTCGTCAGAATGCCAGAGTATGAATCTCGTATAGATACGATCTTGATTAATTTTCCAACTCCTTTTTCCGTTAGTATATACGATGAAGACGTGAATGCGACGATGCCTGGTAATCCGCAGCTGCCTCTCAACACTGAAGACTTCATGGTTTCGCCCGTTACCTTAGATTTGATCCAGCAAATATTTGTAGCACAGAAAGCAAAATCACCTAGTCAACGATGCAATTTATACGTCCAAAGCAACATCGAAGACGTAATCGTGTTCATCAAAAATCAAGTGGATAAAATTGGGACATTTCAATATCCACGCAGTCAAGCAGACGCGCGTATACTCAATGCAACTCAAAACATATGCGGCGACCTTTTCACCAGCGAAGAGGCACCCTTAAACAAACGGCAATTGCTGGTTGAGCAAAGAGTAGGAGGGGAAACCCGAGCTTTGGGATATCCATATCTAGCTTCTGCTCCTTGTAATAGTGTGAGTGAGACAGAAGTGCACTGCGTTCACATGAATAAACGGATTTACAGATTGCTGACATACATGTAATGCTTGCAGAACCATGATTGGCTATCGATCTTGGTTGGTTGTTCACCGCTACACGTACCGACGATCCGCAGCACTGAAAGATATACACATAAGTTAGTACGCATATTCAGTTCCGCGGATCGATTGCACGTATAGCGATGTAACAAATGGAGAAGAAAAAGATAGTACCTCTTTGGGACTTCCTAATCCTTCTGCGAATTGTTTTTCTACTCCATGATGATTGATATTATACCCGCTATATTCTTCTTTCTTCTTCTATCAAATTTCCACACCATCTCACTAGTCGGAAGGAAAAAAGTTGAAAAGTTTGAATTGAAACGAGACAGAGGAGTCCATATGTGCGACAGGAAATACTATAACTGGATTCACTACTTTAGAAGTTGAGTTTGGAACCAAAAATTTATCAAATAGCTACGGATATTATATGGAATGCTAGAAGAAGAGTGCAAAATACTTTGTTCTACATCATGATTCTATAGACTTGGTTACGTCAAGTTTACAACCAAATGGACAGAAAAATCAAAGAAAACTCATAAAAATGATTTCAAAAGATATGAACTGATGCTTAGACATTTACATTTGCTGCAAGACAACGTAAATCATGTCAAAGATGTCTATGTTTACAAGCATCATTGGAATTGGGATGTGCTGCGCCAATTAAATGAAAATGGTGTAGAATATCCATGGAAATCTTTTATTCCTACCGAAAAATATCGATATTTGTATATAGGAACCAACGAAGTATATACAGATGACACGAATCTTTTATATTTTGCACCAAATATGAGTACAGAAAATATACGTATTATGCTAGAAAAAATGACATTAGAACGTAGTGAATACTGTGAAAATAGTGCATCTGCAGTCACTCCTACAGCTTCTAGAAAGTTTTGTAGAGATAGATTACAAATTGCTGCACTGGAATCTTCACAGGATTCCGTCGGTCATTCTCCATAAATTTTAGCGGATTACGCGCGCCATCTAGTACGAATACACATTTAATGTCGTACTTTTTAAATAAGTTAATAATCTTTCCGAAATATTCATGAATTAATTCCAAATATGGTACTTTTGGTAACATATGATACCTGTCTATTACACGTGGGTCGCTTTTGACAAATTTCACCGAGAGAATACTCACATCAATACCCAAGATCTTTCCTTTTAGCTCCGAGAGATTGTTGGTTGGGTTACGTTTATCTCGTAAATGCGGGGCAAGATCTAATATACCCATTTAACAAACCTTGGCGATTTTTTAATCTATACAAAATAAATAGTAAAAATGATAATTAATTAAAAAATTAATAAATTTAAACAATTCTCCTCTTCATTGCGCATCTGGATATATTTTTGTCTTTCTAGCTTGACAAATAGTTATGGAGATATGATCTGATTAAGATTTCTGCTTTTCGCTTTTTTTCATTTTTTTCGTTTCCTCCCCGGGCCTTTTTAAAAGGCCGCCTTTTGACTTCGGCCGCCTATTCATTCATGAATAATTCATCATTCATCGCCCAACAAAAAGCAAAGCATCATCGCCCAACAAAGCATCGCCAACGATAATGGAGCGTGAAAGAAGGAACAATGCAGGCAGGAATGCTGCACGTGCTCGAG
>JACCDO011892676.1_pt1 | contig 21855 bp, 20 predicted proteins | sample 7446101 | NCBI WGS metagenome assembly JACCDO01 (sample SAMN15323440, study PRJNA562643) | freshwater metagenome | isolation source: river surface water | place: USA:Blue River Watershed | collected 2017-08-16
AGTGATAACAACATGGGCTCCGGTTTTTTTTATATTTTCAATGGCCGGACTATGTACTCCATAGCCTTCCTCAAAACGGTGAGGTTGATAGTGGCCAACAGAGTTTCTGGAAACCGCACTCAAGAAACCTTTTAAAACAGCAAGGCCGCTCATTCCGTCCATGTCGTAGTCACTGTAAACGACAATGTTTTCTTGGTTCTCAAGCGCATCGGCAACTCGGGTTGCTGACTCTTTCATGTTCAAAAAAACAAAAGGCGAATTTAGCTGCTTAAAATCGGGCTTAATAAAAGATTCTATCTCGGACTGAGTTTTTAAATCTCTAGACCACAAAAACTGACCTAACCAAGGGCCCCATTGACTTAAAAATTCTTGGGTCGCTGGGGTTGGGTTTTTTTTAGCCCAAACCTCTTTGGCTTTGGTCGTTTGGGTCGAGAGTTCTAATTCCATTTATCCTTTTTTAGAGGTTGCTACTGCCAAAGTATCGCCCTTGGGCGCAAAAAACTTATCGGCCCAAACATACAATGGAGTCGCCACAAAAATAGAAGAATAGGTTCCAACTATAATTCCAACAAACAATGTTGCAGAAAAATCTTTAAGTGTTGGTCCACCCAAGAAGTACATCACTGCGCAACTCATAAGTGTCGATGTTGCAGTCATAATAGTTCTGGAGAGAGTCGAGTTCACAGCTTCGTTGGCTATGAATTTTCGGTCTCTACCAAAAAGTTTTCCTTCGGTTTCTCGGATACGATCAAAAATAACTACGGTGTCGTTAATGGAGTATCCTGCGAGGGTCAAAAGTGCCGCAACAACTGTGGTCGAAAACTCGGCTCCTGTTAAAACTAAAAATCCACAAGTCACTGCAAGGTCATGAAAAATACAGGCCAAGGCCCCTGGCGTGAATCGAGAGTCAAAGCGCCAGTACATATATAAAGTGATTAGTAAGCAGGTGTAGATAAGCGACAGAATTGCAGATTTTCGCAAATCTGCGCCTACTCTGCGGCCTACAACGTCTAGCTTTTCAACGGTCCATGCGGCCCCCTGGGCTCCAACTTGCGGTTCAAGTTGTGCTTTTAATATTTTTGAAACTTCTTCCTTAGATTCAGACTGCGCATTAAGAATCATGGTCTTTTTGCCCGACGATCCGCTTGCAACGTCGATAACAGTAATTCCTGGCAGCTGAGCTTCCAGGAGTTCCCGTATTTTTGTAGACTCCGCATTTTGCGCTGTTTCTGTAAATTGCAATGTGGCTTCTACGCCGCCTTTAAAATCTATTCCGTAATTCAGTCCGGGATAGGCCAAGAGGGCAAGCGAGATTACGGTAACAATGAGAGATACAATCCCCATTGGAATAAACTTAGAAGCAAAATCAAAATTTAATTTTTTAGGATTAAAGAGTTCCATTTTCGATTGAGTCCTTTATGCTTTGGTTTGCGTTGTGGTGAGTTCGTTAGCAGCAAGTCCAACGCCCATAGGTTGATTGGTTTTGTTAATATAGAATTCAAACATGGCTCGTGCAAAATAAGTCGCAATAAACAAGTTCGCTATAATTCCCACAAGCAAGGTTAGTGCAAATCCTCTAATAGAACCTGTGCCATAATTTAAAAGCACAAATCCACCGATGGCGGTTGTGATGTTCGAATCAAGAATTGTTGAAAAAGCTTTATCAAAGCCCAAATCAATAACTTGTTTTCGAGATCTTCCAAGGCGAATTTCTTCTCTCATTCTTTCGAAAATAATAATCAAAGAATCCACCGCCATACCTAGTGTCAAAATAATTCCCGCGATTCCAGGTAATGTTAGCGTAGCGCCAACCAGTCCAAGAACGGCAAAAATCATAGCCACGTTTACAAGCGTGATAAAGTTTCCAACAAGGCCAGCCATGCCATAGTAGAGCCACATAAATGCAAAAACTAAAATGGCGGTAACTGATAGTGCAAGTTTGCCGGCATCTATGGCTTCTTGGCCAATGCTGGGTCCGATAACTCTTTCTTCTTGGGCTTCAATGGTGGCAGGTAATGCTCCAGCTCTTAACACAACAGCCAAATCACGAGCCTCTCGTTGTGGGTCGTCGGCGCTAAAATTATTTCCAAGTGTGATAATTCCAGATCCACCAGTGATTGGAGTGTTAATTACGGGTGCGCTTTTTACAACATCGTCCAAAACAATGGCCATATAATGGCGCACATATTCTGTTGTTAAATCGCCAAACATGGGTGCACCAACGGCGTTCATTTGAAAGCTTACTACGGGAGTTTCAGCGCTAAATTGGTCTTCGCGGTTAAGAGTTACAAAAGCGTTTTCAATATATTCGCCTGAGACCATATTTTTTGTTGATAAAAGATAAGGCACCCAAACGAAATCACCCAGTTTGTTGGGGTTTTCTTTTTTCTCAAAAGCCACAGTGGTGTCTGCGGGAATCTGAGATTTTAAATCTTCATTTATTTTGGTGCGATATTCGGAAGCCCTTTTAAAAGTTTCCCGGGTGTATTTTCCGGCTGATTCGGCTGCCGCAATTTTCGACATCAAATCGGCTTGTTGTTGGGCTAAACAATCCGAAGAACTGTTTCGATCCTGTTTACATCCGTGAACAATTTGGAATTTCAGTTGGGCTGTTTGTCCAATTAGAGCTTTCAGTCTTTCTGTATCGCTAGCTCCAGGAAACTGAACCAAAATTTGGTTGTCACCTTTTCTGGCTAAAATAGGTTCTGCAACTCCAAACTCGTCAATTCGGTTTCGCAAAGTCTCGATACTTTGATCAAGAGCATGTGTTCTTACGTAGGATTCCTGGTCAGAGTTAAGTTTTACTGTGATCGAATTTGCCGACGAATCGACAATATCTAAAACCTGAGAAAAATCTTTCTGAAAAATTTCCGAAACTTTCAATCGAGTCGATTCGTTTGGCGACTCAATAACAGTCATAACCCGAGTGGCATCAAATGTTGTTTTAACGCCTTGAATGCCTTTTTTTTCTAAATCTTTTTGAATGGCGTTTGTATAAGACTGCATTTGGTCTTTAACAACTTTTTCAAGGTCAACACCCAATACCATGTGCACGCCACCCTTGAGATCTAGCCCCAGAGTCATGGCTGTTTTGGGTAGCCACTTAGGAAGTTTGTCGGCTTGGGGATTGTAGAGACTCCACAATGTGGGAGCTACCAAATAAATTGATAGCAAAGCCACCAGCATCGAAAAATAAAATTTAAAGCGAATTGATTTATCCATCATAAAAACAGAACTCCCAAATAAAAGGAATGGTTATGAATTTGTTTTAGTCGAAGTTTGAATAGATTCTTTGAGCAATCCTTGAACGTGCGATCTCAAAACTTTAACTTCGGTGCCCTTTGAAATTTCAAGAGTCACAACCTTGTCAGAAATTCCAACAATTGTTCCAATCATCCCGCTAGAGGTCACAATATCCTGACCTTTTGCAAGCGATGCCAAAAACTCTGAATGTTTCTTTTGCTGCTGTCTTTGCGGACGAATCAGGGCAATGTAAAAAATAAAAAATATACCAATGAACAATGGCAACTGTAGCAAAAAGCTAGTGGTGGCATTAGGTGCCTCACCTGCAGTTGTAGTGGTGGCATTTTGTGCCCAAACAGCTGTTTGTCCTAACGACAAAAAGGCAACGAAAGCCGCTTTTGAAAAAATATCAGTGAGTGAAGTCTTATTTGTGAAATTATAGATCATTCCAATGATCTAACACCACTTTTTCAACTTCTCCACTGCCCCAGGGTTTGAGCTTTGAATTCTGCGAAGTTGTTATTTTTAATGGCTTCGCGGGCTTGATGCATGAGATCAATATAAAAATATAGGTTATGAATCGAGCTCAGCGTCGAAGCTAAAATTTCGCCCGTGTGATGCAAGTGCCTTAAGTAGCTTTTTGAAAAGTTTTTGCATGTGTAGCATGCGCAATTTGGGTCAAGTGGCGAAGTATCATTGGCATGTGAGAGGTTTCGAATTTTCACAGCTCCTCGGCTTGTAAACAAAGTGCCATTGCGTGCGTTCCGTGTTGGCATAACGCAATCAAACATATCCAGTCCGCAAGAAATTCCTTCAAGCAAATCTGTGGGAGTTCCAACTCCCATCAGGTAGCGAGGTTTGTTCTCGGGCATGGCTTCTACAATCTTGTCTAGCACGGGATACATGTCTTCGGGTTTTTCACCCACGCTAAATCCCCCAAGAGCAAGTCCGTCGAACTCTACGCTATTTCCTTGCTTGTCTGTGGTTTTCATTTTCGACAATTCAGCGATATGCCCAAGGCGAAGCTCTACGTCTAAGCCCCCTTGTGCAATTGCAAACAAGGCCCCCGAGCTAGGGTCGCGGTGCTGAAGGCATCTGCGAGCCCAGTCTGTTGACGTGTGTATGGCCTGCGCAAGCGATTCCCGGGTGGCGGGCAACGCTGGGCAGATGTCGAGCACCATCATGATGGTAGAGCCTATGGCCTCTTGAATTTCTACCGATAGCTCAGGCGATAAAAACAACTTCGAGCCATCGAGGTGGCTTTTAAACTGAACGCCGTCAGGAGTTATTTTTCTGAGGTCAGAAAGCGAAAAAACCTGAAATCCCCCTGAGTCAGTCAACAAGGGGCCAGACCAGTTCATCCATTTTCTGAGTCCACCTTGGCTTTTCAAAATTGCAGGTCCTGGTCTCAGCCACAGGTGATAAGTGTTAGCTAAAATAATTTGCGCGTGGATCTGTTTGAGATGCTCGGGAGTTAGCGATTTGACCGTGCCCAAGGTTCCCACGGGCATAAATATGGGAGTTTCAATAACGCCGTGAGGGGTGGTTATCTTGCCATTTCTTGCTTTGAGATTTTTTTGAGAAAACTCGGTTAGCTGCTGGTATTGAACTCTTAAACTCGACATGAAATTTAGGTTATTTGTTAAAAACCGACGGGTTTTTCTCTATCAAGAATTTTTTTGCAGATTCATACATCAGTTTGTGCCCATGTTTTGAAGGATGGAAACAGTCGCCCGAAACGAGATTTCTAATATCGTGTTCGGGACGAATGAGTTCTGATTCAAAAGGGTCTACGATATTCTGAAATACAGCCTTGTATTCCGAAATAATTCGATCTCTGTAGAGCTGAATGTTTGCAGTTTCTTTTGGGTTAAAAATAGCAGGGCAATGTAATTTTAAAGAAGCTTCACAATATTTTTTTGCAATTTGGTGGCTAAAATTATTCTCGTCGAAGCTTTCAAAAAGTTGTTTTTTAATTTGGGGCAGATCGCCTGGAGCGAAAACAACAAAATCGGCGTTGGGGTAGTAGGCTTTTAAAGTTTCTAGTTTTTTGTGCAGATCAAAGTCGGGCAATTGAGCCGATGCAATTGTTGGATCAGAGCCTATGCACAAATCGTTCGAGCCTAAAGTCATTGTTACAACTTTGACTCGGCTTTTTTGGTTTTCCTGAATTAGGCCTAAGTCAATTGTGTCTCGAAAGGGGTCTTTTAGCAGCGAGCCCGTACGAGCTGTCGAGTAAATCACCCACTCTTTTTGAGTGACGCGTTCTAAGAATCCAAACAAACCGCCGTCTAAACTAGGTCCTGCGTACCAAGTGTTTTCGGCTCGAGGTAAGTTTTGCTCGATATCTTTAAAACTACCGGCTTCAAAAAGGGGATCCTTGCCGGATTCAATTCTTTTAACTCTGTCTAAAATCGAAATCTGACTCGCCCAACCTGTAGAAAGTGAGTCACCCATGTGAACCCAGATGGGTCTTTCGGATTGTTTGGATGATTCGTTGTCAAAAAAAGAATCGGCGGTTCTCCACAGAGTGACGCGGTCTTTAATGGCGCTTGGAAAAACAGGATCAATCAACGCCCAAGTCGATTGTTGCGAAAATGCGATAGCTAAAAAGAATCCTAAGTTTGTAACTTTTTTTAAAAAGTAATTATTCATGAAAAAATCCAATTTGCAGCCACGATGGAGCCGGCCAAAATAAAGTAATTAAGTATGCGCTTTTTTTTAGTCATAATAGTTCTCGTTTAAAGCTCTGATATCACAACGCGTCATAAGGCTTTGGCGCGAAAATGTCAAAGCTAAAATAGTCTATAAATTCAATTCATTAGAGACTATGGATTTGAATAAATTCAATAGCTTGTTTTGTGGGGCGGGTTTGAACGAAAACTCGATCAAATCTTGGCTTCGATTAAGCTCAAGCAAGTAATCCGAAGATACCTGAATACGGTCAACCAAATTCAATCCCAATTGCTGACTTGTTTGCGCAAGCCAGGCGTCTCCGGTGGCCGCTTTTTCTATGTCTACTTGGGGGCGGTGTTTTTTAAGAGAGTCCTTGAATTGATTGTGAATCAAGGTGAGCTGGTTTTGAAAGTGTGCAATTTCTTCGGGACTTGCATCGTCAGTCAGGGTGACTGTGCGTTTAAAATTGCCTGCTGTAAAAGTTCGTGGCTCGATGTTTAGCTTTTCGAGCAATTTACGAATGTTTGGAACAAAGCTCACAACTCCAATGCTTCCGACCATGGCAAAAGGACTCGCGATAATCTGATTCGCAGGTAAAGCTGCTAGGTAACCTCCCGAGGCGGCTACTGTGTCGACACATACTGTAAGTTTTAATCCGGCCTGTGTGATTCTACACATTTCTGCATAAACATGGCCATATTCTGTAACACTGCCTCCTGGGCTTTCGACTTTTACAACCACTTCGCTAAGGGCTTGGGAGTTTAGTAAGATTTCATCGAAGATTTTTGAAAGATGAATTCTTGAACTTGCTCGAATATCACCTTTGAATTCCACAATAGCCACGGATTTAGAATTCTCAATGTTTGAGGATTGCGCGCTCAGAGACTTTTTAATTCGAGTTTGGGTTTTGTCGTGATAGCGAATTAAGCCTGTGGGGTGTTTCAGGTGTCCTTGAACAAATTTCTTTTTTCTGTTTTTGATTCGAAAAAAAACAAGAGTGAACACTACAAGAGCGATGATTCCAAAAATAATGAATGCTGTCATAATTGTTGAGAATTAACTTCTCACGAAAAAGTCGCTCTGCCAAACGCTTAATCGGCAATCCAAATAGAGGCATCGCCATAGCTAAAAAAGCGATACTTTTTGTTTATAGCGTGAGCATAGGCTTCTTTTGCTAGAGACAAACTTTTGCAAAATGTCGCAACCAAAATAAACAACGAGGACTCGCTTAAATGAAAATTTGTTAGCAGATGTTTGACTCGCTGATTTGGAGTTGAGGGCTTAATAAAAATTCGAGTACGTCCTTTTAGGCTGCCGTTGTCGTCTGTTAGGATTTCTGTGTCTTGAGCTCGAGAGCTCTCAAGCGATTCTAGGCACCTGAGCACAGTTGTTCCAACGGCTAAAAGTGATTCCTGGTTTTTTTGAATTTTACGGAGCTCAGGATTTTGGATTTCAAAATGTTCCCAGTGCAAAGTGTTGTCATCAACTATCGGAGACCTTAAGGGTTCAAAAGTGCCCAAGCCGACGTGCAAAACTATCTGAGCCCAGTTCACAGACGCTTGGTCTAGTTTTGCAAGAATGCGCTCGTCAAAATGCAAACTCGCTGTTGGAGAAGCTGCGGAATAGTCCTTAAGGGGATCTCGCCAAACTGTTTGATATCTCTCTTTGTCTCGCTCGTGAATGTAGTTGGTGATGTAGGGAGGTAGGGGATATTTGCCAACATCTGCTAACCAATGTTTAACATCTGCGGGTCTTTGGGCCTTACACCAATCTGTTTTTGAAAAATCTAAAATTTGTTTTTCTGGCGAAAAAAATTCGATTCCCGTTAGAGGCTCTATAAGTTTTTGGGGATATTTAAAATCCCCAATTCCTCGAATAATAGCTTTCCATTTTAGTTCATCCGAATCGATCGGCTGAAGAAGTACTATTTCGTGTTTTCCGCCCGTGGGACGTTGGGCAAAAAATCGCGCTGGCATAACGGAAGTCGTGTTTCTAACCCAAAGTGAATTCTTTAACTGAGGAGTAGATTTAACTAATTCCGGTAAATCCGAAAACTTTAAATCCTCAAAACGAGGTAATCCAGTCGTGGAGTTCATTCGCACAACAAGCAGTCGAGACTCGGATCTGTTTTCCGATGGGGCCTGCGCAATTAATTCGTTGGGCAGGTTAAAGCTATATTCTGAAACTTCTTGCGGCCATTCACTTAAACGGGAGATCATAATTTTTCACTTTGTTCTCTATACCAATCGCTTAACAATTCGCAATGAGAGGTTTTAGGATCTGGGCAATAGTCCGTTTTAGAGCTAAAGTAAGTGGCATAATTATGAATCACGATAGGCCGCTAGGACCACCCGATACTGCAACGTTAATTAAAAATTTAAGACGTCCAGATCGGGCTGTTGTCACTGCTGGCATGCCCTATGCCACAGGCCCTTTGCACCTTGGGCATTTGGCTGGCACACATGTCCCTGCCGATATATATGCACGATGGTTGGGCATGGTTATTGGTCGAAAAAATGTCTTGTTTGTTTGCGGCACAGATGACCACGGCTCTACAAGTGAATTATCTGCGCTTAAAGCAGGAAAGCCAATTCAAGAATTTCTGGCAGAGTTGCATGCTGCTCAAGATCGAACTCTAAAACGCTACGGAATTGAAATGGATGTTTATTCCGGAACATCCAGGGAAGAATGTTTTGAACCCTTTCACAAACCTCTGGCTCAAGACTTTCTTAGAAAACTTTATAAAAAAGGACTTTTACTTAAAAAGGTTTCCAAACATTGGTACGATCCAGAACTCAAAAGATATTTGCAAGATCGATTTGTGACTGGAAAATGTCCTAACCCAAAATGTGAAAACACCCAGGCCTATAGCGATGAGTGTGAAACCTGTGGAATGCAGTACAGTCCAGAGGAACTTCAAAATCCTAAAAGCTCACTCAGTCAGGCGACCCCAGTTTTAAAAGATTCGGTTCATTGGTGGCTTGATATGTGGTCTGTTTCGGAACCCATGCGCGAGTGGGTGACGAAGTCTGAAAAGTTTTGGCGCCAAGCAGTTTTTAATGCCGTCATTCATAGCTTAAAGCCAACTTTGTTAATTTCAAAAGACCAAGAAGAAAACTTCAAGCTCCTAAAGGCTGAATTGCCTGTGCACAAAAGCCGTTACGCGGCCGGGAAAAAAATTGCAGTTCAATTCGAGAATAAATCTGACTTTAATAAAGCTATTTCTTTGTTTAGTTCTAAATCAATTGAGACAAAGAATGATGATGCGTGGGCTTATCGCTCTATATCTCGGGATGTTCTGTGGGGAATCCCGATGCCTGTTGATCTTGATCCCGAAATGCAAAATAAAACACTGTATGTTTGGCCAGATTCTTTAATTGCCCCAATATCTTTTACAAAAGTGGCCTTAAAAAACCGAGGCGAAGATCCGAACAATTCTAAACTTTATTGGAACAATACCAAATCAGATATCTACCAATTTCTGGGGCAGGATAACGTTTATTTTTATACACTCATGCAAGGAGCCATGTGGTTGGGCACTCAGGAGAATTCACAAAAGTATCCAGACCAGGGGGATTACCAGTTCGCAAGAAATGTTTTTGGTAACTGCCATCTTATGGTTAATGGCGAAAAAATGAGCAAATCACGCGGAAATTTTTATTCCGGAGACCAAATGTTGGATGAAAAAAAATATCATCCCGATCAGATTCGTTACTATTTGGCGTTGTTAAGTTTGCCGGAAAAATCTTCTAACTTTGATTTTAAAAATTTTGACGAAAGAAATAAATTCCTGGCTGGACCCATGAATGCTGCTTTTGAAAAACCTATTTCGGCATGTCATTCTAAATTTGGAGGAGTGATTCCAAAGGGTGAATTGGATCCAAAAATTAAAGACGAAACTCAAAAAATAATTGCCAAGTATTTACGCAATATGGATCGGGGCGAATATTCGACGCTTTTGTTTTTGATAGAAAATTATGCAAGGCAGATAAACAGTCAGTTTACACAATACAAGCCTCACGATGACAGAGCGCCCGAAGACCAACGGCGAAATGCTCTTTATTCGTGCTTCTATGTGCTTAAAAATCTTCTAGTCATGCTTTATCCATTTGTGCCATCGACCATGGAGAGTTTAAGAAAATCCCTAAATTTACCCGAAAATGTTTTTCGTGTTGAGGAACTCAATATTCCAATGCCATTTGATCACAAGATTGGGCCCAAGCTCGATTATTTTCCGGCGGTAGAAAGTTCAAATCAAGTTTAGCGAGCTCGAATTGGTATCGAAGAATTTTGGTTCGGGGTTGGAACAGACTCCCCTAAATTGAGTTTACGAATGTTTGCGTAAGGATAATAGAAACCAAGAATCTCTTGATAAGATTTATTTTGTCGGGCCATTTCTCTGGCTCCAAGTTGGCTCAATCCCACGCCGTGTCCCCAGCCAGAACCTCGGATTAAAAAATTAGATCCAATTGATGTGATTTGAAAATTTGTGCTTTTAATCCATCGATAACCAAAGAGTTGTCTGAATTCGGGTCCATTCAGGATTCGGCTTTGGTATTCTCCGGTGATTTGTATTTTTTCGACTCTTTTTCCGGCAGTTCTCTGTATGATTTTTATGGAAACAATTTTTCCAAAGCGTGGTGAAATTTTACTTCCCATGGCGGGACTCAGGATAACCTGCCAGGATCCGTTCTTAAGGTTTTGGTCCCAGGGTGAAGGTCGAGCGAGATAAGCCAATTTGTCTTTTTTGTTTGAATCGCCCCAAACGTTCTGGGGTAATTCCGAGTGGCCTCCATTTGAAGAGTGATAGTAGGATTTCAAAATGTCTTCTTGGTGAAACAAAACCTCTCCCAGAGTTTCTTTGACCATCCTGTGACTTTGAGCATCTTCAAACAGTGAGCCGTCGTAAACCTGATCGCTCTCTGTGGCTGTGAGGTCGTATAGAGCTCCTTTTTTTCGGCGGTCTGCGGCTGTGGCTAAAGCGTAGCTACGAGCGGCGACAACCTGAGCTTTTATGGCTTCGGGTGGAAAATCGCTTCGAATTTCTCGATTTATAAGTCCAGCTAGGTAGGGTTCTAGATCGAGTGAGTTAAGAATGTGCAGTTTGGAGTCTTTAACGTAGAGGTCTAGAGATCCTCGGAACATCTCGTTGTCGACTGTGATAAAGCCAGCTTCCACAGAAACATTTAAAGGTCTGTCGCCAATAGTTTTCTGAAAGTTTTTTGATCGGCATATCCACTGAAGTGTTCCAGAAAATGGATCTTTAAAGAGCTTTAGTTTTTCGAAGAGCTCTTTTTGGTTCGAGCACTTAAATTCTTCGAGTAAAGTTTTGTTGTGTGTGCCCCAGGATAATCCATGCCCTGTAAAGTTAACAATTCGAGCGGGATCGGGTTCTATTGTTTTAACTAAAATTTTAATTTGAAACGGGAGTTCTAAGGTGGTGCCCCGAGCCCTTAAGGCAGAACTGGGCACGATTTTGTTTGGACTGTTTTGACCGAAGGCCAAATTTGTTCCAAACAAAAGGCATGCAAAAAGATGAAAAACTCCCCCCAGGCTTTTCATCTTTTAAGTGTAACCTATTTTTTAAGTTTTTCTAAAAGGTCCACTGGAATTGGGAATATAACTATCTTGCTATTTTGTTGAGAAACCTCGGCCAGGGTTTGAAACATCCTGAGTTGTAACGAGTTCGGTTGAGTCGCTAATTGTGCCGCCGCGTCAGAAAGAGTCTTTGAAGCCTGAAGTTCGCCTTCTGCTGCAATAATTTTTGCTCTTCTCTCTCGCTCTGCTTCGGCTTGTCGACCCATGGCTCTTTGCATTTCTTTAGGCAAGTCCACGTTTTTGAGTTCGACATGTGTCACTTTCACGCCCCAGGGTTCGGTCTGAGCATCTAAAAGATTTTGTAATTTGTTGTTAATGGCTTCTCGATTGCCAAGCAATTCATCGAGATCGCTTTGCCCACAAACAGATCTTAATGTTGTTTGTGCCAACTGGCTGCTTGCGTAAAGATAGTCTTCGACTTCGACAATCGCTTTTTCGGGATCAATAACTCGGTAATAAACTACAGCGTTTACAGTCAAAGACACGTTGTCTTTTGTGATGATATCTTGGGGTGGAACATCTAGGGCAACTGTTCTGATCGAAACTTTGCGCACGGAATCTATCACAGGAAGTACAATAACAAGCCCCGGACCGTGTCCGCCAGCTTTCCTGACTATTCTTCCAAGTCGCAAAATTACGAGTCTTTCGTACTGAGGAACTATACGAAAAATGTTCGTTAAAACAAAAAACGCTATACCAACCGAAAATAAAATTCCTGTTATTCCTAATTCCATATTTTGTCTTTCTAACTTTCTATTTTTGTAACTTCAAGGCTGAAGCCCGACTGATTTTTTACTTGTACCTTGTCATTTTTATTTAAGGGAGATTTGTCGTTTAGATTTTTAGCTTTCCAAAGTTCCCCATGAATTCGAATCCAATAAAGATTTTCTGAAATCGAGCTTTCGACGACTCCTGATTCGCCTACGAGTGCTTGGGTGTGTTGGTCTTTTTTGGAAATTCTAAGCGAGCGAGAGGTTAAATATCCAATCCACACCCCAAAAGCCACAATGGTTGAACCTATTGGAACCCAAAGTGAAGGGCTCAGGCTAAGATCGGACTGTGCGCTGTCCATTAAAAAGACCGCGCTGAGAATTAGCGAAACGACTCCTCCAACTCCAGCGACTCCTAGGGTTGGAATTGGTGTTAAAAACTCAATCGCAAGAAGTATAAACCCAATGAGCAAAAGAATAATGGCGCCAGGTCGAATGGGAATAATTTTCATTGTGATCGCACCGAGGGCCAGCGAAATTGCGCCTAATGTGCCTGGAATAAATGTGCCAGGATGAGTGAGTTCCAAATAAACTCCGAGGGCGCCAAGAGCAAAAAGCCCATACGAAATATTTGGATTAGAAAAAAACCCGAGAGTTTCTTCGCGAAGGGTTAATTGATTTTCTACAAACTCAAAAGTTTGTGAATCTGAAATTTTAAATTTTAGTTTGTACTGACGAATAAGTTCTTCGCGCGTGGGTGCTACAGAGTCGACGACGTTATTTTGTAAAGCTTCTTCAGCTGTTAGAGACGCGGCATCGGTAACTGATTTTACGGCCCAGTCTTGGTTTCGGTTTCGTTTGTGGGCAATTCCTTTAACAAAACTTATCGTGTCGTTTTCAACTTTGGCTTGTAGCGATTTAGGAATTTCTTTTCCGTCTCCGCTTATTGGCGTAGCTGCCCCAATCGAAGTGTTTGGTGCCATAGCTGCAAAATGAGCCGCCATAGTAATCATGCTGCCTGCCGAAGCTGCTCGAGATCCCTCGGGCGTGACCCAAACAATGATTCTTGTTTTTTCTGTATTAAGAAAAAGTTTCACTATTTCTCGAGTGGCTTCTAGGTATCCCCCCGGAGTGTCGATTTCTACCAGAACGGCTTCGGCTTGAGTTGTTTCGGCTTTTTCTAAAATTCTAGAAAGAGTTTCAAGAGTAGCAATCGTGATAGGTTGGTTTATTTTGACAACTTCAATCGCGCGAGAATTTGCAGCCGAGTTCAAACTGAAAGTTAAAAACTGCAATAAAAAAACAAAATATAAAAATATGCGAGCCACAAAAAATCTTTACTAGGGTTGTTGTGTTAATGATGTTGGCGTCAGGCCCAAATCAGTCATGACTTTTTGAAGATCTTCCCACACGGGTTTTTTCATGTTGGGGTTTCGCAAGCAAAAGGCAGGGTGAAAAGTGGGCATAATTTTTATAGGACTTCCATCTTTTTGAACAAGTTTTTGAGATTGATGATATTGCCCGCGAAGTTGACCAATAGGTGTGTCGGTTTCTAGTAATGTTTGAGAGGCAAAAGTTCCTAGCGCCACTATAATTTTTGGACTCACGAGTTGAACTTGTCTGAGCAAAAACGGAGAACATTCGGCAATTTCGTCGGGTTCGGGATTGCGGTTGTTTGGGGGACGACATTTAACAACGTTAGCTATGAAAACTTCGTTTCTGCTAATGCCCATGGCTTCAATCATTTTTGTCAGAAGTTGGCCTGCTCGACCTACAAAAGGAACTCCTTGTTCATCCTCGTCGGCTCCTGGGCCTTCACCCACAAACATGAGGTCGGCATTTCGATTTCCGGAGCCAAAAACCACTGTGTTTCGTGTGTCGGCAAGTTTGCAGGATTGGCATTTGTTGGCTTTTTGTTCGAGCTTGGTCCAGTCTAGGTCGAAGGCCTTCGATGCTAGAGCTTGAGTGTGTTTAGGTGTGGATGACTTAGATTTAGCCATGAGTGAGTTTTCTCCTGCTTGTTCGTCGGACTGACCTACTGTTTCAGAAGAGTTGGGGGTTTCAGATGTATAGGGGGCATGATTAAAACCCAAAACTTCGAGATAATGTAGATAATCACGATTCGTCATATAACAATTTGAGAATCCAACTTTGCTTATCCGATGCGTTTACGCAAGGTCGGGGGCTAAAAATTGAGTGAGACTTGAAGCGAGTTAGGTTGGATGCGTAAATTCCAGGCTTGGGGTAGGCGTTTGCTTGTTGGAATCAGACGCACGAGATCGACGAATTCAAAAATTCTTAGACCAACATAAACTAGACTCCCGGCTTTTATAAGACCGCAACCGTTTTGATTGACTGGGGTTGGGGAGCTTTGTCGTCCAAAGAGGTAACTGAATCCTGCGTCGCATTCTAAGAATCCGGTGCCCATGACATATAGGGCGCTGATTTCGGCAATTGTTAGCCAGCCTCGTTCGTTGTATCGGCCTTGAATAGTGTGGCCGAGGCCAAAACCTAGGGTCGATCCTACGACTAAACTTAAGGCTAGGCGGCTTCCTGAAAGTTCGGGATTTTCGATTGTGGAAGGCTCGGGTGAGTTTTGTGGGGTTGTTGGTGGTGAAGGATTTTCGTTGGCGACTTGCTGCGCAGATTTTGGTGCAGCTGAATCTGGAAACGTCGTGTTTGGGCTCGCGGTTTGTGGGTCTGCCGCAACTTGAGCCTGAGTCTGGTGGCCCACAAAAGGCCCAGCAACAAACATCATAAGAGTTAAAAAGGCCTTTGTATTCAAGATCATACCTCGTGTGTTTAATTGTGCGCGCTAAAGAGGGCCTGCAAAAATGCTAAGCGTATAGAATCCTAAAAATTTTTCAGTTTTTTGAACCTGAATTTAAAATCTCCCCTTGGTTGCATGGGTGTGTAGGTCCTCTTTAGCGCGCACAATATTTTTATAAGTCTATCGAACCGGCCGAGGGGTGCAAGTTACGCTCAGCTCGTATGACTAAATGCAGCAAAGTCGAGATTTTTGACTGCATAAAACCTCAATTAAAAATCTGAACTCCCGAAGAATTCTAGGCAGGTCGCTAAAACCCTGCTCCCACAGGAGGTGGAAAATGGCCCTAAAAGCATCCGAACTACTCACTCAATTTAGCGAAATTAAAGAACAAATTCGACGCAAAAAGGCTGTCCTTCAGTTTGAACATTGCGGTATTTGCGGCGGAAAAATTGAATTTACTCACGAAATTAGACCCCAAGAAGAAACAATTGTAGAAAAAGGTCATTGCAGTCACTGCCAAGAAAAGGTGACTCCTCGGCAGTTTAGGCTGTGTTAAAAATTAGCCTAAAAAGTAGCCTTTTGATTTATTTCTTAAGACATCAATCAGAATCGTTGACAAAACAACCAATATAAACGAAAAACCTCAGGTTCAAATAATTGATTTACCTTGGAGGTGTTTTTTGTCAGAGTCATTGAAATTCCCCTACGCAATCATTCAAACGGGTGGGAAACAGTATCGTGTTGCAAAAGGCGATATGCTTTTAGTTGAAAAACTTGAAGTCGAGCCAGGAGCTTCATGGGAAGCCTCAGAGGTTTTGTTTCTTGCTAAAGGCCCAGGCCAGTTTTCTATTGGTAAACCGCAAATCGACGGAGCCAAAGTTAAATTTGAAGTGTTGCAACAAACGCTAGATAAAAAAGTTTTGATCCGTCATCACAGACGACGTCAAAATTCTCAAAAAACTTTAGGACACAGACAGCCTTTGACACGAATTCTTGTGAAGGACATCATTGGTTAAGGAGTAATCATGGCATCAAAAAAAGCTGGTGGTAGTACCAAAAACGGACGAGACTCAAACCCAAAAATGTTGGGCGTTAAAGCTTATGGCGGTGAAAATGTTATCACCGGAAACATTATTGTAAGACAGCGTGGAACAAAATTTCATCCTGGCAGAAATGTCGGTATGGGAAGAGATTTCACATTGTATGCGCTAACTGATGGTGTTGTTAAATTCCAACACCACAGAGGCGGTCTCATTAAAGTTGCAGTTGTTCCTGAGGCAGATACTCAGACAGCTTCTGCATAACTTTGATTGAGTTAGCTGTTAATTTATTGAACCCGGTTATTTCTAAGTGAAATTTAGAAGTAATCGGGTTTTTTATTTCTGTTACACACAGGGAGCCAAACAGGTCGTTCATGAAATTCGTTGACGAAGTAGAAATCGAAGTTAGCTCGGGCAATGGCGGCAAGGGCGCGGTTCGATTTAAACGCCAAAAGTATATGCCCAAAATGGGGCCCGATGGCGGTGATGGCGGCCGTGGAGGTTCTGTATTTTTCGAAGCCACACACGATCTACAGAGCTTGTTAGATTTTAGATTCTCTTCGGACTACTCGGCTGAAAATGGTCAAGACGGGCAAGGTCAGGATTGTAATGGTCGCAATGGCGAAGACTTAATCATACGAGTGCCTGTGGGTACTGTGGTTAGAGATGCCGACTCGGGTACCTTGTTGCTCGATCTTGTAGAGCCCAGTGTAAAAGAAAAATTTCTACCCGGCGGTCGCGGTGGTCTTGGCAATATGAATTTTGCCACACCTTCGCGTCAGGCTCCAGATTTTGCACAACCAGGAGAACCCGGACAAACTCGCACAATTAAACTCGAGCTAAAGCTATTAGCCGATGTGGCTTTGGTGGGTTTTCCGAATGCTGGAAAAAGCAGTCTGATTTCGCGAATGAGTTCGGCGCGTCCCAAGATTGCTGATTATCCATTTACAACTCTTGTTCCCAATCTTGGTGTTGTTAGAGGAAAGTCTTTGGATTTTGTGGTGGCCGACATTCCAGGACTTATTGAGGGAGCCTCAGAGGGTAAAGGTCTTGGAATTCGTTTTCTAAAACACGTCGAGCGTTGTCGAGTTGTGGTTTTCCTTTTGGATTTGAGCACCGACGAACAGAAATCTTTGGTTGATGAGTATAAAATTTTAAAATCGGAACTCGAGAAATTTTCTCCAGAGATCAATCAGAAACCATTTATAGTTTGTGTGAACAAGGCAGACGTATTTGGGGGAACAGCGCAAAAAGAAATTCTTGAAATTGCTCTAGAAGAAAAAGGTCTCGCTGCTTTGGCCCGAATATCAAAGCAAAAACCCTTGGTGATTTCGGCGGTAAGCGGCGAAGGGGTTCCAGAGCTTATTCAGTCTATTGAAAATACAATTTCGACCTTGGGACCTCGAGTGATTCAAAACGAGTCGGCAATCGAGCCACGAGAATGGGGCGATCAGTCGATGTTCGGAGACGAATCCGAGTCTGAAATGCCTTCTGATGCCGACGAAGAAGACAATTTGTAGGAAATGAAAACTTTGAGTGTTCGTGTGATCATGGGAGGAACTTTTGATCCTCCACACATTGGGCATGACCAAATGTTGCAAGCACTTGTTTCTGAACCGGGCGTGTCGAGTGTTCATGTGGTCCCGGCTTTTCAGAATCCATTAAAAAGTTATTCTGCAAATCCTCAAGAAAAAATGTTGGGAACCGAACAAGACAGGATGGCTTGGGTTCAAACATGGTTAGAAGATTTTTCGCAACGATTTCCTAGTCTAAAAAACAAAATCATTTTAGAAAATTTAGAAATCGAGAAAAAGTCTCCGAGTTACACTTTTGAAACACTCCAAATTCTTAAAGTAAAATATCCCGAGGCTAGCTGGGTGCTTGCCCTTGGGGACGATCAAATAAAAGGCTTTCCAAACTGGCATAGAGTTCAAGAATTGTTTTCTGAACTCAAAGAGCTTTGGATTTTTCCGAGGTTGTTTCAGGAGAGCTTAGCTCAAATTGTTCAAACTATTGCCCCTCAATTGCGGGATAAAACTGTTTTTCGTGTGATGGGGCAAAAGGTGCACAGTGTGTCGTCGACTCAGATTCGTGCGTGGGTTCGAGAAAAAAACATATCGTTGCTTGAATCGGCTTTGTTGCCCCCTGTAATTCAAAAACTTCTGCGCTAATTTGCTTATTGCCCTAAAGCTGATAATTTTTAGCTATGAAGAAAATTTTGCCAGCCATGGTTCCATTGTTTTTGGCGGCTTGTGCATCAATTTATAAAATTGATGTTCCGCCACCAGTAATCGACGCTCCGGCCAGAGTTAAAGGATTTGTTAAAACTCGAGACCTCGAAGTGTTCAAAGGTCTTAATGGCGGAGTTTATAAACACGAAAAATCTGGCTTAGAAGTCATTATTGTTCCTCAGTTAGGCACCAAAGTTGTGGCCTATGTGACGACTTACAAGGTGGGTTCTCGCAACGAACAACCCGGTCAAACTGGATTAGCTCATCTTTTTGAGCACATGATGTTTAGAGGCACTCCCAGCTTTCCAGAACCCTTTAGAACTCTCTCTAGTTGGGGAGATCGCTCAAACGCGACAACAAGTTTTGATATTACCCAGTATCACACCTTGGCTCCAAAGGAAGTGTTCGAAGATTTGGTGAAGTTTGAAAGCGAAAGAATGCGCACGCTCACTATTAACGAAGAAATTTATAATATCGAGAGAGGGGCCGTGGTTAGCGAAAGAAAAATGCGAACCGAGGACAGCCCCATGGGAAGATTGATTTGGGAATTGTATGCCAATTCCTACAAGGTTCACCCGTATCGGGTTTTGCCAATTGGTCTGCAGAAAGATTTAAATCAGATTCCTTTTCAGGCTGCATTGGATTTTCATAAAAAATTCTATGCTCCTAATAATGCCGTGATTTCGATGGTGGGCGATGTGTCTTATGGCGAGGCTTTAAATATTTTAGACAGATACTACGGTAACTATGAATCTGTTGAACTTAAACTAGATCAAATCCCCAAAGAACCTGTTGCAGGTAGAAAAACTCAAAAAATCGTAGTTCCTCAAAAAACTGAGTCGATTTTGTATGGCGAAGCCTCTTTGGGTTTGGCATTTGGCGACGAAGGCATTGAAGAATACTCTTTGATGTGTGCTTTGCTAGGTGGCGGCGACTACGGATATATGCATGAACAACTTGTTCGTGAACAAAAGCTCGCTTCGGTGGCGGGAACTTGGTGCGATCCCGGAATAGATAAGTCGTTAAATGTTGTATTTATAAAAGCTAATCCAGGAGTAAAACTGAATGTACTCGAAGAAAAAATTGGGAGTGTTTATAAGTCGTTTGAAAAAAGTCTCAATGTGAAAAAACTTGAGCGTATAAAAATGCTTTACCTATCAAGTCGATGGAGTTCACTTAGAAATCCTATGGATTTGTCACTACAATTATCTACAAACATGACTCTTAACCGAGATCCTTTGTTTGAGATTGAACAATTTAAGAAAATTCAAAGCGTGTCTTTAGATGCAGTTATTAAGCGTTTCAGGGAATTTCAGTCAGCTCCAAAAACAAAAGTTATTCTGAATCCCTCAGCGCAAACCCGACCCATTGAAGAAAACATTGTTGGCAGTTTTTTTGAACCCAAAGGAGCAAAAAAATGAATTCACTGAATAGATTATTGTTTGCAACTTGTTGCGCGTTGACGGCTTCTAACAGTGTCGCTGAAATTTATTTAGATCACGAGTCCGATGCCGTGCCCTATGTGACTTTAAATATTGTTGTTCCGCAGGGGGCTTGGGCCTTGTCGGAATCCGAAAACTCGTCGGGGGCTTTGCTCTCTAAAATGTGGGATGTGGGTACTACCACAAAAACGAATTCCGAGTTTTTGGGGCAGTTAGCAGATTTTGGAGCAAGTTATTCTGTGGTTGTTGGTCCTCAGCATACGGCTTTAGGTTTGAGTTTTCCTCTGGAGGGAAACAAGGATTTGTCGGGGCTTTTGGCTTTGGTTCAAGATAACTGGCTCAATCCTAGAGTGACCGAAGAAGAACTTGCGATTGCAAAAACAGTTCTTGAGTCGACTTTTAAAGGATTACTCGACAGAGATTTTGCTCTTACAAGTAGTTTTTTACGCAGATGGGTGACTAAGAATTTGTTTGGTGGATTTCCGGTAAATGTTGAACAAATTAAAAATGTGAAACTTAACCAGGTTAAGGCTATTCACTCGGCTATTGTTAAAGAAAAAGATATTTGGGTTGGTTATGTTGGGCCAGATAGTTCGCTGGAATTTGTGAAAAGTTTTGTGGAAAAGGTGTTTAGTGCTCAAGGTAGCGTGGTGGAAAAAGAGCTCAAAAAGTCTCTCGTAGACAGCCGTATATCGCTAAAGTCAGATGTTACAAAACTAAAGCCAACGATTTTTTTAATAGATCGAAAAGGACTTGCGCAGTCGACAGTGGATTTTCTGGCGATTCCTAATTTCAAACCCGAGGGCAAGCAGGAACTCAACTACTACTTTGGGTCTTATGTGTTAACAGGCAGTGGTTTGGGCTCGGTGTTTATGGATGAAATCAGAGTCAAACGCGGAATTTCTTATGCCGTGACATCTACGCAGCCCGATTTATACAATCAGAAAAACATTTCAATTGCGTTTAATCCTACAAAAAGTAAACAAGAAGAAGGTATTCGTGTTTTGTCGGAATTACTGACCCATACTTTTGAACAAAACAAGTTGTTTGAAAATATGTCAGACAAAGCTTGGAACGACCAATTTAGAAGCTTTAAATATTCCCAGTTGATTGATAGGTCGACATCGGTGGGGCGGCTCGATGAAAAAATGTCGGTTGTTATGGGAGCTTTAAGTTCGAGTTTAAAGGATTCTAAACCCGAAAGATGGAAAGTCTCTCGAGATGCTGTGTTTGAATTGTACAATAAAATGTGGAATCAATCTTTTAGGTCGATTGCCGTTTTAGGAGATGCCTCGGAGCTCTCGCCACTTTTGAAAAAGTATTTTCCTGGATACGAAATGCAGGTAATTCCCTATAAAGAGGCTTTAGTTCTGCGTTAAATAACCTTCGAGTTGCCCTGACATTTTTAGAATTTTCCAGGAACTTGTGCCAAGCTGCGATTCGGTACTTTGGAGCTCTACAGTAAACTGAGTTGCTTCATCGCCAGCTTGTATGACATCAAAAAGAGACGCTCGACCCAGTTCAAATCGCCTTTGTTCAATGTCGACTCGCTCTTGTTGAGAGTTAACCGCTTTTTGCAGCGATTCAAAATTGTTTTTGAGTCTTTTAATGTTTTCACACTCGGAAAGCCAAAGAACAGTGAACTCGTCTTTGGCTTGTACAAACCTAGCGCGAGTATTGATTTGTTCGCTTACGGCTAAGGCCAATTCAGATTTTTCGAGTGAGCGTTCGAGTGGGTAGGCGAGTGTTAGTCCCACAGAAAACGCTGGATTGTTGAATTGAAACAAATCTGTAAAAGTTTCGGAGCGAGTGGTTGGGCTGGTTTGATTTGATCCGTAGGAAACGAAAAAATCTAAATCTGGTCCCATGTTGAACTTTGCTCGAGAGAGCCTAAGGTCTCCAACTTGCTTTTTGAACTCCGAAGATTTGACTTTGGGACTTTGCGAAGCCATCAAATTCATTTGCTCCAAGTTAGTGTCGGAACAAAGTTTTAGGGCTTGATTGTGAGGAGCTATTCCAGACATGGGAATGTGTTTTGGATTGATGGATAAAAAAGTCACTGGAAAACCCAACGCAATCACCAAAGACTTCCACTGATTATCAAGTGCTTGATAGGCTGCGGATTCATAGGTGCGACTTAAAACA
>JACCDO010489528.1_pt1 | contig 21843 bp, 17 predicted proteins | sample 7446101 | NCBI WGS metagenome assembly JACCDO01 (sample SAMN15323440, study PRJNA562643) | freshwater metagenome | isolation source: river surface water | place: USA:Blue River Watershed | collected 2017-08-16
GGTCTTCAGATGGCTTTCTCAAACAGTTTCGATTCGGTTCAAAAAAGGATCTTTTTCGCTCCGTCTAATGCGACTCAGTCGGTGGAGTTACTGCGAGAGTACGTATCGATCAGTTCCGTGTTTTCTCAGAAAATTCAGAACCAACTCTCATCGCTCATTCGCGAAGTGCCTGGTGCTCGAGACGCAGTCATTCGAACTCTCTTGAGAGAAATGGATGATGACAAAGAAGTAGATGGAAAAAACTATAAAGAACAGCGTGAGACTTTGAGTTTGAGTGCTTATGTCACGACCACACTCTCCTACCCAGTTGGCTCATTAGAAAGAAACGCGCTCCTGTCTCTCTACCCTACCCTGAACACTGCAAGAAAGGATATCGGATGGGTGCTTTCACCCAGACGGCTTCAGATTCGTAAAATTCTGAAGCCGATCAAGAAAGCCTACTCATCTGAACTCAAGAACTGAGAGGCATCCTGAGCTGCGGCACGAGCCGCAGCAAGGCTTGACCCATAAGCGGATGAGGGCTCATCGTTAGGGTCAAGTCTCACAGTTAGAACGGATCGGGATCCTGCCAAATTCGCGGCGGGATCCCGATTTCCGTTTGGAAACAGGGCATCAACTAAAATGATCTTTTCAGCCGAATGAGGGTAAAGATCCTCAACCTTTTCCGGTACGAAAGGATTTCTTACCCCAACTCCAAGTGACACATAAGTACGAAGCCCATGGGTGCGAATGAAATCGTCAAGGTTCCCTTTCGATTTAAGCAGTTCTCTTTTTTCACCCCCCGAGAAAGCCAACGGAATTACTATCCATCGGGCTCCCTGACGAAATGAAAATTGGATCCTTTCAAAGAGCTGATCAGCTAGATTTCCCTCCAAATTGGGGGATACTCTGACCGCTATCACTCGACAGCGAGTGCAAGTTGTCTCTGCTTCTTTCAACAGAGCCAAATGGTGCAGAGAAAGCAGTTCGTCGTGATTCGGTGCCAAATCGAGGATTGCGACTATCGGCGATCGTTTGGAACCGAGTTCCCCTAGATCCCACTCGAAGATCAGAAGAAACGATACGGCCAGCACCCCCACTAAAATCAGTGACTTCCTCCCGGTAAAAAACGCCCGCCTCATTCCTCTGACTCGATACCGAAGGTCTTCATTTTGCGATGCAGATAGCTCCTCTCGATTCCGAGAACTCCAGCCGCTTTCGAAATGTTCCACTGATTCTGACGAAGGGTCTTCAAAATGAACTCCTTCTCAAATTCCTGCCGCGCAGCCTTGAGTTCACGAATCTCACTGTTGAGGTCCTGACTCTGAACTTCTCCTAACTCAAGAGCGAAACCATCAGAATCATCGTTCAAATGAGAAAAAAGGGCCGATCCTGATAGCGGAGTTCCGTCCTCAGATTCAGGAGTCAAAATCACGACACGCTCAACCAGGTTATGGAGTTCCCTCACATTACCTGGCCAACTATAAGTTCGCAGGAGCTCCAATGCTGCCGGCTCCAAATCCCGCGGCTTCTTGCCGTTGAGTTCGGCAATTTCTTTCATGAAATGTTTAAAAAGGAGCTCAATATCATCTTTGCGATCACGCAGTGCCGGCAAAGAGAATCGAACCACATTCAAGCGATAATAAAGATCCTCTCTAAATACCCCAGCGCTAATCATCGCTTTTAAGTCTTTGTTCGTAGCCGCAATGACACGGACATCAACAGAATGCGTTTGAGTACCTCCCACTCTTTCGAATTTCTGCTCCTGTAAAATTCGAAGAAGCTTTGCTTGTGTCCTCAACGACATGTCCCCGACTTCATCCAAAAATAGAGTCCCGCCATTGGCTAAATCGAACTTCCCGCGCTTCATCTGGACAGCCCCGGTAAAGGCACCTTTTTCGTGCCCAAAAAGCTCCGACTCAATCAGTTCTTCAGGAATAGCCGCACAATTCACTGCGATCAACGGACGCGAAAATCTGGGTGATAAAGCATGGATCAAATGGGCAACGAGCTCTTTACCCGTGCCATTTTCTCCTGTGATCAAAACAGAGCCGGTACTCGGGGCAACACGTTTTACCCGCTCGAGGACCTGTTTCATCACTGCACTCTCTCCTATGAGAGTCTTTCCGCGACGGACCTGCTTTCGGAGTGCTTGATTTTCGAGAGCGAGCTGACGCATTCCAACTGCGTTTGCGATGAGTACTAGAATTTTCTCAAGTGAGAGCGGCTTTTCGACAAAGTCGAAGGCGCCCAATTTAGTTGCTTTGACTGCTGTTTCAATGGTGCCATGACCCGTCATCATGATGACCAGTTGATCGGGGAATTCTTGTTTAAGCTGTTTGAGAACCTCGAGTCCGTCTTGTCCCGGCATCCAAATATCGAGCAGTACAACATCAGGTCGATTGACACGAACACACTCTAGGGCTGATCGGCCATCGGCGGCTTGCCGAACGCGATATCCCTCGTCTTGGAGGATACCCTCCAAAGAGCTTCGAATTGCTGCTTCGTCATCCACGATCAAAATTTCATGGGTCATCTTGTTCTTTCTCCCTTTGAATCTCTTTCGCAGCGACTCAACTACGCGGCGACCGAGCCCTTGAGATCATAGGGAGCTCTAACAAGAACTGAGTCCCCTTCCCCTCTTCTGAGTGTACTCGGATCACGCCATCATGGTCATTGATGATTCGTTTAGCGATCGCAAGACCCAATCCAGTCCCGGAGGACTTGGTCGAAAAATAGGGTTCAAACACCCGGGATCGAACTTCTTCGGTCATCCCGGGTCCATTGTCTTGAACCGTTACGGCGATAAGCTTCAACCCCTCATGAAAGTGGGTCTCAATTCCAACCTCTCGAACTAGCGTTCCTGAATTGGAATCGGACTGATGCTCGTGAAGCGCCGCAATGGAATTCTCAATTAAGTTGATGAGCACTCGCTTGATCTGATCCCGGTCAAAGTCGAAAATCGGAATCCGCGAATCCGGACTAAACCGAAAATGGATGTCAGAATGAGCCTGCTCATAGAGGGAGTATACTTCCCGGATCGCCTTATTGAGATCGTGCGGAGCAGGGTTGACCTCAGGAAACCGAGCAAAGTCAGAGAACTCATTCACAAGATCTCGTAATTCATCGACATGCTTCACAATCATGTCTGTACACTCACGAACCAATTCTGCGTCACGACCAACATGGGGAATAAATCGACGCTGAATCCTCTGAGCTGAAAGCTTTATAGGAGTCAGTGGGTTCTTGATTTCATGCGCAATTCTCCGAGCGACCTCTCGCCAAGCCATCTCCCTCTGCCCCTTGATGAGATAGGTCAGATCATCCACAACAATAACCACACCCCAAGGACTTGAACGGCCCTCTTCAAAAAGAGCAGTCGCGATTGAGGCCAATGCCTTCGGCTCACCATTTGGGCGCTTTAAGGTCCACTGAAGAATCTCTGGGGTTCTGTTTATCCAGGGTTCACTTTTGCCCTGGAGCGCTTCTTCCAGCAGCTCCGTCAGAGGGGTATATTCAGAGGCTGAGAAGATCTCATGGTGAGACTTACCCTGAACCTCGGGTGGGATTGCTTCAAAAAGGATTCTCGCGGCCGCATCGTTAAAGGTTTGGATCAATCCCAAGCGGTCTACGACCATTACACCCGTTCCGATATGGGCCAAAATGGCTTCCACCTGAGTCCGTCGCTTCTCAAGATCGCGGTTGGCCTGATTGAGACTCTCACGACTCTCTCTCAAGTGCGCAGTCATCTTATTAAATGACTCCACTAAAACGGAAATTTCGTCGCGACCCCTAACAGAAATCGTAACATCCAAGTTTCCGTCTCCAACTGCTCGCGCCCCCCTGACCAGCCCCTCAACAGGGACTGTCAACTCCCGTGCAAGGTACAGACCTACCCAGATCGCGACGACAATGATGACCAGAGTGATCAAAACCAAGATGACCAGATAGGCCGTCTTCATCGGATACTTCAGGGGATTGGTCTCTCTGTAGTCGTCAAACACACTTGCGATCTCGTCAATCTTGCTCACGAGACTGACCGGAATGAATGTATTGACCACCACGACCGAGAGAATCCGTTCGCCCAATTTGACGGGCACGAGAACGCGAATTAGATCCCCCGCTCCAAGGTGCTGAACTGTTGACACCCGTTCGCCTTTGAAAGCTCGATCTAAGAGATCGAGAGAGGCCCTCGGATACCCAGCTGGCAAATCTTGAGGCACTTCTTCCTGAACTAGAAGTCGCTCCTCAAGGGGGTCATTATACAGCTCAACTGCGTCCAATGCGAGCAATGCACGCTGCTCCTCAAGATACCCTTTGAGTTGCGGCTTCATCTCCCCCAAGGACTTTGTTCCCGTCACATCGAGATTCCGCAGCTTTTTTGTGACCCCCTTAGAAATATGCTCTGCAAAGTGCAAAGCCGTCTCGTCGGAATTCCGATAGAACATTCGCGTAATTTCTAAAGAAGCCTGAAAGGTGTTCTGGATCTTGATTGAGAACCACTTATCGAAGCTGGAGTTGATGTAGAGCGCAGAAATCACAAACAAAAGCAGCGTTGGGATGATGGAGAAAGCAAGAAACGCAGTGACCAATTTCGCCTTCAAGCTGGACCCTAAAACATTGGTTCGTCGCTCGATAAAGAGCTTCCCAATGTTTCTGAAGACAAGCCAAAGCAGAGCGATGAGCAAGATTACATTGATGTTCAGAATCCCGAAAAAGAACATCGAGTTTACGAACGGCAAGGTGCTTGAGATCTTGGTCATCCTGAAACCGATCCAGGTCATGACTAAAAACAGAAGCAGGAGCGTGAACGCTATGACCCACTCCCGCTTGCGCTTTCGTTTCTCTCTGACCTCTCGTACATCACCTTGATTTGTACCCATTGGTTGCATCTGCTTCACAGTGAAGACGTACCACAGTCTAACTCTTCTTCAAATCTCATCAAAAACACCTATTTTTAGGCCATAAAATCACAGAAAATGATTCTCGAACCCAAGAGTAAATCAGGGATAAATTCCCCTTCGGAACCCTCCGGCGAGCACTCCATGAGCGAGACATCTGCAGCGACGAAAGAAAAAAGTGAATTCACTACGCATCTTTTGTTGCAAGGTGAAACCGAAAGGGTAAAAATAAATTTAACTTGTTCGTTCAGGAATCCGAAAAAGATTCAACTTAACCGAACGGACATCTGACGGAGGAAAACAAAATGGCTACCAAGAAGAAAACTGCAAAGAAAAAGACCGCAGCAAAAAAACCAGCAGCAAAGAAAAAAACTGCAAAGAAAAAGACCGCTGCAAAGAAGAAGTAACTCTTTTTCTCAGCAAAAAGCGTTACAAAAAAGCCCTGGTGGAGACGCCAGGGCTTTTTTGCTTTTAAACCTTCGATCGCTTGAATCCCGCAGCGAAAAATCCATCCATTCCGCCTTCAGAGCGGGAGCCCGGGCCCAGAAATCCTGAAAAGACGAGGTGAAATTCAGGATTAGCACGGAGAAAATCTGTCACCACTTCCGTCGTCTCTTCTCTCCTAAAAGTACAGGTACTGAACGTCAGAAAACCACCATCCTTGACCAACGCGGAATAAGTGGACAGTAGACGACGCTGCAAGGTCTCGATGTGACCGAAAGCGTTCCGCTCTCTATTCAACCACTTAATATCCGGGTTACGGCGCAGTACACCCCAACCACTACACGGAGCATCCACAAGCACTCGGTCAGCCGACTTGAAATGATCCTTGAGCTGCTCGGCCTCCCCCGCTTCTCTTAAAAGTAGGGTTTTAACATTTCGCATCTGTGTCCGACTCACCCGTGCCGATAGCGCTTTTAATTTCCGTTGAGATACGTCGTAAGCAAATACTCGGCCCCGTCCGGCCATGGCGTCTGCAACAGCAAGTGTCTTTCCCCCTGCTCCAGCACAAGCATCAATAAAGGTGAGCGGAGAAACCTTGGCAAATTCGTGAGAAATCGGATCGATTTCGCCTCCGGGTAAGTCGGATACCCAACGCCCCTCAGCAAACTCCGCAGGACTGAGTGCGAGTAACGCAAGGAGCTGCGAGCCTTCATCCTGGACCTCGAAATCACCCCGCTCGTATTCAGAGGTTCCAAAGATACGGCAGTATCGACTGGCACTCAGCGAATACGGAGCCAAGCTACCCGACTTAAACTCAACGCCTGTCTCCTTAAAAACCCTCCGCACCCATTCATCCGAATTCGACGAGCCGGTTGAACGAAAACGGACTGTGAGCCCCGGCGACCTCCCCAATTCTTTGACCAATCGATTTGCCGTTGATTCACCAAAAGTGGAGCGCCAGTACGAAAGCATCTCTGGAGGAAAATCGTTCGGACTTACCTCTGGCTCAACTAAGCTGCCAGTCTGAGTGAGCTGAGTGGACATTTTCTCAACCAACCGTGGCCACTCCGGGTGATCAGCCCATTCAATGGGGGACTGCCTCCAGACTGAATTCCCGAGCTGCGCTAGGCCAAACTGATGCGCCACTGAATAAGGATTCCTCATCAGCATCGGTAAAATCTTCGCCACTGAGTCTTTCAGTGAAGGATTCTTTATCCGAGACAACGCGGAGTCTAAATGACTCTTACCGGAAAAGATCGAGAGCCAAGTCTCACGGGAAACGGTCAGGATATCGGATTTCGAAACTAGCGACTTCATTTAAAACGTCCTTTGTCGATGATCACCAATACTTCACTTTCATTTCCATCAATTACTCTGTTTTTCATCTCCATTCTCTGTTCAAATCCTCTTAAAACGGAGGAATCGTGTCATGATCGGCTTTGAACTCACTGACGAACAAAAACAACTTCAAGAAACCGCACGAAAATTTGCTCGAGAGGAAATCATCCCCAAAGCAGCGGAACACGACAAAAACGGAAAATATCCCGTCGAAATCGCCAAAAAAGCCTGGGAACTCGGCCTGATGAATACACATATTCCAGGGGAATACGGTGGTCTTGGTTTAGGCGTTCTCGACGGATGTATCATCACTGAGGAACTGGCTTACGGTTGCACCGGTATTTGTACCGCAATGGAAGCAAACGTACTTGCAGCTGCTCCACTCATGGTTGCGGGAAACGATGACCAAAAAAAGGAGTTCCTCGGCAGACTTACTTCTGAACCCTTGTTCGCAGCTTATTGCGTAACTGAGCCTGGAGCTGGCTCAGACGTGAGCGGTATCCGGACTCAGGCCAAAAAGGTCGGCGACGATTATGTCATCAATGGATCCAAAATGTGGATCACCAATGCCAGCGTAGCAAATTGGTACTTTGTTTTGGCCTATACCGATCCCACCCAAAAACATAAAGGCATGAGCGGCTTTATCGTACCTGCGGACACCCCAGGAATCACCGTTGGAAAAAAAGAGTGGAACCTCGGCCAACGCGCAAGTGACACACGCGGGATCGTATTTGAAGACGTCAAGATTCCGGCGAAATATCGACTTGGAAATGAGGGAGACGGATTCAAAATCGCGATGGGAGCATTTGACCACACACGCCCCCCGGTTGCTGCCGGTGCAGTTGGTCTCGCTCGAAGAGCAATGGAAGAGTCCATTCGATACGCACAGACTCGAAAAGCGTTCGGTCAACCGATTGCAAACTTTCAAGCAGTCAGCTTCATGATCGCCGACATGGCAAAAGATATCGAAGCAGGACGAATGCTCGTTTGGAAAGCAGCAGCTACGATCGATGCGGGTCAGCGCAACACTCGTTACGCCGCAATGGCTAAATCCTTCTGCGCCGATATGGCCATGAGGGTTGCCACCGATGCGGTCCAAGTTTTTGGAGGCTACGGTTACTCGGAAGAGTACCCCGTCGAAAAACTCATGCGAGATGCGAAAATCTATCAGATCTACGAGGGAACAAGCCAAATTCAAAGGTTGATCATCGCGAAAGAAATCTTCGAAAGGGCTTAAAGCCAATTTAGTACCTAGGAGGCGGAGGAAGACATTACTTCCTCCGCTTCTCTACTTTCACACGCAACTCTGAGTAGTCTTCCATCGCGTACTTTGGACCTTCTCGGCCTGTTCCGGAATCCTTGGTTCCACCGTAGGGAAGCGAGTCCACTCTCCAGGTTGGAACCTCATTCACGATAAGTCCTCCTACCTCCCAGTTTTCAAATAGAGTCCTTACTACTACGGGATCATTCGTAAAAACCCCCCCCTGCAATCCAAACCGAGACTCATTTAACTGAATCAATAGTTCATCGATTGATTCGTATGAGCTTATCGCGACCCCTGGACCAAAAAGCTCATCACAGTCGAAGAAAGTTCCTTTTGGAACATTTTCAAGAACGAACGGAGACAGGTACCGATCGCGCCCCGAAAGTTCGTCAGGAAGGCTCCCCTCTACAAATAGAGTAGCTCCTTTACTCAAGGCGTCTTCTTTCCAAGTGAGGATACGCCGGTGAGAGGAGGCATCAATGAGAGGACCCATCATCGCACGAGAATCCCCCGGTTCCGCAGGTTGGATAGACTCGATCCGCGATTTCAATTTAACTTTGAAATCATTGTAGAGACTGGAGTGAACCCATATTTTCTGAACGGAAATGCAGATCTGACCTGCATAGGCAAATGCCCCGTAGACGCAGCGAGCGAGGGCGAGCTCCAAGTCTGCATCGGAATGAACGATCACCGACGCATTTCCACCTAACTCTAGGAGGACTTGCTTTTTTGGAGCTAAGCTCTTGAGCCTCCACCCTACCCTATCGCTCCCAGTAAAACTCACTACGGCAATACGCTCGTCTTGGACGACTTTTTCCAACAAAGCGGGCGGAGCCTGAAATGTTTGAAGCGCTGCAAGCGGGATTGGATCACTTGGAAAACGTGCGTTCCAGTCCTTAACGACCCCCTCCCAGATTTGCATCAGTAAGTCACATGCACCGGGAGCCTGATGAGGAGGCTTCAACAACACAGGAGCGCCGACCGCGATTGCAGGAGCAACTTTATGAGCAGCCAAATTCAAGGGGAAATTAAACGGACTAATCGCAAAAACCACCCCTCGAGGAACCCTTCTCAACTCTGCTTCACTAAAGCCAACGGCCGCCTGCTCGCCCTCAAGCGCAAGGAGCGACCCCCTCCAGCGTCGCGCCTCTTCGGACGCCAATCGGAATGTCACGCCAGCTCGTTGAACTTCCGCACGAGCCAATGATCGAGGTTTTCCGGCCTCCTCCACGATGACATTTTCTAAAGCTTCAGCGAAGCTACTGGTAATCTGATGCGAGATTGCCAAAAGCACCTCGGCCCGTGCGTGAAGCGAGGTCTCTTTCATGACTCTCCGCAGCCGATATGCAGCCTCGATTGCAAGGGCGAGCTGAGACTCATTCGCAAGACCCGCTCGAGCGACTATCTCACCTGTGTGAGGAGCCTGAATCGAGATATAAGGGGATTCATCTGTTGGCCCGATGGATTGACCATTGATCCACAAAGGATAGCGTCTCAGTTGAATTGACATGACGTGATTTGCTCCTTGCTTTCCTGTCGTTCACGCACAGCGAACTAACCTTCACCTGCAAGAATCGAAGCTCGAATTCTTAAATAAGAAGCGTGGCGCGGTAAGCGCTCAAACACAGTGCAGGATTGCCTTTCGTCCTCAGTATGAAGACAACCTTGCCCAGAGCAAAGTTCGCTTTGAAACTCGGGAAAGCCACGCACCAGGTCCTCAGGAGTAATGTCCAAGAGACCAAACTCTCTCACCCCGGGGGTATCGATGACTGCGGTAAAGCTGTCATTTGCCTGGGTCAAATCATAGAGAACCGCACTCGTTGTAGTGTGCTTACCCTTACCGGTTGAATCACTTACTTCTCCGGTTCTGAGCGTTGCGTCTGAAACCAATTGTTTCAGCAAAGTCGTCTTGCCTGCTCCCGACTTACCGCAAACGACCGATATTTTTCCCCGTAACCAAGGTTCCAAGGACTCTACCGCATTTCGTAACTCACGACCTTCGATTTTGAGGGAAGTCTCAATGACGCGTAAACCTGGGACTGAATAATAGGGAGTCCACAGCTTTGAAAACTCAATCCCTTCAGGGGTATTCAGATCCACAAGATCTACCTTGTTAATCACCAATATCGGCTGAATTCCCTGCGCAAGCGCTGCTGCAATGAGCCGGTCCACAAAGCCCGGTGTAAAATCAGGAAGCCGCGTAGACATCACGATGACAAGGACATCCACATTAGAAGCGAGCACCTGAATGACTTTTCCCTCTCGAGCAGGAGCAGGCCGACACAAGCGATTACGCCTCGAGCTCACCCCTTCAACAACTCCATCTTTCGAAAGAGGCCCGCCAGTACGCTGAAATAGGACGCGGTCCCCTACTGCAACAGGAGCACGCTCTCTCCAGGTATGGTCTGGCCCCCGATGGTGCCCCCAAACCTGAGCCCGACGATAGAAGCAAGCAGCTTCAGGCCCAGTAGAAGCGAGGTCCTTTACCCTGCACTGATTGGGAAAGACCTCCACGACAACACCATTGGCTGCCTCAAAAGGAATTGCATCAGCCTGCGCAGACTTATTCGCCTTTTTCTTTTCACTCGAACGAGACTTATTTTTATGAAGAGCATTGGCATCCAACCAATCCTCTCCACTTCCACGAAACTTCGGAGGAGGGGCCATACTGGTGAGTGTACCTCTTCCAAAGCAAAAGAGGTAGGGCCAAGGCCCCACCTCTCTATGATCCAGGAAAACCGGCGATCTTCATCACCGAGCGTATTGTGAGACGAAAGAGCAAGCCTGGTAACCATCAAAGAAACGACCATACCCAGCTGAAAAACTCTGACCGTTAACCCAAACGTTCTGAACCCATCGCGCGTTCACATTCCCCAACATACTCAGACATTGAGAGTGAATCATTTGACGACTACCCTGAAATCGGAAGCCCATGCTGTCCAAGGATCCTGTCGCCTCAAGTAATGAAGGATTACCATGACCGGGATATCCAGGTTGAGAAGGATATCCGTCGTTTCTCAACTCATTTACCCAGTATCGAACTTCCTCAAATTGGCTAAAAACCCGGGGAAAATCATAGCGGGTGTCACTCAGATAGTGACGAACAGAATCGAATGCTGCCCACACCTGATTTTCTTCGCGTTGACAGGAGGACCGCGAAGGGTGGTGATGACGACGTCTTTCGCCTCCATAATTCGGGTGGCGAGGCCCCTCATACCGCCCTCCCCGACCATAGCCAGGAGCACTCTCCTGACGATCTTCGCACCAAACCCACTCCCGAACCTGTCCCACAAAATAGGAGACCTGGGACTTTACTCCGTAATTAAGGGGAGCGCGCTGGACACGAAAATCTAATTCCTCCGACTCTCTCAGGAGTCTTCGCTCAGCGTAATCGTCAGAGGAACCAGGATACTCACCGCCACCGTGCGCAGCTTGGGCAATGGAAGCAGTCAATGACAAAAGTCCAAACGCAAGTGCACCGATGACTGATCGGCCGCGGGAGGAGCGTGAAGTGTAAGTCGAGTTCGCCATAAAATCAGGTTCCTTTCGGGTCAGAGGATTTAGCAATCCGTTACGCCAGACCCATTGAGCAAGGAGCGTGCCTAACTGTGGCACGCCATTTGAACTGATTTTGGAGCTGAACTGACACCAACCTCTAGGTGAACTTCTCAACTAAAACGAAAACGGGGACATTTCACCACCGGTGAAATGCCGGATGCCCCGGTTTGACGGCAACAAAGGTACCGGTGCAAGTCGCACAAACTTTTCCGCCACTCTCCAAAACTGCCTCTATCTTTGCGCGATCACCATCCACTTCCAAGGCACGGGCAATCAGACGCACTTTTTGATCGACTGGCGTCGGTCGCCGCAGCTTCACATGGAAGTCTGCAGTTACGGAACAAGGAGGCTCGATTTCTCCACGATGCTTCATGATCAGCCAAGCTGCCGTCCAATTAGAATGGCAATCCAACAAGGCCCCAATGATTCCTCCATTTAATACGCCAGGAAAGGCCTGGTGATGACTCGAAGGCGACCACTCCGAAATCACAGTGTTCTCGGTCTCAACCTCGAAACTTCGGACTTTAAGCCCTTGTGCGTTCTGTGGTCCGCAACCAAAACAGATGCCGTTGGGGCTGAACCGCTCTTGCAGACAAGGAAAATGCAAATCGATCTTTTGGAAAAGGCTTTCGGAAGACGGAGGTGAAGTCGACATCATACGGATATAAAGTGAGCCCGACTTGATTTTCAAGAATCCTCGTGGGAGGTCCGTCCCCCATGAAAAAAGACAACTCGATTTTTCTCCTATCGTTGGCCGGAATTGTCGTCAGCCTGAATGCGATCACCCCTGCTCAGGCCCAACCCGGAAAAGTGAGAGTTCTGAACGAAAAAACAGTAACAAGCACTCTCAGTGACGCCCACGTTCGCTTTGAAAACGCAATGAGTCGGCTTCCAGAAGTGCTCGATGAATACACACCTCAAGGCATCAAATTCTCCAATAAGAAGGTCGCAGCTCGCGACGCAAAAACAACTACTCTAGAGATGGATGTATCCTCGATGGGATTTGACGCTCATTGGGACTCCTTTGCGTGGGTTGAAATGCTCGCGCCCACCTCTTGCCCAGCACGTGATAAGGCCCAGCTAGTTTCCGCTCGGGTCGTTCGCATGAACCTGTTGGCGTCAGACAGCCTGATTCGGGACAACGTCTCTGAGTCGAAAACTAAAATCTGTGCTTACTCCTTGGAAGATGGATCATCCGCCTTCGTCGCAACCTTCTCTGTTGTCGAAGGATCCGATCGCAGCATCATCACCGGTCCCTCCACAGAGAGTCTCCTCAGCAAACAATCCGACCCGATTTTGAAAGCCGTCAGACAAGTGGCAGGCATTTAAGTCCTGTTTTTGCTCTCTTTCCCTCGCGATTGCCTGTGGACGGGATCGCGGGGGACGTGCAAAAACCAGTGGACCTATGGCTTATTCACCCTCGACGATTGAATCCCGCTGGCAAAAACATTGGCAAGATCACTCTGTGTTTAAGGCAGAGTTCCCATCTCAGAAGCCCAAGTACTATTGCTTGGACATGTTCCCCTACCCAAGCGCCTCTGGCCTCCACGTCGGACATCCAGAGGGGTACACTGCGACCGACATACTTTCCCGCTACAAACGAGCGAGAGGATTCAACGTCCTTCATCCGATGGGTTGGGACGCTTTTGGCCTGCCTGCCGAGCAGTATGCGATTCAAACGGGTGTGCATCCTTCGATCACCACTCGCAAGGCAATCGAAACATTTAGGCGCCAACTCCAGAGCTTGGGATTCAGCTACGACTGGTCTCGAGAAATCGCCACTTGCGATCCGTCGTATTACAAATGGACGCAGTATATTTTCTTGAAACTTCACGAGAGAGGACTCGCCTACCAAAAAGAAGTTCCCGTGAACTGGTGTCCGGCTCTCAAAACAGTCCTCGCCAATGAGGAAGTGGTAGACGGAAAATCGGAACGCGGTGGCCATCCTGTTTATCGAGTGCCGATGAAACAGTGGATGCTCAAAATCACTGCGTATGCCGAAAGACTTTTGAAGGACCTCGACTCACTCGATTGGCCCGAGAGCACCAAAGAACTTCAAAGAAACTGGATTGGTAAAAGTGAAGGCCTTCAGTGTCACTTTGAAATCGAAGGACACGCGGGAACCTCCCTCGAAATCTTCACGACACGCCCCGATACAATCTTTGGCGCTACTTATATGGTCGTTGCGCCAGAGCACCCTGTACTCGATTTGATTGTGACCCCCGAGTATTCTGAAAAAGTGAAAGCCTACCGGGACGAAGCCGGTAAAAAGTCAGAGCTTGCACGACAGGACCAAAGCAAAGAGAAGTCAGGAACTTTCACTGGGGCATATGCCATCAACCCGTTCTCTGGACAAAGGACGCCAATCTACGTCGCAGATTACGTAATGATGGGATACGGCACTGGAGCGATTATGGCGGTTCCAGCTCACGATGAGAGAGACCATGCGTTTGCTACTCAGTTTGGTCTCCCTATTGTTCAAGTGGTTGAAGCAGCTGCGGAAACGAGTGCTGAAACCATTTGTTTCACGGGAGAAGGTAAGTCCATCAACTCAGGGTTCCTCTCCGGTTTGACGACTATTGAAGCCAAAAAGGCCATAATCGAAAAAGCTGAGTCTCAAGGACGCGGAAAGCGAACGATCCAGTACAAACTCAGAGACTGGCTCTTTTCGCGTCAACGGTATTGGGGAGAACCCTTCCCACTTGTCCACATCGAAGGTGAAAACTCAGCCACCCCACTTCCGCTCGATGTTCTACCGGTCGCTCTTCCTGACGTTCAGAGTTATGAGCCTACTGGAACGGGAGAAAGTCCGCTTGCAGCGATCACAGAATGGCTCAATCTCGTGGATCCAGTTACCGGAAGAAAAGCCAAACGAGAGACAGACACGATGCCCGGTAGTGCCGGATCATCTTGGTATTTCCTGCGATACATTGATCCGCACAACGATCAGGAACCCTGGAGTAAAGAAGCAGAAAAGTATTGGATGCCAGTGGACCTGTATCTCGGGGGACCGGAACACGCCGTTGGCCATCTTCTTTACGCTCGATTTTGGACCAAAGTCTTATTTGATGCAGGCCTTGTGACTCACTCAGAGCCATTTCAAAAACTCGTCCATCAAGGAATGATCCTTGGCGAAGATGGCGAGAAAATGTCCAAATCACGTGGTAATGTGATCAACCCTGATTCTGTTGTGAACGAGTATGGGGCCGATACGCTCCGGATTTATGAGATGTTCATGGGACCTCTCGATCGAGATAAACCTTGGAACACACAGGCAATCGAAGGAGTGTACCGCTTCCTGCAGCGAACCTGGCGTCTTTTCTATCAAGATGTCGAAATCAAAAATCAGGATGGCTCGTATAATTCCGAAGAAAAATCACTCATTTCACACGATTCACCAACAGAGGAAGACTTAAAAATCCTTCATAAAACGATTAAGAAGGTAACGGAGGATATCGAAGGCCTGCGCTTTAATACTGCCGTCAGTCAGATGATGATTTTTGCGAATCACTTCACCAAGGTTGGAAAAACTCCTTATGTTTGCGGGAAGTATTTCCTACAACTCCTCAATCCTTTTGCGCCGCACCTCTGCGAGGAACTCTGGCACCGGTTGGGAGAAAAGGAGGAGCTGACTTATGCACCTTGGCCTCAATTCGATTCGCAACTGGCAAAAGATGATCTCATTACAGTTGCTGTGCAAGTGCTCGGAAAAACTCGAGGTACAATCTCCGTCGAGCCGGGTTCGGATCAAAGCATCGTCGAGGCAGCTGCCCGGTCTAACGATTCTGTGGCCCCACACTTAAAAGATAAAACTGTGAAAAAGGTCATTTTCGTGCCCAACAAAATCATCAACTTTGTTGTTTCATAACTGACGTTCCCACTTACTGGACTTGTATTACATCCGGAGAAAGCTGTTTGATTTATCAAGCAGCTTTCTTTTTTTTGTCAGTTTCCAGTTTTCCAAAGACCCCAAGTTTCTTCAGCGAGGTGGTCGAAGTTACCTGGTTCCGACCATTTTTCTTCGAGTAATAGACGCCTTGATCTGCAGCCTCCAGCACATCCTGAGACAAAGCCCCATCTTCAGGAAAACTTGCAACACCCATTGAAATGCTGATTTTACCTAAGGGCTGAAACTCACCGAACGGAAAAACCGTCGTGGCTACCGTTTCACGAATACGCTCTGCCAGTTCACGAGCGCCTTCCTGATCCGTCTCCGGACAAAGAACTACAAACTCTTCACCTCCATATCTCGCCACTAAGTCTACCGATCGAACACTGGATTTTAAAACTTTGGCAAAACTCCGCAGTAGATCGTCGCCTGCTGGGTGACCGTTTCGATCATTGTAATGCTTAAAGTTGTCCATGTCGCAAAAGACTACAGAGTACCGCGAACTGTAGCGAGAGGCACGAGCATGTTCCGCTTCTAAAGATTTTTTGAAATGTCTAAAGTTATACAGTTTGGTCATCTCATCTGTGATCGAGAGCTCTTCAAGCTTTTGATTTGCCGCATGAAGATCCTGTAGGTACTGAGCGGCTCTCTGCTCCGCCTCGAACTCGCGTGTGATGTCTTTCGTGATAATCTGAATCACTTGACGCCCCGTACTCAACATCAACGAACAGAGAACGACATCCATCAAAACGCGACGTTCCCCACCAAAGCTCATCCAAGTCTTCACCTCCCTTGGATAATACTTTCGTCGGGCAATCCGTAGCGCTTGCTCCATCACTTCTCGCTGTTCCTCGAGCACCCAATTGGTAAATACAGTCCCAAGTATTTGCTCTCGAGCAAGCGCAGTCACTCTCTCGGCAGCCGAGTTCGTATCTAGGACTGCGTAACTTTCTGGATCAATGAGAAAACCAGAGTCCATGAGGCGCTCAAACAGGTCCGAATAATTGCCATATTTTGAGATGCTTTCGTCATGAGATCCGTTAACCCCGTCAGTCATACCCGTCTCATCGGACTCAAGGCGCAGTCTCTTGATACTCAATCCTCACGGAATCGGATCTGATGATCAGTAAAATTGCCTTCATTCGCATTGATAAAGAGGTGGTGCTCATCCCAATGACCCGATTCAAGAACGTCACGAGTGAGTTTAGGGCCCGCTTCCACTAGGACTTCAAGGCCTTTGCTGTTCTCTAGTGCCTGATAAGCTTGCGCCCAGTCTGGAAAAACCCTTACTGGCTGAGAAAATCGGTCAGGATTCACATTGGAAATCCATTTGGTGAGATCTTCAGACAATCGACCGACGACCCATAACTCGCGTTTTTTACCGTCAAAATCTGGCACTTTACGAACTGTAAAAAGAGGATTGTCCGTAACAGCCGTAGCCGCACCCGTCAGAATAATGTCGACCCTTTTACGCAACCGATGCGCTTGGGTGAGAGCCTCATCGGAGGTAAACGTTTTCTGACCCTCAGGGGGCACCATCGAACTTTGAAGAAAATCTAAGGAATACCGCTCCGTCTCATTAAGCGGGGCAAATAGATGCGCCGTCTTCAAGGTGATCCAAGGACGACTGAGAAGAGAGCGCTTGAAGAACGGCTGAAGAAGTCTCCGGCCATCTAAAAGAGTCGCAGGAAACTCGGACAGGAAATCGTGGAGAGAACGAACTTGAATCCCCTCACTTTGAAGTCGCTCCCAACCGCCCCCTTTTACCTGAGGATTTGGATCTCGCTGTCCAATAAATACATGTTTGAGATTGGGAAAGGAGCGAACAAGAGCATCAGAACAGGGGGGAGTTCTGCCAAAATGATTGCAGGGTTCGAGCGTCACCAAAACCCCATGAACGCGATCTTTTAAACCTTGCGAATCCAAAATGGAAATCAATCGCGCTTCAGCATGCCCCTCGCCCGCCCTCTCATGGGCAGCTACTCCCAAAAGTGCACCCGAGATATCCCACGCCACACATCCAACTGGGGGATTCGGAGTTGTCTGCCCCCGATAGGAAGACGCGGTTTCCAAAGCCAAACGATAAAAATAATCCAATTGAGCGTTTGTAAGAGGAGACAAATTCATGATGCCTTCACCCCGAGACTCTTCGGTCGTGTTCACGGCCGTCAATTACCATCGATACCACCATATCGCTCAAAACGTTTACGGAGGAACGAGCGCGAGCCAGAATCCAGTCCACCGAAAGAAGAATAGGCAAACTCTCTGTGGGTAATCCAAGAGTGGCGACCACCACCGTCAATGAAATAAATCCCGCCTCCGGTACCCCCGCAACCCCCATCGCAGCGACCATACAGACTACAGCCGCTCCCAATTGTGTGAGAAGATCCCAATCCACCCCCTGTGCCTGAGCAACCATCAGAACACTCATCGCCTCGTAAAGAAGAATCCCATCATTATTAAGGTTCGTCCCGACACATGCTCCCAAAGCGGCTGAACCATCACTCACATTGAGCCGCTTGAGAGCCCTGAGTGTCAACGGAAGTGTAGCTAGACTCGAATTTGCCCCAAATGCATAAACAACGGGCTCACTCGCTTCTCTCCAAAAAGCCCTCAATGACCGGCGTAAAATGAGCTTAATCCAAAAATGATAAGTGATGCCTACATGGAGCAAGAACCCAAGGAGCCCCACCATCAAATAAATACTCAAACCTTTGAATGCAGAAAGTCCACGATCCCCTATCAGACGATAAGTCACGGAGAAAACAGCAAGAGGGGCGAGCCTCACAATCCAGCTGAGGAGAACTTCACAGGTTTTCACCCCAGCCACAAGAAAGTCGTCAACTGTTCTATTTCGATACTGTCGCAATGCCAAACCTACCAACACTGCCACCACAACAACACCGATCACTGAATTGGATACGAATGGCTCTAATATACTCTTGGGAACAATATTTTCTAAGATACCAGATACACTCAGCGCTTCGATCCCTTTGACATTTGAAGGCACTTCACCTCCATCGACACCAAGAGGCACATACTTTCCAGGTTGAAAAACATGAGACAACACTAGCCCAATACCTAGAGCAATAGATCCGTTCGTAAATGCAACTTTTAGCATTCGAAATGCCAAACGCGATGTCACTTCACTCGTGACTAGCGCATGTAAGACTACAAAGAACAGAAGTGGAGTTGCGAAGGTCTTAATCAGTTGAATGATACTCTGCCCAAAAGAGGAAAAGACCTGAAACTGAGAGTACTCCGGATAATAAAACCCCAAAAAAGAAGCTAAAGTAACAGCGAAAGCCATCTGTAAAGTTAGACTTTTCCGAATCCGAACAGCTCCTCTTTTCAAACGATCCATTTTAGGCTTCACTCCTTTTTCTCATGATCGAAATAACTGGCCTCTCTAAAGAATTTCAAACCTTCAAAAAGAACCCAGGCATCCTCGGAACTCTGAACTCTTTTTTCCACAGAGAGTGGCAATCCAAGACTGCCCTGGATGAAGTGTCGGCACTCATTCAGCCGGGAGAATTAGTCGGTCTTCTGGGTGCCAACGGGGCCGGAAAAACAACACTGGTAAAGATCCTTTCCGGCATCGTGCATCCAACTCGTGGTGAAGTCAAAGTTATGGGGGAAACCCCTTGGAAGCGTTCTCGAAGTTTTCGATCAAACATCTCACTCGTGATGGGACAAAAGGCTCAACTCTGGTGGGATCTCACCCCAATGGATAGCTTTGAACTCCTCAAAGAAATCTACCGAATCCCAAACACTGAATACAAAAAAAATCTCTCCGAACTCAGGGAGTGGCTGAGTGTCGGGGACCAGGTTCTAACTCCTGTTCGGAGACTCAGTCTCGGCGAGCGAATGAAAATGGAGCTGATTGCAGCACTACTCCATAACCCCCAGGTGATCTTTCTCGACGAACCCACCATTGGGCTCGACATTAATGCTCAGAGTGCAATGCGAGAGTTCCTGCTCGTTTATCGGAAGGAGAGAAAACCCATCATTCTCCTCACCTCTCACTACATGAAGGACATCGAAACACTCTGTGAAAGAATCATCCTCATTCACAAAGGAAAATTTATTTATGACGGCTCACTCCAGAAGGCCGTGCACCAGCTCAATGCCCAGCGCACCCTCACATTAGAGCTTGAGAATGATATCCCAAATCACGAACTTGACTCCTTGCGATCCGCTTATTCCGATATTTCAATTCCACCTCACACCGGAAAAACTTTAAGAGTTCTCTTACCGAGAGAAAAAGCCAGGGATTACTCACTTTTGTTTTTACAGAAGTTTCAAACCACCGACTTCACACTGGTCGATGAGGAGATTGGCGAAACTCTTGGAAGATGGATGAAAAAAGGAGGCGAATTTTTGTGAGCCTCTGGATTCAACTCTTTAGAACCGAATTTGAAAAAGCTCTGACCTATCGCACTGACTTTCTGATGCGAGTACTGGGAAAAGCACTGAGTGTGTCGCTTATCAGTTGGTATCTTTGGAGTGCAATATTTTCGGCGGAAAACAAGTCCTCGATCGGAGGATTAAACCTAGACGAAATGGGAATCTACTATCTTGTTCTACCGCTCACTCTGATTTTGGTCATGAATCAGGATTTTGATTCTTTATCTACTGACATCTATGACGGCTCGCTCAGTAAGTACCTAGTTTACCCTAGGTCCTATGTTCTCATGAGCTTTGTACGAAAACTTTCCGCGTCTTGGATCAGCTTATTACCCTATTTTTTAATTTGGATCGGCTTCAAATTTTGCGCACCGGATACCTCGATTTCTCAAATTCCTGGAGATGCGATTCTCTTTTTTTTGGTTTGGTCACTTATTGCATTTCCTTTCTATTTTTTGAGCGCCGCCGTTTTTGACCTTTTGGCATTTTGGTTTGAGCAGACTTGGAGTTTACGCACGATTCTTCGCTTCACCACGCTTTTTTTAGGCGGAGGATATGTTCCTCTTTCTCTATTCCCTGAAAGCTGGATGAAGTGGCTAAACTTCCTCCCTTTCCAAGCAGCGATTGGCTTTCAGACCCTCACAGTTGCCCGTGGCGAAATACCGCCTCTACAGGAGCTGATACAAAACTTTACGACTCTCATGATCTGGACGCTGTTTTCTGCGGTCGTAGTGTGGAGTCTCTGGAGACGGGGTTTAAAATACTTTAACGGGAGCGGAATGTGAAAGACCTCGCGTCAGACGTACGTTTGTATTTTCGGATCTGGGCTGCATTTTTAAGTGCAAGTTTCTCCCGCGGACTTCAGTTCAGATCTGACTTTTTTTTCCGAATTGTAATGGATTGCGTCTATTACGCTGTGAATTTAGGATTTTTTGAAATCGTCCTTCATCACACCCAAACTCTAGGAAACCTATCAGCGGAGCAGACCCGAATTTTTGTCGCCTGTTTCCTATTTATGGACGGGCTTTACATGACATTCTTTAGCTCGTCTCTTTGGCTTTTTCCCGACTCAATTCGAAAGGGCAGCTTCGACTACACACTCATCCGGCCGATATCGCCGTTCTTCCTTACCGTATTTCGCGATTTCTCTATCGGAAGCTTCATTAACTTTCTCATCGCTTGCGTGATACTCGCAACAAGCCTCTCCAACTCAAGCTACGTTCAGGAAGGTTGGGCGTCACTACCCCCGATACTCTTCCTTCTCTTTCTCCTGATCATAGGCACAAGCATCATGCTCGCTACGCGGTTGCTCTTTTTGATTCCCGCATTTTGGCTAACAGAAGTTAGCTCACTTCGTGAACTCTCATGGTCCATTCAAAGCATTGGCGAGCGGCCCAGTCAGGTCTACCCCAAAGGATTTCGATTCATATTTACCTTTATTTTGCCCGTGATCGCGGCTTTTGCGCTTCCCACTGAGGCCTTCCTCTTTCATTGGCCCGCTGAATCCCTATTCTCCCTTTTGACCGTCACAACGGTTTTTTGGACCCTTCTCGGGTTGGGTTGGAAAAAGGGAGTTCAATCTTACTCTTCCGCTTCTTCCTGAAGCAGACTTAGAAATCACACCACAAAAACACGCGCGAAAAGAACAAACAATCCGGCCGAGAGCACGATGGTCACTGGAAGGGTCAAAACCCAAGCCATGAGTATTTTGCTGACAGTCCCGCTTCTGACTCCCGATTTATTTGCAACCATGCCGCCAGCGATTCCGGAGGATAAGCAATGAGTCGTACTCACCGGGACCCCTGCAATTGCAGACAGCGCGATCGTACTCATTGCAACCAGTTCAGAAACAGCGCCTTGAGCATAAGTGAGGTGGGATTTCCCAATTTTTTCCCCGATGGTTACGACTATTCGTTTCCATCCGAAGAGAGTACCGACACCCAGCGAAAGAGCCACAATCAAAAGTACCCAAGTTGGGGCGTACTCGGTCAAAGCCATGAGTCGTTTGCGATCTGCCTGAATGGACTTTCCAAGCTCAGGCTTTAGTTTTTCGAGTTTCTTTA